>WNFE01000938.1_pt1 | contig 20912 bp, 19 predicted proteins | sample 5400451 | NCBI WGS metagenome assembly WNFE01 (sample SAMN13153344, study PRJNA577476) | soil metagenome | isolation source: 200 cm saprolite under Douglas fir tree site 2 hole 2 | place: USA:California | collected 2015-04-18
GACCGCCGATCCACGTCGCTACCGCGGCCCGTGGGACGCCAGTAGCGCTCGACGCGCCCGTCGACGTCGTCCGGCCGGTACTGCTGCGGCACCCAACCCTCCGGTGCATCGTGCGGGTACACGTAGCCCTCACCGTGCCCCAGCTTCGCGGCGCCAGGGTAATGGGAGTCCCGCAGGTGGAGTGGGACCGCGCCCGCCGGTCGCTCCTGCACCTCGCGCATTGCGGCACCGAGCGCACCGATCACCGAATTCGACTTGGGCGCGGTTGCCAGGTAGATCACCGCATGAGCGAGGTTGAGCTGCGCCTCGGGCATCCCGACGAACTCAACTGCGCGGGCGGCGGCATCCGCCACCACCAGACCCTGCGAGTCGGCCATCCCGACGTCTTCCGAGGCGAGGATCACCAGCCGACGAGCGATCAGCCGGGCGTCTTCCCCCGCCGTGACCATGCGCGCCAACCAATAGAGGCCGGCATCGACGTCGGACCCGCGAATGCTCTTGATGAACGCCGAGAGCACGTCATAGTGCTCGTCGTCTCCATAGCGCAATGCCCGCAAGGCGAGTGCCGCTTCGGCGTCGGCCAGCGCGACGCGGGACGTCCCGGCTTCGGCCGCCAACGCCGCGGCGACCTCGAGCGACGTGAGCGCGTGGCGAGCGTCGCCCTCGGCGCGGTCGACCAGATGCCCGAGCGCGTCGTCGTCGATCTCGAGGTGATCGTCGCCCAGGCCGCGCGCATCGTCGCGTAGCGCCCGCTGCAGAAGACCTCGGAGGGCCTCGACACCGATCGCCTCGAGCCGGAAGAGTGTGGATCGCGACAACAACGGGCCGGTGAGCGAGAAGAATGGGTTCTCGGTGGTTGCGCCGATCAGGACCAGCAGCCCTTCTTCGACGTGCGGAAGGAGTGCGTCCTGCTGGGTGCGGTTGAAACGGTGCACCTCGTCGAGGAAGAGGATCGTGCCCCGCCCCTGCTCGCCGATCCGCGCCCGGGCCCGCTCGGCGACCTCGCGGACGTCCTTGACCCCGGCGGTCACCGCCGAGAGCGGCTCGAAGGCCTTGGCGGTGGCGCCCGCGACCAGGCGGGCAATGGTCGTCTTGCCGGTACCGGGGGGCCCCCACAACACGACCGACGACAAACGGTCGCCCTCGATCAGGACGCGGAGGGGTCGACCGGGCCCGAGGAGGTGATCTTGGCCGACCACTTCATCCAGGGATCGGGGCCGCAGACGGGCTGCCAACGGCGCCCGGCGCTCGAGTCGCTCGACCACGGCGGCACTGAACAGGTCGTCGGCCACCACCCGAATGCTACAAACCGTGAGCTTTTTTGGTGGATGTGTCAACCGGCGGGCTCCGTGAGGCGTATCCTGGTTGTGGGCGTGGCGCTGGGAATCGAGCACGACATTGTCGACGGCGACGATGAGACGGCCAACACGACCGTCTCATCGGTCACGATCGACCTCGTCTTCGAGGAATCCTTCGAAGAGCTGTACTCACGCGCCTACGGCGTTGCCTATCAGCTCGTGGGCCGCCGGAGCGAGGCCGAGGACGTCGCTCAGGAGACGCTGGCGCGGGCATTCGTCCGCTGGCGCAGCGTCCGGCCCTACGCCGAAGCATGGGTGGTACGAGTCGCCGGCAACCTCGCGATCGACGGGTGGCGACGGGTCCGCCGGATCGACCACTCGGCCGACGCCGAGACCGCCTCGGTGGCAGTCTCGGTCGAGCCGACCCCGTACCGAGTCGATCTGCAGCGCGCCCTCCACAAGCTGTCGCGACGTCAACGCGACGTGCTGATCCTGCGCTTCCTGGCCGACTTGCCCGAAGCCGATGTCGCCCGGGCACTCGGGTGCTCGGCGGGCTCGGTGAAGCAACACGCGAGCCGCGGTCTGGCGGCGCTTCGCAAGTCGCTCGGCCCGTTCGAAGGAGCTCCGTGACATGCCGATCCTGACCGACATCAACCTGAACGCGCTCGACCTGCGCGACGGCGCCCCCCTGGTGATCGGTCGCACCCAGCGTGAGGCAGTGGCGGCGCGCGCCGGCGCGCTCGGGCGGCGACGCCGGCTGATACAGAGCGCAGTCGGGCTGGCAACCGTGGCCGCGCTGGCGGTCGGTGTGGGAGTGCTCGCGTCGAGCGGGACCGGTCCCGCCACCAACCGCTTTCACGCGGCATCCCCCGCGGCCAGTCCGACCGCGCAGTTGCACGGCACGCTCACCGCGCTTCCCGCAGGGGCAACTGCGCACCTCGACATCGTGGGAGACGGCGGCACGTACCAAGCCGACGCCGATGTCAACGGCAGCTTCGTGATCGACGGGATTCCCCCGGGCACCTACGAGGCGAAGGTCACCGTCGACACGCCGAGCGCCGACGCGAACCTGGGCAGCGCACGCACGACGCATCGCTCGTCGGTGAAGTTGGTCGCGGGTGACAACCAGGTAACCGTTCCCGTCAACTAGCCCGCTCCGCTCCCCCATCCCGCCCGACGCGTCCTCGCTCGGGGCGGGACGCGACCGCCAATCCGAGCTCCTTCAGCTGAGCGGGATCGAGCGGAGTGGGCGCGCCGGTCAACGGATCGGACCCCGATTGCGTCTTCGGGAACGCGATCACCTCGCGGATGTTGTCCTCACCAGCCAGGATCGCCACCAGGCGATCGATCCCGAACGCGAACCCCGCATGGGGCGGCGCGCCGTAACGGAAGGCGTCGAGCAGAAAGCCGAACCGGGCCTGCGCGTCCTCCGGTGCGATGCCGAGCAGCGTGAAGATGCGCTGCTGGACGTCGGGACGGTGGATTCTCACGCTGCCCGAGCCGAGCTCCCAGCCATTGAGCACGAGGTCGTAGGCGAGCGATCGAACAGCGAGCAAATCCTCACCAGTACCGTGCTCGAGGAGCTCCATGTCGTCGGGGTGGGGCATGGTGAAGGGGTGGTGGGCGGGGACCGGGTTCCCGTTGTCGTCGAGCGCCTCGAAGAGCGGGAAGTCGACAACCCACAGAAAATGCAGACCACCCTCGTGCACCGGCGGCCGACCCAGCTCGACCCGCAGGGTGCCGAGCACGTGATCGACGAGACGGCGGGTGCCCGCCTCGAGGAGCAGGAGGTCGCCGGACTCGGCACCCATCGCGTCGACCAGACCGATCTGCTCCGCCTCGGCGAGGAACTTGACCACCGGTGCGTCGAGCGCGCCGCGATCGCCCACTCGCATCCAGACCAGGCCCGCCGCGCCCAACTGCTTGGCTCGATCGACCCATCGATCGACCTGGGCCCGAGGCATGGCTCCCTGGCCCGGTAGCCGGATGCCCTTCACCGCCGGCGCCTGAAATGCCCGGAATTCGGTTGCCGCGAACACCTCGCACAGATCGATCAGCTCGAGCCCGAACCGCACGTCGGGCTTGTCGGAACCGAACCGGTCCTGGGCCTGCTGCCAGGTCATACGGGCAACCGGACCCGGTCGGGCGCCGGTGACCGTCTCGGCCGCATCGAGCACGGCCTCGCCGATCACGGCCATGACGTCATCGGCATCGGCGAAGCTCATCTCGACATCGAGCTGCATGAACTCGAACTGGCGATCAGCCCGGAGGTCTTCGTCACGCAGACACCGCGCGACCTGGTAGTAGCGGTCGAGGCCACCGACCATCAGCAGTTGCTTGAACAGCTGGGGGCTCTGCGGCAGGGCGTAGAACTCGCCGGGCGACAGGCGCGACGGCACCACGAAATCGCGCGCCCCCTCGGGGGTCGAGGCGATCAACATCGGCGTCTCCACCTCGACGAAACCCTGGGCGTCGAGCGCCCGGCGCAGCGCGCCGTTCACCTGCGCGCGCGTTCGGAGATTGCGTTGGAGCCGGGGGCGGCGGAGGTCGAGATAGCGGTGACGCAAACGCAACCCTTCGTCGGCCTCGACGCGGTCGTCGATCGGGAACGGCGGCGTCTCCGCCTCGTTGAGCACGCGGATCGCACGGGCGGCGACTTCCACGGCTCCGGTGGGGATCGCGTCGTTGACCGTGCCGACCGGTCGGTGCCGAACCGTTCCTTCCACTCGCACGACGTACTCGGAGCGAAGGCGGTGCGCGACCCCGGGTAGGCCGTCACCGCGGACCTGATCGGGATCGATCACGACCTGCACGATCCCGGCGGTGTCACGGAGATCGATGAACAGCACGCCGCCGTGATCGCGACGGCTGTCGACCCAACCGCACAACACCACGTCGCGGCCGATGTGCTCGGTACGGAGGTCACCCGCGCGATTCGTTCGCATCATCGCGTCGGCTCCTGTTCCATGGCGCGTCGGTTCTGCAGCCAGGCAGCCACGCTGGATCGGGAGATCTCCTGCTGTTCGCCCGACCGGAGATCCTTCACCGCGACCGCATCCCGTTCGAGCTCGGCGCGTCCGAGCATGACTCCGTAGGCCGCGCCGGATCGGTCGGCCAACTTCCATTGCGCTTTGACCGAGCGGTCACCGTAGGCACGCTCGGTACGCAGCCCGAGCTCACGCAGCTCGGTGACGAGCATGGTGACGAGGCGGCCGCCATCGGCGCCGAGACCGTTCACGAGGAACGCGTCGACCCGAGGCGCGACATCGGTGAACACTTGCTCGGCGTCGCAGGCGATCAGCACTCGTTCGATCCCGATGCCGAAACCCATGCCCGGTGTGGGTGGGCCACCCATCTCCGCCGCCAACCTGTCGTAGCGACCACCGCCCCCGATGGAGTTCTGCGCGGCGTCGAGCGCGGGCGTCTGGAACTCGAAGGTCGTACCGCTGTAGTAGTCGAAACCCCGCACCAGTCGCGGCGCCAGCTCGTATTCGATGCCGAGTGCGTCGAGCTGCCGCTGCACCTGCTCGAAATGGGCGGCCGACTCGTCGCTGAGGTACTCGCCGAGCTGTGGCGCGCGCCCGACAACGTCGAGCCAGTCCTCACGCTTGGCGTCGAAGAGACGCAGCGGGTTCTGTTCGACCCGTTCCGAGAAGTCGGGGCCGAACGCGCCCGCGTGCTCCCGATAGTAGGCACGCAGCACCTCGAGGTATCGGGTGCGGCTGGCGTCGTCGCCCATCGAATTCAGCATGAGAGACTGCCGGGTGAGACCGAGGTCGCGGTAGAAGCCGTGCGCGAGCGCGATCACCTCGACGTCGACGTCGGGGTCGTCGACCCCCAGGACCTCCGCCCCCACCTGCCAGTGCTGGCGGTAGCGCCCCTTCTGCGGACGCTCGTAGCGGAAATGCGGCGCGACGTACCAGACCTTCCAGGGAATTGGCGGCCGGTGCTGCACGAAGCTTCGGACCACGGGCGCCGTTCCCTCCGGACGCAGGGCAATGCGACGCCCGCCCTTGTCCTCGAATTCGTACATCTCCTTCCGGACGACGTCGGTTGACTCCCCCACCCGCTGGAACACCTCGACGTGTTCGAACACCGGAGTGATCACCAGGTCGAAGCCGAAGCGCGATGCCCGCTGGGCGAAGGCGGCCACCAATGCCGCCCATCGGTGCGACTCCGGTGGGAGCACGTCGTGGGTGCCGTTCGGTGCTCGATACCGCGCGCGTGAATCACCGGAGTCTCTGGTCTCGGCAGGCACCGGGGCATGGTACCGGGAGGGGTTCCCGGTATCGGGCGGGAAAGGGATGATCAGGTCACGCGGCGGTCACGCGGCAATCACGCGGTGGTCGCCCGGGCATGGCCCGGAAGCACGCGAGACGCCGCGTACACGCTGTCGATCCGCTTGACCGCCCAGAGGATCGACTCGAGGTGGCTCGGATCGGCGAGCTCGAAGTCGAAGCGGAACTTGGCGACCCGGTCACTCGAGGTCTGCGACGTGCACCCGAGGATGTTCACGTGGTGTTCCGAGAGCACGTCGGCCACGTCACGCAGCAGCTTCGATCGGTCGAGCGCCTCCACCTCCACCGACACGACATACGTGGCCGGTTGGTCATTGGCCCATTCCACCTCGATGACCCGCTCGGCGTGGTCCACCAGCCCGGCCGCGTTGGCGCAGTCGGCACGATGGACCGAAATGCCTCGACCGCGGGTGACGAACCCCATGATCTCGTCGCCCGGAACCGGCGTGCAGCAACGCGAGAGACGCACCATCACGTCGTCGAGACCCTCGACGTGCACACCCGCCACCCGCCGTTCCGAACGGCTCGGTCGTTGGGGTGGCCGCGCCGCGGTGACCGGGAGTTGTTCCTCGCCACCTCGTAGCTCGCGCTGCAGTCGCTGCACCACCGTACGGGCGGACACGTGCCCCTCGCCGATCGCGGCGTGCAACGCGTCGAGGTCGGCGTAGTGCAGCGACGCGGCCACATCCTTCAGTGATGACGACTGGCTCAGCTTCTGAACCGGCAAGGCCTCCTTGCGCATCGCCTTGGCCAGTTCCTCGCGCCCGGAGTCGATGGCGTCGACGCGGCGCTCGCGAGAGAACCACTGACGGATCTTGGTGCGCGCCTTCGGTGTGCGGACGAACTGCAACCAATCGCGGCTCGGCCCTGCCCCTTCCACCTTGCTGGTGAAGATCTCGACGCTGTCACCGGACGCGAGCGCGGAGTCGAGGGGAACGAGCCGCCCGTTGACCCTCGCACCGATGCACCGGTGACCGACGTCGGTGTGGATCGCGTAGGCGAAGTCGACCGGCGTGGCCCCGGCCGGGAGGGTGACCACCTTGCCCTTGGGTGTGAAGACGAACACCTCGTCGTATTCGAGGTCGATCTTCAGTGACTCCATGAACTCGCCGGGGTCGGAGGTCTCCTGCTGCCAGTCGACCATCCGCTGGAGCCAGAGCAGATCCTCGGCGGGTTCACGCTCCTTGTAGCCCCAGTGCGCGGCGACGCCGTACTCCGCGCGCCGATGCATCTCCTGCGTGCGGATCTGAACCTCGACCGCTTTGCCCGCGGGACCCACGACCGTCGTGTGCAACGACTGGTACAGGTTGAACTTGGGCATCGCGATGTAGTCCTTGAACCGGCCCTGCACCGGCCTCCACATCGCATGAATCGAACCCAATGCCGCGTAGCAGTCTTTCACCGACTCGACCACGACGCGAACGCCGACGAGGTCCTGCACATCGTCGAATTGCTTGCCCCGCGTGATCATCTTCTCGTAGATCGACCAGAAGTGCTTCGGACGCCCGGTGACCTCGGATTCGATGTGCAGCTCGGCGAGACGAACCCGCAGGTCCCCCAACACCGCGTCCAGAAAGTCTTCGCGCTCGGGTGCCTGCGTGGCGACCATCTGCTCGATCTCCGCGTAGCGCAGCGGGTAGAGCACCGCGAACGCGGTGTCCTCGAGTTGCCACTTCATGTCGGCGATACCGAGGCGATGTGCCAGCGGAGCGTAGATGTCGAGGGTCTCCTGCGCGATGCGACGTTGCTTGAACTCGGGGAGTGACGCAATTGTCCGCATGTTGTGCAGCCGATCGGACAGTTTGATCAGCAGCACCCGGATGTCCTTGGCCATCGCCACGAGCATCTTGCGAATGGTCGCGGCCTGCTGGGCCTCCTTGGAATCGAACTGCAACCGATCGAGCTTGGTGACACCATCGACGATGGTGGCGACATCAGGACTGAGCTCGCGCTCGATGTCTTCAATGGTGATCGTGGTGTCTTCCACCGCGTCGTGGAGGAGCGCGGCCGCAATGGTGACGTCGTCGAGGCCGAGGTCGGCGAGCACCAGCGCGACCCCCAGGGGGTGCGTGATGTACGGCTCGCCCGAGCGACGGACCTGCTCCTGGTGGGCGTCGCGGGCGAGGTCGTACGCGTGCTCGATCAGGGCGGTGTCGGTGCGACGGTGACGCTCCCGATAGGCCGCCACCAGCGGAGCGACCTCGACGTCGATCGTGTGATGACGGCGCCAAGGCAGCACCGAGCGGCGGTCGCCCCGGAGCTCGACGCGTGGCTCAGTCGTGCTCATGTGCCACCCAAGTGTACTGACTGAGAAATCCGGCCATGGACGCGCGTCCGGAACCACGGCCCGGAACCACGGCCCCGCCGAGGCGGCCCCGTTTGTCGCCTGCCGACGGAACCTCGGCAACGATCAGCGGCGCTTGCGCCGCCGCTGTTGACGTGGACGCGGACTGGCCGCGGTCGGTGATTGCGTCACGGGACGGGCCGAGGGCGGGCGGGGCGGGCGGGGCGGCGCTGCCGACTCGACAGCAGCGACGTTCACCTGTTCCTCGACCACGACCATCTCGTCCGGCGCTTCAGCCCGCACTTCAGCCGGCGCCTCCGCCACCACGCCGCGAGGCGCCCGGGCCAGATCGCTCTGCGCGCGCGCGCGGAGCGCGCGGTACTTGGGTTCGCGTTCCTTCAACCAGGCAAGGATCGGCGTGGCCACGAAGATCGACGAGTAGGCACCCGTGAGCAGTCCGACGAACAACGCCAGCGCGAAGTCGCGCAACGTCAGGCCGCCGAACAGGTACGTGCCGACGAACAGCAACGACGCCACCGGTAGCAACGCCACCAGTGACGTGTTGATCGATCGCATGAGGACCTGGTTCATCGATCGGTTCACCATGCTCGAGTACGTGTCACCCCGCACCGTGCCCAGCCGAGCTTGGTTGTCCTTCACCTTGTCGAAGACCACGACGGTGTCGTAGAGCGAAAACCCAAGGATGGTGAGGAACGCAACGACTGTGGCCGGCGTGACCTCGAAGCCGGTGATCGCGTAGACGCCCACCGTGATCAGGATGTCGTGTATCACCGCGATGATCGCCGCGACCGCCATTCGCCATTCGAAGCGAACCGTGAGATAGAGCGCGATCACGAGGAAGAACACGACCAGGGCCTTGAGGGCCTTGCTACTGACCTTGTCACCCCACGTGGGTCCGACGTTCGTGAGGCTCACCTGGGCTGCGTCGATCCTGCCGTACTTCGCCAGGGCGGCAGTGACCTTGGCTTGGAGCGCGGGTGTGAGGTCCTTTGACTGCACCCGTACCGCGTCGCCGCCCACGATCAGCACCTTGGCATCGCCGAGGCCGAGCTTGCCGAGCACGTCGCGTACACCGTTGCTGGAGACCGAGCCGGCCTTGCTGGTGAACTGCCACTGGGTACCGCCCTCGAAGTCGATACCGAGATTGAGCCCGCTGGCTGCGAAGGCGATCGCCGAGATGAGGATGATCGAGCCGGACAGGATCGCCCAACGCCACGATCGCTCGATGAAATGGAAGCTCGTGCGCTCGTGATAGAGGTCGCGCAGTGTGTGCCGGCGGCGGGGCGAGACCGGCGGGGCCGCGGTCGTGACGCTCATGCCACCACCCCGGGCGCGTCGAGCCCGGCCGCGATTCCGATCCCGGGCATCCGAACCAGTTCGGCCCGTCGGGCGAGCAGTGAAACGAGCGGATGCATGAAGAAATACGCCACGAGCAGATCGAGGATCGTCGACACCCCGAGATAGAACGCGAACCCGCGGACCGAACCAATAGCGAGGAAGTACAGGATTGCAGCACCGATCAGCGACACGAGGTCTGCGGCAACGATGGTGCGGAACGAACGAACAAACGAACGATCGACGCACGAACGCACCGACGCGCCCGCGCGTACCTCGTCCTTCATACGCTCGAAGTACACGATGTACGAATCGACGGTGACACCGACCGACACGATGATGCCGGTCACACCGGCAAGGGTGAGCGTGAGACCCACCGATTGTCCGAGATATGTGATCAGCGAGTACAGCGCAGCCGCGCTGATCGCGATTCCGGCGATGACGATCACGCCCAGTATTCGGTAATAGAAGAGCATGTAGAGCGCGACCAGCACGAGGCCGATCGCACCGGCGGCGATGCCCGCGTCGAGCTGGTCCTGGCCGAGCGACGGTGAGACATTTTCGACGTTGACCTTCTTGAGCTGGACCGGGAGCGCGCCGTAGTTGATCAGCTTGGCGAGGTCCGACGACTCACTTTGGCTGAACTTTCCGGAAATCTCCGCGGTGCCGTTGAAGGAGGTGAAGGCTTGGTCGCCGGGCTGAATCGTCGGGGCGGATTGCACCAACCCGTCGAGCACGATCGCAACCTGCTTGTGAAACTGCTGTTGCGCGAGAGCGTCCCATTGGGAGCTGCCGGAGCTGGTGAGGTTCATGGTGACCACCCAGCCCTGGCTCGACAGGAACTGCGATTTGGCTGAATCAACTGCCTTCCCCGTGAGTCCCGCCGGTCCGAGCAGGTAACGGGTCGCGTTCTTGCCGCCGGGCTTCAACGGCAGTACGACACACGCGCCGCGCGCGTCTTGCCCGCGCGGCGTCGTGGGAATCTTCGTGAGCGAGGCGATCGCCGCGGTGTCGCATTTCGCGATCGCCGCCAACGCAGCCTTAGCGGCCGCGTCGGATGCCGGCACGGTCGTGGTAGTCGGCGCAGCCGTCGTCGTGGTGGCGCCGGAGGTCGTCGTCGCGCCGGGCTTGGTGGTAGTCGTGGTGGACACCGCGGCGCTCTCGGACGGCACCGGGATGATGACCGGCCGGAATCGCAACTCGGCGGTCTGGCCCACGAGCCGCTCCGCCTTGGCCCGGTCCTTCACACCGGGGAGATCGACGACGATGTCGTTTCCCTGCCGGGAGATCTCCGGTTCGGCCACTCCGAGACTGTCGACCCGGTTGCGGATCACGTCGACGGCCACGTCGAGCGCGTCCGACTTGTACTTCCCCACCGGCGAGAGCACCACGGAGATGCCGCCCTGCAGGTCGAGACCGAGGATCGGTTCGTGACCCGAAGTCAGCGTGCCAATGATTGCCGCGGCCACGAGCACGAGGGTGACGACGAGGAAGACCATGTTGCGGCGCACGGCTCAGCGCTCCTCGCCATCATCGGGTCGAACTTCGGGGGTCGGCCCGTCGATGCTTCCGGCCGGGGTGGTGCCATTGGGCTCCCTGGGCGCCACCGCAAACGCCGGTTGGGCGACCGCCGCCCGCGCCAGCTTGACGAGAACACCGGGCGCGACCTCCAGCTCGACGCGATCGTCCTCCAACGTGCGCACCGTCCCGAAGATCCCTCCGGTGGTCACCACTTCATCGCCCACGCGGAGTGCGGCAACGAACTGGCGATGGGCCGCCATCCGCCGGCGCTGGGGCCGCACGATGAACATGAAGAACGCGATGAGCAACACCGCGAAGTAAACGAGCGCGACTTCCATGAAATCCTTGTGATCCCGACGGCTGGGTTCGGACCGGCACTGGGGTCGGACCGCGGGTGAGCCGGACGGCGATGCTAGTGGGCCGTCACCCCTCGCCGGGAGCGGTGAATGAATCGCTCGGTGGATCGTCGGAAGGTTTGTCGTCGGAGGCGGCGGTACCCACCTCGAAGAGGCTCGGACGCGTGGCTGGGTGCGTTCCGGTCGCCGAGATGCCCACCCCGTCGGCGATCAAACCGAGGTGAGCGTACGCGCCGGGCGTGGCGATCCGTCCCCGCGGCGTCCGCTGGAGCAACCCCGCCTTGAGCAGGAACGGCTCGTAGACCTCTTCGACCGTCGCGGGCTCCTCGGCCACCGCGACTGCCAGGGTGTGCAATCCGACCGGCTGGCCACCGAAGGTCGCGCACAATGCTCCGAGGATGGCACGGTCGACCTTGTCGAGGCCGAGATCGTCGACCTCGAACAGCGCCAGGGCTCGGCGGGCCGTGGTTGCGGTCACTGCGCCGTCGGCGCGTACTTCGGCGAAGTCGCGTACCCGTTTGAGGAGCCGGTTGGCGATTCGCGGCGTTCCCCGCGAGCGCCGGGCGATCTCGGCGCCACCTTCGGCGTCGAGGGGGACCCCGAGGATGCGCGCCGCCCGCTCGAGAATGGATTCGATGTCGTGCGTGCCGTAGTAGTCGAGCCGAGCGATGAATCCGAACCGGTCGCGTAGCGGTCCGGTGATCAAGCCGGTGCGGGTGGTGGCCCCGATGAGCGTGAACCGAGGCAGCTCGAGACGGATCGAACGCGCCGACGGACCCTTACCGATCACGATGTCGAGTTGGTAGTCCTCCATCGCCGGGTAGAGCACCTCTTCTACCGGGCGGGGCAGGCGATGGATCTCGTCGATGAACAGCACGTCGCCGTCGTCGAGATTGGTGAGGATCGCCGCCAGGTCCCCGGCTCGCTCCAATGCGGGGCCGCTCGTGATGCGCAACCCGACTTCCATCTCCGCGGCCACGATGCCCGACAGCGTGGTCTTGCCGAGCCCGGGGGGCCCTGCGAACAACACGTGGTCGACGGCTTGCCCGCGGCCGCGCGCGGCCTCGATCAAGATGGCGAGGTGCTCCTTCAAACGAGGCTGTCCGACGAACTCGTCCAGGTGACGCGGGCGTAGGGTCGTCTCCTCGGCCGCTTCCACCGGCTCGGCGGTCGGGCTGAGCAGCTCCTCCCTCATCGCCGCGGCCTCATCGCCGCGGCCTCATCGCCGCGGCCTCATCGCCGCGGCCTCATCGCCGCGGCCTCATCGCCGCGCCGATCCGTTGCCCGCACCCACCAGCTTCAACGCCTCGCGCAACAGGTCTTCGACCGAAGGAGTGCTCGTGTCGGTGTCGGTTGGTGTGTTCTCGAGCTGCGCGAGCACTGCTCGTACCTCGTCAAGGCCATATCCCAAGCCGGTCAACGCAGCGCGCACTTCGGCGCGCGGTGTCGGCGCGGTGGCGTGCTCGGCGAGATCGATATCGGGGAGTTCGAGCCGAGCCGTCAACTCCACCAACAGCCGTTGCGCGGTTCGCTTCCCCACTCCGGGCACGAGCATGAGCGCGGCGAGATCGTCATCGAGCACTGCGCGACGGAGCGCGCTCGGCGAGTGAATCGACAACATCGCGAGCGCCAGCTTCGGCCCGACACCGGTGGTGGCGATCAAGGTCTCGAACGTGTCTCGTTCGTCGCGCGTCGGAAATCCGTACAGCACCATGGCGTCCTCGCGCACATGGAGGTGCGTGAACAGGAAGGTGGTGGCGCCCGGATCGAGCGCGCCGAGCGCGCCGGACGGCACGAGCAGCCGGTACCCGACACCGGCCACCTCGATCAGCGCCTCTCCTCCCGGCGTGAGCTCGAGCACGGTACCCCGCACTGATCCGATCATGTCTCCTCCATCAGGAGCTCGACTCCTGTGCCACGGCTGCGGCGATGGCCGCGGTGAGGCCGGGCACGAGGCCCGATTCTCCGTTGGTGGCCGCCCGCAACGGCGCCTGCCACCAGTGGCACAACGCCAACGCGAGGGCGTCGGAGGCATCGGGAGACTCAGGGGGGGCCGCGAGCCGTAGGAGCCGCGCGACCATTGCCTGGACCTCACCTTTGCTCGCGCCGCCTGCGCCGGCCACCGCCAGCTTCACCTCGTTCGGGCTGTAGCTCACCACCGGGATACCCCGACGCCCGGCGATGGCCAGCGCGAGCCCGCTCGCCTGGCCAACTGACATTGCGGTGCGGGTGTTGACCTGGAACAAGACCCGCTCCACCGCGAGCACGCCCGGGCGACACTCCTCGATCAACGCTTCGAGCTCCGCGGCCAACGCCGCCAACCGGCTCGGGAGCGGATCGGTCGGAGGCGTACGGATCACGCCGCACGCAGTCGCCGAGAACACCGAACCGTCACGGCGAATGACGCCATAGCCGCAGCGCGACACGCCCGGATCGATGCCGAGGACCGCGTCATAGGCGAGGCCCGCACTGGTGGGGCCCGCGCTGGTGAGGCCGGCAGCATGGAAACCGATGGGTCCCGGATCGAACACGGGTTCGATCCTACGGTGAACGCCTCTCCGACGCGCGGACCCGCTGGTCCGGGATCGGAAGCTATTGGCGGCGACGGCGCTTCCGGCGGCGCCCGAGCGACCGTAGCGCGAGCAACGCCACCAACCCGGCGATCACCGGTGCCAGGCGTCGACCGACTGCACCACCCGCCGCGTCGAACAGATCGACCGGCTCGACCTCCGGGCTGTCGATCGCTCTCTTGGGAGTCTGGTTCGCGGCCCTGGTACCCGTATCCGGTGGGCTTTCCGCGGGAACGGGCGGGTCGGATAACGAGCCCTGGCCGTCGTTCCCCAGTCCATCCCCGCTCAACACGTCGCGGCGAAGGTTGTCGGCGAACTGACCGAGCAATTTGCTCGACACGTCGGCCATGACACCCCGGCCGAACTGCGCGACCTTGCCGGTGATGTTGAGATCGGTGTCGATCTTGACCGCGGTGCCGCGGCCCTCGGGAACGAGCGTCGCAGTGATCGTCGCCGATGCGTTGCCCTGACCGCGCGTGTCGCGGCCCTCGGCCTTGAGGACCACCTTGCGGTTGGCCTCGTCGGCCTCGACGATCCGGGCGACCCCCTTGTACTGCGCGGTGATCGGGCCGACCTTGATCTTCACGATGCCGCGGTACTCGTCGCCTTCGATCTCCTGGAGCTGCGCGCCCGGCAGGCTCGGCGCGATGCGTTCGACGTCGAGCAACACCTTCCACGCCTCTTCAACCGGCACGTCCACCGAGAACTGGTCTTCGATCTTCACTCGTGGCTCCTCGTTTGCTTCATTCGTCCGCTTCGTTCAGTCGGTTGAAGTCGGCTGGGGTATCGACGTCGGCAGGGTCCCCCGTGTCGTCGCACGGAACGTCCACGACCGGATGTCGCTCCATCAGGGCGCGAGCGCCGACATCGCCCTCGAGCCGGTTCGCCTCGGCCCAGATGCTACGCGACAGCAGTACCGGGTTGGCACGCCGCCCTCCATACGTGGCCACCGCGAGCTCAGCGCCGTCACAAAAGGCGGCGACGAGCCGCCGATAAGCCTCCGCTCCGACCTCGGGCTGGTCTGCGAGGCCGACGCACACTGCGCCCACCTGTGCGAAGGGCGCCAATGCGCCGAGCGCCGCGTGCAGGCTCGAGGCGATGCCGCGCCGCCATTGGCGGTTGTGGACGATCATGACCTCCCTCTGCTCGCGGGTCCTGTGCTCGCGGGCGAGTTCCGACCGGGTCGGGCCCGATCGCGCCGGCAAGGAGACCGGCGCGACGACCGCAGCCCGGACCTCACGGCTGCGATAGCCGGTTACCAGCACCACCGGTCGCAGCCCGGAGTCGCGCGCGGCGTCGAGCGCCCACGCCACCAGCGGACGGCCTCGCCATTCCACCAGCGGCTTCGGGACGTCACCGCCCAGGCGGGTACCACGCCCGCCGGCCAGCACCGCGGCCGCGACCTGACCAGGCAATCCTGGCATCACGAAACGCCGCGGAGTCGCGCGCCGATCACGCGTAGACGGCCCGGAGCACGTCGTCCGGGATGTCGAAGTTGGCGTACACGTTCTGCACGTCGTCGTGTTCTTCGAGCGCGTCGATGACGCGCAGCACCGACCTCGCCTTGGATGCTTCGTCGAGCGCGACGGTGGTGGTCGCCAACATGGTCAGATCGGCACTCGTCACTGCGATGCCGGCGGTGTCGAGTGCACTGCGCACCGAATGGAGGTCGGACGGTGCAGTGGTGATCTGCCATGTGTCGCCCTGATCGGCGATGTCCTCGGCGCCGGCATCGAGCGCGGCCAGCATCAGGTCATCCTCACTCACCGCGTTCTTGTCGAGGACGAGCACGCCCTTGCGCTCGAACTGCCAGGCGACAGCGCCCGGCTCCGCCAGCGATCCGCCATTACGGGTGAACACGTTCTTGACCTCGGAGCCGGTGCGATTGCGGTTGTCGGTCAGGGTTTCGACGTACACCGCGACGCCGTTGGTGGCGTACCCCTCGTAGGTGATGTTCTCGTAAGTGACACCTTCGAGCTCCCCAGTGCCGCGCTTGATGGCGCGCTCGATGTTGTCCTTCGGCATCGAGCCATCCCGCGCCTTCTGCACCATCGTGCGCAAGGTGGGGTTGCCTTCGACGTCACCACCACCGTCGCGCGCCGCGACCTCGATCTGTCGAGCCAGCCTCGCGAACAGCTTGCCCCGTGCGGCGTCGGCCGCGCCCTTGGCGTGCTTGATCGAGTGCCACTTGGAATGACCGCTCATGAATGTTCGCTTTCCGTGATGAACTGCTCGTGCAACCGGAGATCGCCCGACAGCTCGGGGTGGAAGCTGGTGACCCACACCGCACCCTCACGCGCCAGCACCGCGTGTTCGTCGTAGCGGGCAAGGACCTCGACACCGTTACCTGCCGATTCGATCCGGGGCGCGCGGATGAACACGCCCGGGAACGGACCCCCGCGCAGTCCCTCGACGTCAAGGGGCGCCTCGAACGAGTCGCGCTGGCGACCGTACGCGTTCCGGCGAACCACGACGTCGATCACCCGCAACGATCGTTGGTCGGGACGGCCGTCGACCACTTCTCGCGCCAGCAGGATCATGCCCGCGCAGGTGCCGAGCACGGGCATGCCGTCGGTGATCCGATCGGCAAGCGGACCTCGGAGTTGCGATGATTCGAGCAATGCGCCGATGGTGGTGGACTCTCCACCCGGCACGACCAGCGCATCGAGCGCGGCGAGGTGTTCCGGTACCCGCACTTCGACGGTCTCGACACCCAACGCGTCGAGGACCTCACGATGCTCGCGGAATGCCCCCTGGAGAGCGACGACACCGATCTTCATGCTCGATGTTCACCAGCCGCGGTCGGCGAGCTTGACCTCGAGGTCGGCGATCTCCTCGCCGCGCATGGCCGCGCCGAGGCCGCGCGACACCTTGGCCACGATCGGCGCATCGCCGAAGTGCGTGGTGGCCTCGACGATCGCCTTGGCCATCGTGGGTGGCTGCGCGCTCTTGAAGATGCCGCTCCCGACGAAAACCGACTGCGCGCCCAGCTGCATCACCAAGGAGGCGTCGGCCGGGGTGGCGATACCGCCGGCGCAGAAGAGGGGCACCGGCAATTCGCCGAGCTCGGCGACCTCGTTCACCAGCTCGAGCGGAGCGCGCAACTCCTTGGCCCAACCGAACCGTTCGGCAGGATCGGCGACCGTGAGCTTGCGGATATCACCCAGGATCGAGCGGAGGTGGCGGACCGCCTCCACGATGTTGCCGGTTCCCGCCTCGCCCTTCGACCGGATCAGGCACGCGCCCTCCGAGATGCGTCGGAGCGCCTCGCCGAGGTTGGTCGCACCGCACACGAAGGGCACGGTGAACGGCCATTTGTCGACATGGTGCGCCTCGTCGGCCGGCGTGAGCACCTCGCTCTCGTCGATGTAGTCGACGCCGAGCGATTCGAGCACCTGCGCTTCGGCGAAATGGCCGATGCGGCACTTCGCCATGACCGGAATGGTGACCGCCTGCTGGATGCCTTCGATCATCGACGGATCGCTCATGCGCGCGACACCCCCGTCGCGACGGATGTCGGCGGGAACGCGCTCGAGTGCCATGACCGCCACCGCGCCGGCATCTTCGGCGACGCGCGCCTGCTCCGCGGTGACGACGTCCATGATCACGCCGCCGCGCAGCATCTCGGCCAAGCCGCGCTTCACACGCCCGGTACCGGTGATCCGTTCAGGCATAGGGCGAGTGTACCGACCCATCGGCCAGCTCTTGCTTCCGCTTTTTCACTGCTTCTTCTTGACGGTGGTCGTGGTGACGGCGGTCGTGGTGGTGGTGGGTGCAGGTGTGATGTTCACCTGGTGACCCACGGGGAGCAACTCGACCCACGTACGGCCGGGACGGAGCCGAATCGTCTCCCCTTTGGGGTCCACGTAGCGAGCCGGCTTCGAACGGTCGGGGCGCACCCACCGGCCGACGCGCACCACGCCGTCGCTGAACACCCACACGTCGCCCTCGCCCACCGTTATGCCTTCGGCTTCGCCGCTGTACGGGGTGAACTGCACGACCACGTTGGTGGGCGCGAGCTGCCCACCGCCCACCGTGCTGTGCGGACCAAGGGGGGTGGAGCGCTTCCAGGTATCGGTGGCGCCGTCGAACGTATAGGTGACGTCGTACCCGGCATCGAAGCCCACGTGCATCGATTGAACGCCCACTCCCTTGATCGGGACCGAGTTCATCGGCACATACTCGAACAAGGGGCTCGGTGGGATCGGCGTGCCCTTCAGCGCGAACAGCGCGGGGCCGTGCCCGTAGAGATTGTGGGGAACATCGCGGGGCGGCTGTCCTGGTGCGTTGCGTTGCATCGCGGAACCCGCGGTGCTTTCGTCGACCGAGTGGACGGGCGCGGCTTGAATCGCGTCGACGTTCACCGGCGCGCCACCCGAGTAGGCGAAGATGCCACCGAGTGGCCAGACGATGTCGGGGTCCTCGGCGCGGACGGAACGTACGGGGCCGATGGTGTCGGGCGCGGTGGAATTGAAGATCGCGACGAAGCGCGTGATGTTGCCCTCGACAACCTCTTCGTAGACGACATCGGCCTGGTCGATGCCCACCTGCGGCCGCGCCGCGGGCGTGTTCTCGATCTTCACCGAGAGCGCGGGCCGGGTCCGGCTGGCGCCGCCCGGGTCGGGGAGGCCGGTGAGCGGCGCGATCGGCACGGCCGCGGTCGTGCTCGGGTGACCAGCCGTCCCCGCACTGCTCGACTGGGCACTCTGGTGGCCGCTCCCGCCACTCGTGGCGGCAACCACGCCGATGCCCACGCCGGCGAGCGCCAGCGTGACTGCCACGATCAGGAGTACGGACCGACGGTTCCAGCGCATTACATCTCCTGGAGACGGCGGATGCGGTCCTCGAGGGGCGGATGCGTGTCGAAGAGCCGATTGATGCGCGAACCACGTCTGTCGTCGGCAGTCTCGAGTGGCTGCTCGATCCACATCTGGGCGGTGGCCTTGGTGGCGTGGTGCACCACCGCGTTGTCATTGCGCAACTTTTCGAGTGCCGAAACCAGTCCCGGTGGATAACGGGTGAGCTGCACACCGCTCGCGTCGGCAAGGTACTCACGGTTGCGACTCATCGCGAATTGCATCAAGTATCCGGCGAACGGAGCCAGCATCAAGATCGCCAAGGACGCGATCGCGAGCACGGCCCCCAGCGGGCCGCCGTCCGAGCTGTCACGCCGATCGTCGCGGATTCCTCCCCAGAACGCGAACCGCAGGCCGATGTCGGAGAGCAACGCGACCGCACCCACCGCGGTGACCGCCACGGTCGTGACGAGGATGTCGTAGTTCTTGATGTGCGACAGCTCGTGCGCGAGTACGCCTTCCAGCTCGACCCGATTCATCATCTCGAGCAGCCCCGTGGTCACGGCGACCGCGGCGTGCTTCGGATTCCGCCCGGTTGCAAAGGCATTGGGTGCCGGGTCGTCGACCACGTAGAGCCGCGGTTTGGGAAGACCGGCCGCGATGCACAGACCCTCGACCAAGTTGTGGTACCGGCGGTACTCCTGCTCGTCGGCGGGCTTGGCGTGGCTGGCCGCCAGCGCGACCTTGTCGGAGTTGAAGTAGGAGATCCAGGCCAGGGCGACCGCGATCACCACTGCGATCACGATGCCGACCGGGCCTCCGCCGAACAGCAGGTCGAAGGCAATCGCGACGACCAGTACCAGCACGACGAAGAACAGCAGGATCAAGAAGGTGCGCCGTTTGTTGCGCGCGATCTGCTCGTACACGGGAAACGACCTGTCTGAGGGCCGGCGGTCTCGGCCAGTGGTGCGAGGGAAAGGTCCCGCCGCGTGCCGCGGCCGAACGAGGTCCGGACGCTCCCCCTAGAACTGCACCTGTACCGGCGCGGTGTCCTCGGGAGCGGCGGCGAAGAAATCGCGCTTCGCGAAGTTGAACATGCCGGCTAGCAGTACCGTCGGGAACTTCTGGATCTTGGTGTTGTAGGTGAGGACGCTGTCGTTGTAGAACTGCCGCGCGTACGCGATGCGATCCTCGGTCGAGGTGAGCTCCTCCTGGAGGGCCAGGAAGTTCTGGTTGGCCTTCAGATCGGGATAGGCCTCCGACACGGCGAACAGGCTCTTCAATGCGCCCGAAAGTGCATTTTCGGCCTGCGCCTGTTGCTCGGGACCCTGCGCGTTGATCGCGTTGGCGCGGGCATTGGTGACCGCCTCGAGCGTTCCACTCTCGTGGGCGGCGTACCCCTTGACCGTCTCCACGAGGTTGGGAATGAGGTCGTGGCGCCGTTTGAGTTGTACGTCGATCTGGGACCAGGCGTTGTCGACGCGGTTGCGGCCCTTGACCAGGCCATTGAAGCCCAACCAGAAGAACAGCACCACGAGGACGACAACCGCGACGGCGATGATGACGGCCATGGATTCACTCTACTTCCCGAGGTCTTGGAGGACAGGCGCGGTCTGTGCCCGTTCGTAGATGGCAATGAACCGCTCCGCGAGATCGGTGAGCGAGAATCCGGCCGCCCGCGTTGCCCCTGCCTCCACCAACTCGTGACGACATGCCGGGTCGTCGAGCACGCGTCGTAGGGCCAGCCGCAATGCATGGGCATCGCCGGGTGGGACGAGAATTGCTTCCCGATCGGCGCGCGAAACGGTGCGGTAGCCGTTGATGTCGGACGCGACCACTGCGGCTCCGGCCGCCATCGCCTCCAGCAACACCACGCCGAAGGACTCGCCGTCGATGGCCGGGAAGCACGCCACGGTGGCAGACCGCAACCGGGCGCCCTTTTCGGCATCGGAGATCGGACCCAGCCATTCGACTCCCGCGATACCACGATCTTCGAGCTGACTGCGCTGGGGCCCGCCTCCCGCGACCCAGAGCACTGCGTCACGGTCCAGGCCCTCGAACGCTTCGAGCAGGACCGCAAGCCCCTTGCGGGGTTCGCAACGCCCCACGAAGAGGACGGCCGGCTTCGGCGCCGGCCAGCGCGGCCCCGAGGCCAGACCGGCCACGTCAATGCCGTTCGGCAGGATCTCGCAGTCGCCGCCGAACGTGAGCGCGACCTGCCGGCGGGCTTCATCCGACACCGCGGTGGTCACCGCGAGCCGTCGCATCATCGGCCGGAGACCGGGCCGGAACGTCTCGTACCAGCCATTGCGGCCCGGTCGCGCGGAGTGGAAGGTGCCCACCGCCGGAATGGTCGTACCCATCAGCGCCGCGTGATTGGCGCCCGGAGCGAGCGGCTCGTGGAGGTGGAGCACATCGGGTTCGAAGGTGCGC
>WNFE01000941.1_pt1 | contig 20897 bp, 22 predicted proteins | sample 5400451 | NCBI WGS metagenome assembly WNFE01 (sample SAMN13153344, study PRJNA577476) | soil metagenome | isolation source: 200 cm saprolite under Douglas fir tree site 2 hole 2 | place: USA:California | collected 2015-04-18
GGCGTTCACCGTGAGCCAGATCGGCAATGCTGGCATACCGCGCATCTCGAACCCCCCTTCCAGGCTGGGACCGCCGGCAGATAAGGCACAATTCTAACCCGGGTCCGCTGGTCGGGCGACTTAGCCCGAATCCACCGAGTCGAACTTGCATCTTGGGCGCGGGGCGAGCTGAGCCCAGAGTCCGCCGGAACAAACTCGTATCTTGGGCGCGGATGCGGCCTGAGCCCGAGGCCGCCGGAACAAACTCGCATCTTGGGCGCGGATGCGGCCGATCCGGGCGTCGTCTCCTGCGCGCGCTCGGTCACGCATCGACGGATGCGCTCCCTCCCGTGCTCGTCGCCTCCTGCGGCTCGGCACGCCCCGCATCCCAATCTGCTTCGTTCGTCCGACGGCCCCGGGCTCCGGGCGTCGTCTCCTGCGCGCGCTCGGTCACCCACCGACGGGTGCGCTCCCCCGCGTGCTCGTCGCCTCCTGCGGCTCGGCACGCCCCGCATCCCAATCTGCGGTGCCCGACCGGTAGATCCGGGCTTGCGCTCAGCTCGCCGCGCATCGCAATCTGCGCGTCCGGTCGGTGGATCCGGGCTTAGATTGGGACGCGGGCCGAGTAGGTCGGGAGGCGGCGATAACCCCAGGAGGGAGCGCATCCGCTGGACGCGTGACCGAACACGCGCGGGAGCCACCGTCCGGCTCGGCCGGCCGCGAAGCAGAGATGGCCGAGGGGCACGCAGGCGTTAGTGGATCCGGCTGGGCGTGATGCCCGCGGCCGATCCGGGCTTTGGCCGACTACTGCGCCTGCAGGGCGGGGACGAGAAGCCCGGCGAGGGGACTGCCGAGCCCGGTGACGAAGTCATAACCCGGTCCCGCGGTGCAAAGAGTCCCGCAGGGGCCGTTCGCTCCGGCGGTGATGTCCCGATATGCGGAGGCGAGCGCCGCGCGGTAGAACGGCGAGTCGGTCAGGACCGCGGACGAGAGGGGGCTGCGTCGTCCCGCATCGGCGAGGGCGACCAGCGCCGACCACTGAGGCGCACCGAGACTGGTCCCGCCCACCGGCACCCACCCCGCCGCGCCGGTGGAGTCGAAGACGGCCACGCCGGTCACCGGGTTGGCGTCGTACGACACATCGGGCACGCCCCGCCGGCCGCTGGTGGGCGGGATGGGGTACGCCGACTGGTACCCCGGTTCGGCCTCGACCGCGCTGATCCCGCCGCTGCTCCCGATCCATGCTGTCTCCGGCGCCAGCAGGTTGCCCGTCGCATCGAGTGGAAGGGTGGTCCCACCGACCCCGAGAACTCTGGGGGACGCTGCCGGATACATGACGCCCGCGCCCGCGTCCCCGGACGAAGCGACGAACACGACCCCGGGGACCGCGAAGTGCGGATCGTCCCGCGTCTCGCCCGTGAATTCCGCGGTTCCCCAACTCATCGACACGACCCGGGCACCGCCGGCGACGGCCGTATCGACGCCGCGGAGCATGCTGCTGAGCGTGGTGTGCGGCGACTCGACAAGCAGGATGTCGGCGCCGGGGGCGATAGCGTGCGCCCACTCCACGTCGAGCGAGATCTCGAGTGCCCACACGGGATCGACGCGAGGATTGCCGTAGGCGACCAGTTTCTCGAAACAGGGATGCGGCCCCGCGGCAACGGTGCACGTTGGCGATCCGGGCAAGCCGCTGAGGGCTCGCAGCCCGAACTGGCCGATGAACGTCTGCAGGTCCGAGGCGACAGTGGGGTCGTCTGAGGCATCGACGATCCCGATGACCTGCCCGCTGCCGTCGGCGGCCAGCTGGTCGAACCCATAGGCGTGACGAATCTGCGCCGGGCTGTAGCCAACCGGACCCTTGGTGGCCGCCTGCGCGACGTGGATGGGCGCATGCACGATGGGATCGATCTCTGCGGCGGCCTGGGCTGGCAGCCCGAGGGAAAACGGGAGCAGGGCAACCACGGCGACCATCACCGGCCATCGTTGGACCATGAGGCGAGGCTAGTTCGCCCGGTCCGCGCCATCAATCGAGCAAATGACCTACAACCCGCTTACGGGATGTCGATGGTGCGTTCGATCGTGCCGATCCCTTGGTCGGTGACGACCAGCCGGTACACGCCGGCCGCCGACCGGGCCCAGACGGTGTCGACCAACCCCGACGCATCATCCACCTGGCTGGTCAGCGCCTGGGCCTGGGTCCCGTCCGGAGCCCACAGCTGCAGGCTGAAAGCCGGATGGCCTTTCACCGCGTCCGGGATCACCCTCGAGAGCGCGCCCGGACCGCCTCCCTGCACCTGCAGCCGCACCTCCAGGGCGGTGGCAGTCGCCGTGACTTTCGTGAAGGTAACCGTCATCGTGCCGAGGCGGCCGGGCGCGGGAGGCGTGAGAGCCCTCGACTCGTCCAGGGCGATGGTGGCGCGAAGCTGCCAGTCGCCCCGCAGCCCGTCGCGGGTCCCCCCGAACGCCGTCAGCGTCGCGGCCTGCAGAGTCAACCGCGCCCCGAGTGACGCGGCCGGCCCACTGATTGGCTCGAATTCGAGGATCTCCTGGCCCGTCTGCTCATCCGCGGCGCCTCCCTTCAGCTCCAGGCGATGCCCGAACTGATCGGTCAGGGTGACCCCGGTCGCATTCGAGAGGAGCACACTTCGATCGGCCGGCTGGACGCGAAGCAGCACGATGGTCCGGATGGCATCGGCGTAGCCACCGATGAGCTCGACGCGGTAGCCGGACGACACCGCGGCGCCGCTGAACGTCGTGACTCGGCCGGCCAGGCCGGCGAGTCCGACCGACCGCAGGAGGGGTCCGGTGGCGTCCCCCAGCACCGGCGCGTCGGCCAGCGCCTGGCCGAAACGTGGGGCGAAGTAGGAGGCCCCGCCGAAGGCGAGCGCGACCAGCGCGACGGCGGCCGACAGTCGGGACACCAGTCGGACCCCTCCGACGCGGGCGGCGGGGCGCCGGGCCGCCATCACCCGCGGCACCAGCTCGGAGGGAACCGGGATCTCGAGCGTGGCCAGCCGCCTGGCCAGCGGGGAGCGCAGATCGTCGTTCATTGGTTCTCCTCCTGCAGGTGATCGCGCAGCCGGTCGAGCGCTCGGCGAACCGCCACCCTGGCTGCGTTGGGACTCAGTCCGATGGCGGCGCCGATGCTCGCGTGGTCCAGGTCGGCACCAAATCGAAGGGCGATCACGGTCCGTTCACGCGGCCGCAGCCGCCGGACGGCGGCGAGCACCTCGCTGTCGCTGAGATGGGCCAGCGCCCGCGCCTCGACGTCATCGGTCGAATCTTCTGGCTCACTCCGCTGGGCTGCGAGCCGCTGCCACAGCGCGAAGCGGCGGTTCGCCGCCCTGCCGGCGTCCCTGGCGGTATTGGTCACGATTCGAAAGAGCCAGCTCTCGATCGTGCCGCGTCGCGTGTCGAACTGGCCGAGTTTCCGGACGCTACGCTCCAGCGCTTCCTGGGCGATGTCCTCGGCCTCGATGTCGTTCCGGGCGACCATCGCGGCAAACCGATAGACCCGCTCCGCGTAGCGAGAGCAGAGCGTCTCCGCGGTTAGCGGCTCGTGCGTATTCAGGTTCAGCGGGATGACGCCGAAAGGCGAATCAGGCCGAAAAAGACTTGTCGCCACACTCTGAATACGTTTGACACGGCCAGAATCGTACACGGCTCTGCCTATTCATAAAAGAAGATGCCGGCGGCGTTGGCCGTCCTGCCGAGCACGACGTAACCGAGGTAGATCGACTCCGGATCGAGAACGTTGCCGCCACTCTGTGTCGTCGGGAACATCCAGATACCCTCCGCGCTGCTGAACGGCCGGATGGCTTGCTGGCGCCCGGCGGGCGACGCTCCCACGATCGCGATCCCGAGGCTGGTGGACCGCACGTCGGGGGAGGGCGATCCTGGCGTGAACCGGTACACGGCGCCGAGGGCGAGCTGGCGCGCACCGGTGACGGCCCGATCCTTGAGGGTGCTGTCCCTGCCAGCCTCGGCGCCCACCTGGAGCGCGTAGACATCCTGCATGTTGCGGACGTCGAGGTGGAGCAGGGTTTGACGGACCGACGACCAGACCTCATCCGGCGGCGTGACGCCGGCCGCCTCCCCCATCCGTAGGAACCAGGACTCCCGCGAGAGTTGGCCGGGATTGGCTGCGGCCGTCATCGACTCCTGGAGCCAGGCGGCGATCGACGACGGGATGGGGACACCGAGCTCTCGGGCTAGAGCCAGGGCGAAGAAGGCCGCCCGCAGCTGCGGGGCCGAGGCCGTAGTAGAGGTCGCTGAAGAGTCGGAAGGCAGCTGGCCGAGCCAGGTAAGTGTCAGGGAGCGCAGCGCGCCATCGTGCTCGTGATGCCCGAGCGCGTGGGTAACGACGGTTGCGTCGAACGTGGTCTGTGGATCGACCGGGCCAGCGTTCGCCTGCCAGCCAAGCGGGCCGGCCGTCCGGCGGATGGTGGTCAGCAGTCGGTCGTCAGCCGGCATGCCGAGGAGGGCAGCATCGTAGGTGAGTTGGGGGTCCGCCATCGGTTTCGCCGCGGAGGCCGAAACAAAGCCGTCTGGAGTCGTGAGCGCGAGAGACGCCGGCGGCGGCCCGGCAGGCAGCGCAATCCCGTTGGCGAGCGAAATCTGCTGGGCGTTGATCAGCAGAGCGGCGGCCAGCGGGCCACTTACGCCGGCCGCGCCCGCTCTGGCTGTTAAGGCCGTCAGGATCGGACGCAGCGACCGGGGGAACGGAGCGCGCGAGGAGTCCGGCAGCAGGAGGTCGGCGAGCTGCCACACCGGCAGGATGGTCTCCAGGACCTGCAGGTCATCGAGGCGAGCCGCCCGTACTGGGTCGCTCACAACCGGCAGCTGCGCCGTGACCGAGTCAGCGATCTCCGACGGTACGGATACCCCGGCCATCTGCATGAGTTCGACGGCGGTTTGGGTCGCCGGCCAGGACGCGGACTGTTGTGGTCCGTACCGGTAGCGATCGCCGGCGCGCAGCGTCGGCAGGAACCGCGCGATGGGGGCCGTCGGGACGGCCTCGTTCAGCGCCACAAGCGCCTGGCCGGCCAGCCAGGCCCGCTGGAGCGGCGGGAGAGCGTCTGCTGGATTGTCCGGTTGATCGAGAATGGTGCGCAGCCAGGTTGCCGTCTCAGCCTGCGAAAGCTGCGGAACGGCAGTGTGGTATCTGGCGATCAATCGGAGTGTCCACGATGTCAGGTACAGCGAGGGAGCGGCCACCAGGTTGGTAGTGCTTCGGTAGCCACCGCCGCCCTCGCCGGTGTCCGCCCACAGTCGCTCGAGTTGCATCAGGGTCAGGGCATCGGCGGGCCCGGGCTCGGGGCTGGCCGGCGCCGGGACCGCGGTGGCCGCCGGAGCGCAGGACGCGCCCGCCAGGAGCGCGGCGAGCGCGATCGCCGCGGACCTGACGAGCAGCCGAGTCGATACGGTCGGCATCTACGAATTAGCGACCGTGGTCACGAAATAGCCGCCGAATTGCGACGTAGCCCAGGCGCTTTCCGATGGGCAGCAGACGACCCAGTTGCTGGAGAACTGGATCCCATTGAAGGAGTGGGTGATCAGCCAGACGTTGTTCACGGCTGAGCTCCAGCTGGCGCTGCTGCCGGACCCGGCGATGCCAATGCCGGGGGGCATGGAGATGTTGACCGATACGGCGATGCCGCCAACCGACCAGTTATCAGTCAGATACATGGTGGTGGCGTTCCAGGGGCAGCACCCCAGCCAGGCGGCCTGGGACTGGCCAGGGCCGAAGGTCATGGTGGCGACCCACCAGCCGGACTGTGCGTTCACCGTGGTCGAGAACCAGGCGGTGGTGTTGTCGCACAAGCCACCCGGCGGGCAGGTCCGGTTGCTGTTGTAGGCGGAGAGGGTTCCTGCCGCCGTAACCGTGTGCTTCGAGCCGGTTCTGCCCGTCAGGCCGGATACGTTCGTTGAACTCGTCACGCTCTGCGGGCCCAGTTGGACGTTCAGGGCCTGCAGGTCCCTGCTGGCGCTATAGGACTGCTTGGAGACGCCCGGCAGCGGAACCAGGACCGCAAACGACCGGTCCGGGGACAGGTACACGACGGTCGAGTTTCCTGCAGAGTGGGGGTTGGCGGCAGACGCCGTCACGGCAGGGACTGCCGCAAGAGCGACCAGAGAAGCCAGGACGGCGAGCCCCGCACGCAGGTGCGTGTGCAATCGCGTTCCGTACATGGTGTCGAAACCTCCTTGAGATGTGGTTCGGACCCGACTCAGTTTCTCTATCGGTTGCGGAGGCGCACGAGCGGTGTGCGGGTGGTGGGGCATCGGTGGCCGGGATCGTAGGTCCCCCGGTCGATGGCTTCAATCCGCTGGATGGCTGACAGGCGGATGACCTACACGTCGCGCGGTTCGTCCGTGGCGCCGGTGCGCAGCCAGGCGGCCACGGCCTCCGCCCGGGTGTGAAACCCGTTGGCCAGGTACAGCCGCTGGAGATGGGCGGCGACCGTGCGTCGTGATACCTGCAGCCTGAAGGCGATGTCCTTGTCCGTCTTCCCGGACGCGATCAGGTCGAGGATCTCGAGCTGGCGCGGGGTGAAGTGGGTGCTCATGGTCATCCGTTTGAACCTCTGCCGTCAGGCTGCAGGCTACCCGCAGGGGACGGAGACGTCCACCCACCGAACGGAGGAAAAACTGCTGCGAACGGAGGAAAAACTGTTACGGCCGGCGCCGATCGGCGGAGGAGAACGGAGGAGACGAACGGGCCGAGCCCTGGAGGAGGCCCGGCCGAGGCGCGGCGGCCACGGCTTCTGCGCGGTTCTTGACGGACAGCCGCGCGAGCGGGTTCTCGACGTACGGGTTGACCGCCGTCTCTCTGAGGTGTAGGCGGTCCGCGATCATCGCGTTCGGGGAGCCTGCCCCTCCCCGGAGGGAAGGATAAAAGGAGCCCCTCCTGAAGGACGGGAACTAAGCCGTGCCGGCTGGCCGGTAGATCAAGATGGCGACGCCATCGCCGACTGTCTTCGCCGACTCCAGCCGGAGGCGTTTCTTCCCGCTCGTCTCGCCGAAGAGGCGCTCGCCGCTGCCGAGGATCACCGGGAAGACCATTAGGCGCAACTCGTCGACAAGGTCGTGCTCGATCAGCGTCTGGGCGAGCTGCCGGCTGCCGTTTACGACGATGTCGCCGCCCCGCGCCTGCCTCAGGGTCGAGACCGCCCCCACGACGTCACCCCGAAGCACGGTCGTGTTTCTCCACTGAGGGTTCTTGAGGGTCGAAGAGACGACGTACTTGGGCATATTGTTGAACTTGTCGGCAAATTCGCCGGTCCGGGTCGGCCAGGCCCGGGCAAAGCCCTCGTACGTCACCCGCCCCAGCAGCAAGGCCTCGGCCTCGCGTGCCTCATCCATCTTGAACTTGTCCCCGTCCTCACCGCGGCTGATCTCGAAGGTCCAACCCGCGTACTTGAAGTCCTCGTCGCCGCCAGGGGCCTGCATGACGCCGTCGAGCGAGACGAACTCGGTGATGACGATCCTTGCCATCTTGATCCTCCCTATATCGCCATTCGCCTGCCAGATTGTTTGGGTGTTTTGAGAGTTGCTTGTCACATTTTCGCGCTGGGCGGTGCATATACTCCAGAAAGGCATGAAGCGCCCCCTGCTCGCGATCCTGGCCATCGGCATGCTGTCGGCCTGCGCCGGCATATCGGCGCCCGGGTCAGCGAAGTCCGAGACGCCGCAGCAAGGCCTGGCCACCACCGGCCAGCGGATGAGCCAGGTCCAGTCGGTGAAATTCGACCTGGCGGGCACCGTGACGCTGACCCTGCCCCAGCAGCTCGTGGACCAGTTGCACGCCATGGGCGGCTCCCAGGCCGACCTCCTGAGCAGCACCACGACCGTTAATCTGAAGATCACGGGCGCCGCGCAACGCCCGGACCAACTGCAGGCGATGGTCATCGCGAAGATCGGTGGGGTGACCATCACGACCGAGGTCGTCGCCGTCGGTGGCACCCTTTACTACAAAGATCCGATGACTTCCAAATGGGAGGTCCTCAAGCGCGGCGACGTCGGCGCCCAGGGCAACGGCAAGGTCAAACTCTCATACCAGACCATCCTGGACACGGCGCAATCGGTTACCGAAGTCGGTGACGCGACCACCCTCAACGGCGCCAGCGTCGAGCATTACCGGGTGGTGCCGGACCTGTCCAAGCTGTTCGCCCGGTTGTCAGCCGACCACCAATCAAAGGATCCCCAGGCGGTGGCGATCATCCAGGACGTGCTGAAGGGCGTGATCCTGAGCGTGGACGTCTTCACCGGGGTGGCCGACCATCTGATTCACCGGCTGAGCTACGACGCCGACATCACAACCGACCTGAATCAGCTGGCGACGGCCTTCCCCCGCGACGGCCAGCAGGGGCCGATCTTACCTGTGGGCTCAGTGGCCCACCTGACGGCCCATGCCGTGATCGATCTGCACGACTTCAACGCCAAACTCAAGATCCAGGCTCCCACCGTCGGCGCCTGACGGCTACACCTCCCTAAGGACGGGAAATTGTCTCTCTTGCCCCTCCGGCTTGTTGCCTATTACGCAACAGTTCTTGCTTCGGGAACGTCGCGAACGTAGAATCAGCCGCGGAGGAAGGGGATGATCCCTGCCTGGTGTTGCCCAGCGCAATTGAGGGAGGTGGATTCGATGAGTCGGGGAAGGCTGGTCGTAGTCGCCCTCGCAGCCCTGTCGTTGATGGCCGTGTCATGCGGTGGTACGTCGGGCACCACTCAGCAGGAGTTCAAGCTCGGCATCGGCGGTCCCTACACCGGGCCCGTGGCCAAGACCGGCGCCGAGTTCCAGCACGCGGCAACGATGGCGCTGGAAAAAGTCAACTACAAGATCGGCAACTACAAGATCACGCCGGTCTGGGTCGACGAAGCCTCTGACCCTGCGAAGGCGTCGTCGGCTCTGGAAGACGCCATCGTCGGCAAGAACATCCAGATGGGCTGCCTCAATTGGCACAGTTCCGACGCGGTTGCCATGATGCCAGTCGCCAACCGCCACAAGGTCCCGTACTTCTTCGGGATGGGCGCGACGGGTATCGTCAATGACAACTTCAACAAGGACAAGCCGAATGTCTATTGGATGGCCAAGGGCTGGCCGACGCCCCAAAAGCTGGCGACTCCCTACGGCGATGCCATCCAGGCGTTCATCGATGGCGGCAGCTACACCCCCAAGCACGGCAAGACGGTGGCGATCTGGGGCGAGGACACCGACTGGGGCCACAGCCTGACGGGCGCCATCAAGGACAAGTTCACGTCGCTTGGCTGGACCGTGGTTGACTCCCAATTCTTCAAGATCGACGCCACCGACCACCACACGATCCTCAACAAGTTCAAGAGTGAGCAGCCCTCCATCATCGCCGGCACCAGCACCGCACCGGAGACGATGAGCGCGTTCATCAAGCAGGCCAAGGAAGTCGGGCTGGACAGCGTGCTGATCGCGGACGGGTTGGGCTACGTCGGCGACTTCTACAAACTGGTCGGCGGGGCCTCGGATGGCGTGCTGGACATGCAACCGCTATTCGCGTCCGCCGCCGCGCAGCAGTTTGTGAGCAGCTACAAGAGCCGGTTCAACTCGGAGCCGAGCCCGAGCGCCGCTGGTCTGGCCTATGACTGGACCGGGTTCTGTCTCAAGATCCTGAAGCGGACGCTGGACAAGTACGGCTCGCTCACCAGCGACAACATCTATAAGGTGGGCCGCGACGAGCTCTGGACCGGCCAGCTGACCTACACGGACGGGATCATCATGAACGAGTACAAGTTCTCGGCGGACAGCATCCCGGACCCGGTCATCGGCAAGGGCGAGTACATCTTCCCCGTGATCCAGTACAAGGGCGGCAATGGCCAGATCGTGTTCCCGCCGGACGTCAAGCAGACCAACTTCACGGCGCCGGCCTAGACCAACTTGCTAGTGTGCAGGGGCGGCTTCGACAGCCGCCCCTGACCTGTCTCTGGAGACTCTGAGGATGGCCCTCCTTGAAACGCACGGCCTGACCAAACGCTTCGGCGGCCTCGTAGCGGTGAACCGTGTATCCCTGGGCGTCAACCAGGGGGAGATCCTGGGCCTGGTGGGGCCGAACGGCGCCGGCAAGACCGTCTTGTTGAACTGCATCGCCGGAATGCTGCGGCCGGACGACGGTCGGGTCAGTTTTCAGGGCGCCGACACCACCGGTGCGACCGCCGAGCGGATGTGCCACCTGGGACTGGCGCGCACGTTCCAGATGCCGCAGCCGTTCCCGCGGATGACGGCCCTGGATACGGTCCTGGTCGCGGCCCAATTCGGTGCACCGGGCAACGGCATGGCGCCGCGGGAGTTGGCGCGGCGATGCTTGGTCCAGGTCGCCTTCCCGCATCCGGAGACTACGCCGGTGAGCGGCCTGAATACGGTCGAGCTCAAACGGCTCGATCTGGCGCGCGCCCTGGCTTCGCGGCCCACGCTGCTGCTGCTCGACGAACTGGCGGCCGGCCTGATGACCGGCCAGCTGTCACCGCTGATGGACATCATCCGTCGGGTGCGAGACAGCGGCGTCACCATCATCATGGTCGAGCACGTGATGCCGACCATCATGGGCCTCTGCGACCGCCTGGCCGTGCTGCGCCAGGGCGAGAAGATCGCGGACGGGCCGACGCGGGAGGTCGCCCGCGATCCGGTGGTCATCGAGGCCTACCTGGGCGAGAGACACAAGCGGGATGCTGCGAGTCACTGAGCTCGACGCCGGGTACGGGTTCCTGCGGGTCGTCCACGGCATCAGCCTGCAGGTCAGCCAGGGCGAGCTGGTGGCCCTGCTCGGTCCCAACGGCGCGGGCAAATCGACGACCCTCAAATGTATTGCGGGCCTGGTGCGGCCATGGAAGGGGGACATCACGTTCCAAGGGCGTTCGATCGGCGGGATGCGTGGCGATCGGGTGAACGGGCTCGGCATTGGGCTGGTCTCCGAGTCCCTCAACCTGTTCACCGGCATGACCGTGTACGAGAACCTGTTGATGGGCGCCTACTCGGTGCCAGAGGCGGAGAAGCGGCGGCGCAGCCTGGACTTCGTCTTCGGCCTCTTCCCGCGACTGGCCGAGCGCCGGCCCCAGCTGGCCGGCACCCTCAGCGGTGGGGAGCGAAAGATGCTCGCCATCGGCCGTGCCTTGATGGGTGGACCGAGCCTGCTGCTGGTGGATGAGCCGTCCCTCGGCCTCGCCCCCAAGCTCACCCAGCAGGTCTTTGATGCGCTCCGAAAGCTGAGCGACGATGGCCTGACCATCCTGCTGGTCGAGCAGAATGTGACCGCCACCCTCGAGATGGTCGATCGGGCGTACGTTCTGGAGCAGGGCGAGATCGTCCTCGAGGGGTCCGCCCAGAAGCTGTCCGAAAGCGAGCACGTGAAGGACGTCTACCTGGGGGTCATGGCGTGAGCCTGGCCGTCCAGAGACTCAGCCGTGAATTTCGATCACCGGTGACCACCGGCTTGATCGTCGGGGTGCTGGCGCTAGCGATTTTCGGGGTGGTCCGCGGCGGGACCTTCATCGTGGTGGACAGCCTGGTCACCGGCGCGATCTGGGCGCTGGTCGCCGCCGGCCTGGCCCTCACCTTTGGCGTCATGGGTGTTCCGAACTTCGCCCAGGGGGAGTTCTTCATGGTGGGCACGCTGTCCGGCTATCTGGTGTACACGGCGTTGAGCGGCGTGCAGGGTCGCCCCTACGTCCCGTTCGTCACCATCCTGATGGCGCTGGTCGTCGGCTTCGTGCTGGGGGCTCTCGTGGACCTGGCGGTGTTCTCCCAGATGCGCCGCCGCATTCGGGAAGGCTGGGTGATGAACACCTTCGTGGTCACGGTCGGCATCTCCGTGGTCATGATCAACGCCCACCAGCTCATCTGGGGCACGGATTACAAGGGCATCGTCGCATACTTCAACGGGCCGCCGATCCATGTCCTGGGGGTCTCGATCGCGCTCGATCGGGTGTTCGCCATCAGCGTTGCGGCGGTTGCTATCGCCGGCCTGTGGTGGCTGCTGTCCTACTCGCGGATCGGCCGCGCCATCCGGGCGGTGTCGCAGGACGAACCGGGCGCGCTGATGGTGGGGATCAACGTGGGCCGGATGCGCACACTGACCTTCGCCATCAGCAGTGGCCTGGCGGCGCTGGCCGGCGCCACCCTCCTCTTCCAGTTCCCCTCGTTCCCGTTCGTCGGGGTCAAGCCGCTGTACGTCGCCTGGACGGTTGTCATCCTGGCCGGGTTGGGCAACGTGGGCGGCGCGGTGGTAGCCGGCTTCATCATTGCCCTCCTGGAGGCCAACACCGGGTTCTTCATCGGCTCCGCCTGGGAGGACGTGGTGCCCTTTGCCCTGATCGTGCTCATCCTGGCCGTTCGGCCAACGGGGTTGTTTGGTCGGGCCGTGCGGTCAATCTGGGAACAGTGAAGGAATTCCTGTGGCGCCGGCGCGGACTGGGCATCGCCCTGCTGGCGCTCGCCGTCCTGCCGCTGATCCCGCCCTTCGATGCGGAGAACTTCCGTCGGTGGCTCGTGATCAGCGCCCTGCTGGCGGGGTGGGCGATCGCCTTCGACTTCACCGCCGGGTACATCAACGTGGTCAACTTCGGCTTCGCCGCTTTTGCCGGTGCCGGCGGATATGCGTCCGCCCTGATCACCATCCACTACGGCCTGCCGATCTGGCTGAGCATGTTCGCGGGGGTGATCCTGGCTGGGATCCTCGGCTTCCTGACGGGCGTCCTGACCCTGCGCTTCCGCGGAATCTACGCGGCGGTGGCGGCCTGGTTCCTGGGTCTGGCGCTGCTTGGGATCACCCGCAACGTGTCGCCCATCACCCGCGGCCCCCTCGGACTCACGGTGCCCACGTTCTTCACGACGGATTCGAACCTGCCCTACTACTACATCGTGATCGGCATGATGCTGGTGACCTACCTGGTGCTGAAGGGGGTCACCGAGTCGCGCGCCGGGCTGGCCTTCCGGGCGATTGGGCAGAACATGGAAGCCGCTCGCGCCTCGGGGGTCAACCCGACCCGCTACCGGATCCTCAACTTCACCCTCTCCTGCATGTTCGCCGGCTGGCTGGGGGCCTTCTACGCGCACTACTACGCCATCCTGACGCCGGATGTGATGGCCACTTCCCAGACCGTCCAGGTGCTGGTGGCCGCCTACCTGGGCGGCCGCGGGAGCCTGTGGGGCCCGGCGGTCGCCGCGTTCCCCCTGGTGTTTTCAACCGAGTGGCTGCGCTCCAACCTCGACCAGTTTCCGGGCCTTGACCTGGTGGTCTACGGGCTGGTGCTGATCCTGGTGATGGTCTACTACCCCGGTGGGTTCGCGGAGCTGGTCCATGCGATTCGAGACCGGCGGTTGCGCCCGCGCGGACTCCGAATGCGAACGGCCGCCGCGCCCCAGCCGGGTGAGGCAGGCGCCGTGCTCTCCGACGTTCCTGATTGACAGTGCTCGGCGGACCCGCGGCACCCTCCCCTACCCCTCCCTCGAGGGAGGGGAACGTGCTAACGCCGGTTCGGTATCTGGCTCTGGGGGATTCGTACACGATCGGAACCGGTGCCACCGAACCGTCGCGCAACTTTCCGAGCCTGTTGGCGCGGCGGCTCGAGCGGGCGAGCGGCCGGCCGGTCGCCGTCCAGAATCCGGCGGTGAATGGGTTCACCACCCGGGACCTCATCGGGACTGAGCTCCCCCAGGTCCAGCAGGCGCCCCACCTGGTCAGCATCCTGATCGGGGCCAATGACGTGGTCCAGGGCTACGACGACGCCGCCTACCGGGGGGCGCTCCAGACCATCTACGATTTCGTGGCCCGTTTTCGGCTGCCCGCCGGCCGCGTGGTGACCGTGGCCATCCCGGACTTCTCCGTGGTTCCCACCGCGGGTGACTACGGGACCCCGGCTGCTCTTCGAGCGCGGATCGATGCCTTCAACCAGATCGCGGCGGGAGAGTCCCAGGGTTACGGCTTTCAGTTCGTCGACATCAGCGACGTGAGCCGGTCGGGCATCGGCCGACCCGACTGGATCGCCGACGACGGGCTGCACCCGACAGACGCCCAGTACGCGGCCTGGGCCGACGTCATCTGGAGAGCGGTGGAGGCGGACTGGACGCGGGTCGCGAAGCCTAAAGCGCCAGTCCACTAGAATCCCGGTACGGATTTCGGTCAGGAGGGAGGGGTCCCATGCCCGTGTCGGCGACGAATTCCAAAGTCGTCTACGACGCCATCAAAGCCGCCGGCGTCCGGCTGGTCAGCGCCCTCCCTGAAACCTGGCTCGTCCACCTGGTGCGGCTGGCGGACGAAGACCCTGACATGATCCTGGTGCGCCTGGCCAAAGAAGAGGAGGGCGTCGGGATCTCGACCGGAGCCCATTTCGCCGGCCTGCGAACGGCCCTGCTGATGCAGAACCACGGCTTCCTGCAGTCGATCAACGGGATCGCGTCGCTCGCCCTCCTCTACAAGATTCCCCTGCTCTTGCTGATCACCGACCGGGGCACCATGGGCGAACGCGACCCCTGGCAGACCGAGGGCGGCAAATACACCCGGAAGGTGCTGGACGCCCTCAACCTCGTTCGCGACGAGCTCAACCGGCCCGATGAGGTGCGCGGCAAGGTGGCGAAGGCCATGACGCTGGCGCAGAGCTCGCTCTCGCCGGTCGCGCTGCTGCTTGGCCGTGACCTGATGTGGGAGGAGCCCACGGCATGAAACGGATCGACTGTCTCCGGGCCATCTACCCCGAGCTCGAGGATTGCGCCGTGGTGACCATCATGGGGGCGGTAGCGGCCGAGCTGTACTCCCTCGGACATCGGCCCAACTTCTTCTACCTCGAGCACGCCATGGGACTCGCCTCCTCGGTCGGTCTGGGGATTGCCCTGTCGCAGCCCGAACGCAAAGTCGTCGTGATCGACGGCGACGGGTCCGTCCTCATGAACCTGGGCGGCCTGACCACCCTGGCCCGCTACGCGCCCCGCAACCTGGTGCACCTGGTCTTCGACAACGAAGTGCTCCTCTCGGTTGGCGGCGGTGCGCCGGGTGGCTTCAAGTGGTTCACGACGGCGACTTCGACGGGGTCGGACCTGGCCGCCATCGCCCGCGGAGCCGGCATCCGCCGAGCCCAGCTGGTCCGCGAGCTCGACGACTTCACTGAGGCAGCGTTGGACGGTCTCAAGGGCGACGAGCTGACCTGCGTGGTCGCCAAGGTCGATGCCGAGATGCCGGCTAGCTTTCTGATCGACGTCCACATGCTCGAAAATCGCTTCGAATTTGCGCGCGCACTCCAGCGAATGCAGGCCAAGACCGCCACCGGAGGAAGGACATGAGCAGTCATACGCAAGCGGGACGGATCGAGATCAGGCCGAACGCCCTGACCGCGCTGGTCGACGGGCTGGCGTCCGGGACCATTGACGTCATCGACCTGACCCAACCCCTGTCGGAAAAGACCCCGCTCATCCAGCTGCCGCCCCCCTTTGCGAATACCCCCGTTTGGAAGACCCACGAGATCAGCCGGTACGATGAGCGCGGTCCGGCCTGGTACTGGAACTGGTTCGAAGGCGGGGAGCACAGCGGCACCCATTTCGATGCGCCGATCCACTGGATCACCGGCAAAGACAAGCACGACGTGTCGCAGGTGCCCGTCAAGCACCTGATCGGGCCCGCCGTCGTGATCGACAGGGTCGCCGAAGCGCGCAAGAACCCCGATTACCTGCTGACCATCGACGACATCCGCGCCTTTGAACGGGAGCACGGCGCCCTCCCCAAGGGGAGCTGGCTCCTCTATCGCACCGGGTGGGACGAACGGGCGACCGACCAGAAGGCGTTCCTGAACGCGAACGACACGGGTCCCCACACACCAGGCATCGCGATCGAGTGCGCTCGCTGGCTTGCCGACGAGGCGCCGATTCTCGGTGTGGGGGTGGAGACGGTGGGCACCGACGCCGGAGCCTCGCACTCCTTCAATCCCGCGTTCCCCTGCCACACCTTCCTGCTGGGGGCGAACAAATACGGCCTCACCCAGCTGGCCAACCTGGCCCGGCTGCCGGCCACCGGCGCGATGCTCATCGTGGCGCCGCTCAAGCTGGTCAACGGATCGGGGAGCCCGTGCCGGGCGCTTGCCCTGGTGCAGCGTTAGAGCTGGGAGCGAACCTCCCAGAGCTCGGGGAAGAACCGTTTGTTGAGGGTCGACTGGAGATAGGCCACGCCAGTCGAGCCCCCGGTGCCCGGCTTGTTGCCGATCTGCCGTTCGACCATGAGAATATGCCGGGAGCGCCATTCCCGAAAGCCCTCGTCATGGTCGAGCAGGCCCTCCGACACCTCGAACAGATCGCGGTGGCGATCCTGGTCCGCATAGACCTCGGCGGCGCCCCCGACCCCGCGCCGGGCGAGCAGGTCCTGATACGCATCCCACAGCGTTGGCGCGTTCAGCCGCGCCTCGAGGACTGTTCGCTCCTCGGCTGATTCGACGAGCTTCAGGTAGCCGCGGTCCTTCAGCCCCGAGAGAAACTCGATCTCGCGGAACTGGACCGACTGAAAGCCGCTGGCGGGAGCCAGCTCGGAGCGAAAATCCAGGAAATCCGGGGGCCGCATCGTCTCCAGGACCTCGACCTGCTCAATCAGGAGCTGCTCGATGACCTTGACCCGCCGGAGGAAGTGTCGAGCCTGCGGGAGCTCGTCGGCGTCGAGGCTGGACCGGACGGCCTCCAGCTCGTGGAGCAGTACCTTGAACCAGAGCTCGTACGCCTGGTGGACCACGATGAAGAGCAATTCGTCGTGGGCGTTGCTCCGGCCGGCCTGGAGCGAGAGCAATTCCGGGAGTTGCAGGTACGAGGCATAGCTCAACCGCCGTCCGGCGGCGTCCTGATAGCCCATCCCACCCAGGCGATAGCGGCGAGATTTGGGTGTGTCGGCCGCGTCGTCCGGCTGCACCGGGACAGCCATGGCGACCATCCTCGCACGTCTCCGGTAAACGTGCTACAAACGGAGGCGCAACCGAACGGTGGGGGGAGGAGGGAACTGGTGAAGGAGTCACCGTACTGGAACCCGCGACACGAAACCATGCCGCGGGCGCAAATTGAAGCGCTCCAGACCCGCAAGCTCAAGAACCTGGTCGCCTGGGCCGACGCCAAGGTCCCCTGGCAGTCCAAACGCCTGCGGGCGGCGGGGGTCACGGCCGACTCGATCAAGAGCCTGGCCGACCTGCGGCGCATGCCCATGATGACCCGCGACGAGTGGATGCAGGGCCAGCTCGATCAGCCGCCTTACGGGCCGATCCTGGCGGCTCCCCCGGAGGCCGCCATCCGGTACCACCTGACCTCCGGCACCACCGGCCGCACGCCCATCCAGGTCCTGGACAGCATGAAGGACTGGGAGTGGATCGCCGAGATGTGGTGCTACGGCTTCTGGGGGTTTGGCGTGCGCCCGGCGGACATTGTGTTCTTCGCCTTCAGCTACGGGACCTTCGTCGGGTTCTGGGGCGCCCACTACGCCTGCGAGAAGCTCGGCACGCTGGTGCTGGCCGGCGGGAACATGACGACCGAGGCGCGGGTCAAGCAGATTCTGGCCATGAAGGCCACGGTGGTCTGCTCGACGCCCACCTATGCGCTGCGCATGGCTCAGGAAGCCAAGACGATGGGTGTCGATCTGGCCGGCAGCGCGGTCAAGCGCCTGATCCTGTCGGGGGAGCCGGCCGGCTCCATTCCGGCCACCAAGCGCCTCATCGAGGAGGAATGGGGAGCCAAGGCGGCCGACACGGCGGGGATGACCGAGGTGGGCACCATCATGGTCTTCGAGTGTGAGCGGCAGCCGGGTGGGACCCACATCATCGAGGACCACTACATCGAAGAGGTCGTCAACCCTGAGACCGGCGACCCCGTCCCCTACGGCGAGCTCGGCGAGCGCCTGATCACGTCCTTCGGGCGCGGCTTCATCCCCGTGCTGCGCTATCGGACTCGTGACCTGGTGGTCCGCGTCCCGGCGAGTGGCTGCACGTGCGGCCGGACCTTTGACCTCTATGAGGGCGGGATCCGCGGCCGGGTCGACGACATGAAGCTGGTGCGCGGCACCAACGTGTACCCCCGGGCGGTGGAGGCGATTGTCCGGGAGTACAAAGAGATCGACGAGTTCCGGATCCACCTCTTCACCGCAGATGAACGGCAGGACGAGATCGAGGTGCTGATCGAGATCCCCGACCCGAAGGCCGATGAGATCCGGATTCTCAAGGAGCTAGGCAAGTCGCTGGCCGAAGCCCACGAGGGCTTGCGCTTTGGGGTGCAGAAAGTCCAGGCCGGCAGCCTGCCCCGGTTCGAGCTGAAGGCCAAACGACTGCAGGACGACCGGATTGTCATCGGGACGGCGGGCGAACGGAGGGTGCGGGCATGAAGAATACGATGGGCGTCGAGCTCACCGAGGGCGAGCGCATCCTGGTCGATTGCTACCAGACGCTGGTCAAGGCCCTCCGCGAGCGCACCGACCTGCCGCCCTTTGCCCGGCGGAACAGCCTGAAGGCGGTAGCCGCGCTCTGGCAGGTCGCCAACGGCCTCGACATGGACCCCGGTCAGCTTTACGACATCGGGGCATAAAACGGCCACCCTCGGCTCCCACGACGAGGGGGTTGCCCGAGCGCAACCCGTTCGGCCAACCGAAAACACTCGGTTCGACTGGGCAATGGCCGGGCTGTCGACGCTCCTTCTGGGCGGCCTCTACCTTGACCTCTGGGCCCACGCTCACGGCAGGACCGACAACACCTTCTTCACGCCGTGGCACGCGGTGCTCTACGCGGCCATGGCTGTCGTCGGAATCTTTCTGGGGGCCACCGCGCTACGGTCGCGCCAGCGCGGCGCAGCCTGGCGACAAACCCTTCCGCCCGGATACGGCCTTTCCCTGATCGGGGTCGGCCTGTTCGCGGTCGGCGGTGGCGCCGACTTGATCTGGCACGTCATCTTCGGGGTGGAATTCAGCGTCGACGCCTTACTGAGTCCGACCCATCTCCTGCTTGCAACGGCCGGCGTCCTGATCGTGGCCGGGCCGCTCCGCGCCGCCTGGCGCAATCCCGGGCGCGCGTCGCAACGGTGGCTGACGAAGGTGCCGGCGGTGCTCTCTCTGGCGCTACTCCTCTCCATCTTTACGGGCCTCACCCAGTTCGTCCACCCCCTGGCCGATACGTGGGCCCAGCGAGCTCCAGTGGCGGACCAGGTGCAAGCGGAACTCTTTTCCATGAAAGCTGACGGAACAGACCAGACTCGGTTGACGATCAGCCGCGGACAATCGGACGGTTCTCCATCATGGTCTCCGGATGGGCGCGCGATCGGCTTCGCCAGATCCGACCCGGGTTCAGGGGGCAACCCCGTCGGGGAGATCTATCGGATGAACGCCGATGGCTCGGGGGCCACCGCGCTGACCCAGTCGCCCGCGTGGTACGGCGGCCCCCTGTGGTCGCCCGACGGCCAGACGATGGCGTTCTCCTTCAGGCGGAGCGACACCAGGAAGTGGACCATTGCGATCATCCAGGCCCCGGGCAGCGGTACCCGGCTGCTGACCAACAGCGGCGCCAACGACATCCTCGACGGCTGGTCGCCCGATGGGAGTCGGCTCATCTTCCACTCGGACCGAACCGGGCATCAAGAGGTGTTCGTCATGAACGCCGATGGAAGCGGGCAAACCCAGCTGACCAACGCAGGCGACAACTGGGGCGGCTCCTGGTCCTCTCACAACGACACGATTGCGTTCGCCTCAGCGCGCAGCGGCCGGCTTCAGATCTACACCATGAACAGTGACGGCACCGGCCAGCGGCAGCTGATCGCCTCCACCGGCGACGATTGGCTCCCGGAGTGGTCGCCCGACGGCGGCAAGCTCGCCTTCAACTCAACCCGGGACGGCCACACACAGATCTACGTGGCGAACGCCGATGGCAGCCACCCGACGAACGTGCTGCGTACGACCAGCCTCCAGCTATCCGCGTGGACACCCCGCTGGTCACCCGACGGGCGCGCCATCGCCTACGCGGCGGCTGGCAACCCAGCCTTCAACGCGATACCGTTCGCCCGCCAGTCCCTCGGGGCTGCCAGCATCATCATCCAGGCGGCGCTCCTGATGGGCATCCTCCTTCTCGGGCTGCGTGCGAACACCCTGCCGGTCGGCAGCGTGACGCTGATCGTGACGCTGAATGCGGCGCTCGTCAGCGTGCTGGGGGATCAGTACCGGCTCATCCCGGCCGCCATGGTGGCCGGTCTTCTTGGGGATCTCGTGCTCTGGCGGCTCCGGCCCTCCCTCGAGCGACCCGCCTCGGTGCGGCTTTTTGCCTTGTCCGTGCCGGTAATCTTCTACTCCCTGTACATGCTGACGCTTCAGCTGACCGGAGGCATTGGCTGGTCCATCCACCTCTGGCTAGGGACGATTGTGATTGGCGGGATTGTTGGCGTGCTGCTTAGCTACCTCGTACTGCCTCCGCCCTCGATCGACCGCGCACTGCCTCGATCGTCAAACTAGGCCGGCGGCGACCGGTCTGCCAGGGCACCTTGGGGGGCCGAGGCGGTGGGATGCCGCCCTGCCGCAGATGCTGGGCTGTGAGGATGTCCACTGGGGAGGCTGATTATGAGCAAAAGGGTCAGATGCTGGGCGCGAATGCGGCTCGAATCCTAAATCTTCCGGCTACCAAGCGAGCTGAAGCCCGGTAGCGACCGGGTGAATTTATTGAGGCGTTGAGTCCAGCCAGTCCAGGAGGCAGAGGTCTGCTCGGCCGGCGGCCAGGATCGTGTTGACCTCGTCGGTGGTGGTGATGTTCCCTGCGGCGAGGGTGGGGATCTCGGCTTCGTTGCGAATCCGATCCGCAGCGGGCACGCCGAACATGCGCCCATAGTCGGGGCGCGACTCGGCGACGTTCTGCCCCATCACGGCGTGGATGAGGTCGCAGCCATGCTGCTTCAGCGCGGCCGCCACGGTCAC
>WNFE01000942.1_pt1 | contig 20897 bp, 24 predicted proteins | sample 5400451 | NCBI WGS metagenome assembly WNFE01 (sample SAMN13153344, study PRJNA577476) | soil metagenome | isolation source: 200 cm saprolite under Douglas fir tree site 2 hole 2 | place: USA:California | collected 2015-04-18
GGGACATTTTTCAGAGCCCTGGCGGTCACGATGACGGTGTCGCTGTTTACTTCACTCGCTCTGGCTCTGACGTGGACTCCTACTCTCAGTCAGTTCTTTATCAAACATGGCAAATCAGGAGAGACTGCGGTCGAACCAGCGGCTGTACACGAGGAGGATATTAAGCGTCTGCTGGCGGCTGAAGATGCGTCTGTCAGCGGCTTCTTTCTCAAGATCGTTGACTTTCACCAGAAGTGGTTGGGCCGTGCATTGAAGCATCCCAAAAGGCTGGCCCTGCTGAGCCTTGCGCTCATCGCCGTCTCCTACGCTTGTTATCACTTCCTCGGCTCGGACCTGCTCCCCGAGATGGATGAGGGCGGGTTTATCGTGGACTACATCATGCCGGCTGGCAGTTCGCTGGCGGAGACCAATCGCGTCATTACCCACGTCGAGAAAATATTGCGCGAGGTTCCCGAAGTCGAGAGTACGTCCAGGCGCACCGGAATGCAGCTTGGTCTAGCTTCTGTGACGGAGGCGAATACCGGAGATGTATCGGTGAAACTGAAAGTTGATCGCAGCCGTGGGATTGACGAAGTGATCGAGGAAGTTCGCAGCAAAATAAAGGCCGAAGAGCCCGCGTTGGACGTGGAGTTTATTCAGATTTTGCAGGACATGATCGGAGATCTTACGAGCGCTCCGGAGCCGGTCCAGATCAAGCTCTTCGCGCAGGATCCGGCCCTGCTTGCCGACTGGGCTCCCAAGGTCGCGGATTCGATCGGCAAGATCAAGGGCGTCGTGGATGTACTGAACGGCATCGACAACACCATCAGCGGTCCCGCGGTAACGTTTCAGCTCAATCCCGGCGTAGCGGCGCGGGCTGGATTCACTCCGGAAGAAGTTGCCACCGATGCCGCCGCGATTGTCGAGGGAGAACCTGCGCCAACGCCGGTGGTCATTAATGATCGGGCTTACACGCTCCGGGTGCGATTCCCTGATAGAAATCGAGCTTCGATTGGAGCGATGCGCGACACACTGTTGACCAGCAGTACAGGAAAAACAGCCACGTTAGGCGCGCTGGCGGACATTACATCCGTTCCCGGGCAGACTGAAATTCTGCGTGAAAATCTGCAGCGCCAGGTTGCGGTGACGGCTCGACTCGAGGGCACCGACCTTGGGACCGCTATTTCCGAAGTCCAGAAGGCAATTGCCACGCTGCACCTGCCGGCCACCATCCGAGTCGAATACGGCGGCACCTACAAAGAGCAGCAACAGTCGTTTCGGGACCTCGCACTTGTTCTGGTCCTCGCCGTTGTACTGGTTTTTTGTGTGCTGCTCTTTGAGTTTGGTACGTTTGCGGCGCCGCTTGCGATCTTGGCTTCTGCGTTGCTCTCGACGTCGGGCGTTTTTATCGCCTTGCTGATTACCCGAACGACTTTTAACATTTCCTCTTTCATGGGAATGATCATGGTGATCGGCATCGTAGCTAAGAACGGGATCCTGCTGCTCGATGCCGATCAGAAGTTCCGTGCTCTCGGCTTTTCGGCGGAAGAAGCGATCTTGCAGTCGAGCCGCAGAAGATTGCGCCCGATCGTCATGACAGCACTGGCGACGCTTGCCGGGATGCTGCCGCTATCGTTCGCGATCGGCGCCGGTTCGCAAATGTTGCAGCCCCTGGCCATTGCCGTGATCGGGGGAGTGGTGATCTCCATGGTGCTTTCGCTCATCATTACTCCCGCCGTGCACTTCTTCGCAACCGGCGGCCTGGAAGAAAACGCCTCTGCCAGTAGCTTAAGAGAAACTGCGTCCCAAAATTAAACGGGGCAGCAATTGCAATCGAGATGAAAACAGGCATCAATTTCCGGAGGCTTTATGAAAATAAAATTCGCTAACCTGATTCTGTGCGCGACATTTCTTGCTGGTGCCATTGGCGCCTGCGTCTTCGTGGCCGCATCTGCTGCGGCCCAGGCCGCCTCAACCTACACGGTCGTCCGCACCATGCTTGTCGGGGGCGACGGCGGATGGGACTATGTGTACGCAGATTCGGCGGCGCGCCGCCTTTACATCGCCCGCGCCACTCGTTTCATGGTGGTCGATCTGGACTCCGGCAAACTTGTCGGCGAAATTCCGGATACACCCGGCGCGCACGGCGTGGCCGTTGTTTCCGATCTCGGCATTGGCTTCACCACCAACGGCCGCGAGAACACATCCAGCGTATTCGATTTGAAAACGCTGAAGGTCTCCGAAAAAATCAAGACCGGCGAAGGGCCCGACGCAGTCGTTTACGACCCTGCTTCGGGACACGTTTTCATCATGGACGGCCACGGCAAGGCTGCTTCCGTGATTGACCCGAGAACGCGCAAAGTTGTCGCGACCATTGCCCTCAGCGGCAAGCCCGAAGCTCCGGTGTCCGATGGAAAGGGCCGTGTTTACGTCAATATTGAGGACAAGAACTCGATCGCAGTGATCGATTCCAAGGCTAACAAAGTTATCGATGAATGGCCGATGGCCGGCTGCGACGAGCCCAGCGGCTTGGCGACGGATCAGGATGAGGGCCGCCTCTTCGCCGCCTGCGGTAATAAGAAGATGGCGATTGTGGATTCGAAAACGGGCAAATTGCTTTCTACTATACCCACCGGCGACAGCAGCGACGGCGCGGCTTTCGACCCGAAAGCCAAAGTTGCCGTCACTTCAAACGGTGAAGGCAACATGAGCTTCGTCGGCGAGCGTGACGGAAAATATGCGCTGATAGAAAACGTGCCGACCAAGAAGGGTGCGCGCACCATCACTTTCGACGCCGCTACTGGCCAAATGCTCACCGTGTCCGCCGACCTGGGCCCGGCGCCGAAACCAAGTCCGGAAAATCCGCGAGGACGGCCTATGCCATTGCCGAATTCGTTTGTAGTAATCGCCGTGGGAAAGAAGTAGGAACAAGCTGCGACATGCAGCAGCACCTAGCACCGTGATCGCGTGGTGAGTTACACGGCGGAGGGACGGGCGTCTCGCGAGCCTGCCCTGAACGAAGTCGAAGGGTCCAGCCGGGCGGGGACGCCCGGCTCTCCACCGGCGAGCCCGGGTTGACAGTCACGCGGTCGCTCCCGAAGAAAGTGGGTATTTCGCTGCCATGAAGAGACGAGACTTCTTGCGGTCTTCCGCCAGTTTGGGCGCCGCAATGACAACTCTCGGTTTGTCTCCCGCCACGCTCGGAGCCAGCGAGAATCCGCCTTGTGCTCCTGTTCCATTCCCGCAGACTCCTGGGCTGACAAAATACGTGGCCGAGTTTGTGCGGAACACAAGGTTCACCGATCTGCCGGCTGACGTGATTGATCTCGGCAAAAAGTCCATTCTGGACGGCTTAGGACTGGCCCTGGCCGGCTCCCGCGCCCAGAACGGAAAGCTGTTTCGCGAGTATGCTGCCAGCCTCGGTCTTCCAGATCGCGGCGCCACAGTGATGGGGACCGAGACCAAACTTCCGCCGCGCTTCGCGGCCTTTGCCAATGGCTTGGCCATCCACGTTGAGGACTTCGACGACACCCAGTTGGCGGTCGGCAAGGACCGCACCTACGGACTTCTGGTTCATCCCACGGCGCCAGTGCTCCCCGCTGCCCTGGCTTTCGCCGAAACGGCTGCCACCCGCGCTAAGGATTTTCTGGTGGCCTATCACTTGGGCGTGGAAGTCGAGTGCAAGATTGCAGAAGCGATATCCCCGCGCCACTATGAAGACGGGTTTCATTCCACTGGAACCTGCGGAGTGTTTGGCGGCACTGCGGCCTGCGCCAAACTTCGCGCCTTCGATGAATCGCAGATCTCTCGCGCCTTCGGAATTGCAGCAAGTCAGGGCAGCGGCCTGCGCGAGAACTTCGGAACCATGATGAAGTCATTCCATGCCGGACATGCGGCCGAGATCGGCGTGTTCTCCACAGACCTAGCAGCTCTGGGCTGGAGCGGCGCCGAGCAGATCCTGGAAGCTGATCGCGGCTTCTTCCGCGCTTTTGGCGGCACCTACGATCCCTCCGCCATCTTCCGCAAACTCGGCCAGCCCTGGACGATCGCCAACCCAGGCGTCTCCATCAAGCCGTACCCCTGTGGCTCGCTCACGCATCCCGGCATGACCGAGATGCAGCGGCTCATCCGCAGCGAGAAGATCAAAGCGGCGGACGTGGAGATGGTTGAAGTGGGTACGAACCACAATATGCTCAACACGCTCATTCACCATCGCCCGAAGAACAACCTGCAAGCTAAATTCAGCATGGAATTCTGCATCGCCATTTTGCTGGTCGAGGGCAAGGCGGGACTCGGCGAATTCCGCGATGCCGTCGTCAACCGGCCCGATGTGCAGCAGATGGTCGAGCGCGTCCGGTTCTACACCGATCAGGAAGCCGAGAAGGCGGGATACGACAAGATGACGACGATCCTCAAAATCCACCTGAAAGACGGGCGCGTGATCGCGGGCCGCGCCGATTTTGGCAAAGGCAGTCCGGCCAATCCGATGAGTTACGACGAAGTCGCGGAGAAGTTTCATGGCTGCGCCGATTTCGCGCAATGGCCGGCCGCGCGCGCCAACAAGATCGTCGAATTAGTACGCCGTTTGGAAGACCTAGAGGACATGCGGACGCTGACTGAGCTTTGCAGCGGATGAACGCTGTTCTATGACCCAGGTCGGAGCTGGCGATGAGCCCCGGAGGCAACTGTGCTGGAAGACGACGTGGCTCCGCCTCCTCCTCCGTTGACCATTCCACCGAGCAAAGAGGGCCACGGTCCGGCCGTGCTTGCCGGCTTCCTCGGGTGGACCCTCGACGCCTTCGACTTTTTCCTGGTCGTCCTCTCGTTGACGGCTATCGCGAAGGAGTTTCATCGCTCCGACGCCGAGATTGCTCTCTCCATCACGCTGACCCTGATGTTCCGTCCGGTGGGCGCGTTCATCTTTGGACTGATGGCCGATCGCTACGGGCGCCGCCTCCCCTTGATGATCGACCTCGTCTTCTACTCCGCGGTCGAGGTGGCCACCGGTTTCGCGCATAGCTTCACAACATTTCTGATCCTTCGCGCGCTCTTCGGCATCGGCATGGGCGGAGAGTGGGGCGTTGGCGCCTCTCTCGCCATGGAAAAAGTTCCACCCAGACTGCGCGGGTTTCTCTCCGGGCTGCTGCAGCAGGGATACGCTCTGGGCTACCTTCTGGCGGCGACCTGTTTCTACTTCGTCTTCCCCCGCTGGGGCTGGCGGCCGATGTTTTTCATCGGAGGACTCCCCGCCCTGCTTGGGCTTTTCGTCCGCTTCAAGGTGAAAGAATCGGAGGTGTGGCGGAAGACTCGTCACTCCAGTTGGAGCAATCTGGGCCGCGAGATATTCTCCCACTGGAAATTGTTTCTCTATTTGACTCTCTTAATGATGATGATGAACTTCGCCTCGCACGGCACGCAGGACATGTTCCCAACCTTCCTCCAGCGTCATTGGGGCATGGGTCCGGCGCAACGCGCGGTGATTACTGCGATCTCCATGGTGGGAGCGCTCCTCGGAGGCACGCTGGTTGGCTTTTTGTCCGACCGTTTCGGACGTCGACGCGCCATGGTTACCGCACTCGTCAGTGCGATCGCGTTGGTGCCGCTGTGGGCCTATGCCCCGTCTTTGACGTTGCTGGTCGTCGGAGCCTTCCTGATCCAGTTCATGGTGCAGGGAGCGTGGGGCATCATTCCCGCGCACCTCTCGGAATTGTCGCCCGACTCGGTACGTGGATTCCTTCCCGGATTCGCCTACCAGTGTGGCGTGCTTCTGGCCGGGTCCGTCGGTTACGTGGAGGCGATTCTCGCCGAGCGTACCAGCTACGCCAACGCTATGGCTCTGACCGCATTTGTGGTGTTCACGCTAGCGGCGGTGGTGGTAGCTCTGGGGCGCGAGAAGAAAGGCGTTCAGTTCGGTTCCGGCGAATAAAAGAGGGGTAACGTTGACACAACTCAGTAACCCAGCCATCGCGACCGAGATCAGCGCCCGGCTCGACCGGCTTCCCGCCACGCGATACATCTGGAAGCTTGTGCTGCTGCTTTCTCTCGGCGGATGCTTTGAAGTGTACGATCTCTTCTTTACTGCCTACATCGGCCCGGGTCTCGTGCGCAGTGGCCTGTTCTCCAGTTCCTCCGCGTCGTTCTTCGGGTTCAACGGCCTCGCCAGTTTTGTCGCCGCCACCTTCGCGGGACTCTTCATCGGCACCATGCTCTTCGGATTCGCCGCGGATTGGTTCGGACGCCGCATGGTCTTCACTTCTTCTCTGCTGTGGTACACCGCCGCCACCGTCGTCATGGCCTTCCAACACACAGCCTCAGGCATCGTCGCCTGGCGCATGATCGCTGGCGTCGGCATCGGCGTTGAGTTGGTGACGATTGATACCTACATCACCGAGCTCGTGCCCAAACACCTCCGCGGCCGTGCTTTCGCGGTAAACCAGGTTATACAGTTCAGCGTCGTTCCCGTCGTTGCCCTGCTAGCGTGGGCGCTGGTGCCTCGTAACCCGTTCGGTTTTGAAGGCTGGCGCTGGGTCGTCTTGATCGGCGCGATGGGTGCAATCTTCGTATGGTTCATCCGCCGCGGCGTACCAGAGAGTCCTCGCTGGCTGATCGCGCACGGCCACTTGGCGGATGCCGAGCGTATTACTGCCGCTATGGAAGCACGCGTGTCGCAGGAGTTAGGCGCACCTCTTCCTGCCGCCAACCCTCACCCCGTGGAGGAAATCCACGGCCATTTCTTCGATATCTTCAAGCCACCTTACCTCAGCCGCACCTCGATGCTGATGGTGTTTAACTTCTTCCAGACCGTCGGGTACTACGGTTTTGCTTCCTGGGTGCCGACCCTTTTGATTGCTACCGGCGTCACCATCACCAATAGCCTGCATTACTCCTTCATCATCGCCATCGCCGCCCCAGTAGGACCGCTGCTCGCGGTAAGGGTCGCCGATAAGTTTGAGCGCAAGTGGCAGATTGTTGCCGCGGCCCTCTGCATCGGAGTCTTTGGATTGTTGTTTTCCCGCCAGACCAACGCCGGTTTCCTGATCGCGTTCGGCGTCTTGCTGACGTGCTCCAATAACTGGATGTCGATGGCCTTCCACGCCTATCAACCGGAGCTCTTCCCCACTCGGGTGCGGGCCCAAGCCGTCGGCTTCGTGTACTCGTGGAGCCGGTTAAGCGCCATTTTCACCAGCTTACTAATCGGCTTCTTCCTGCGCGACTTTGGCGTCGCCGGAGTCTTCACCTTCATCGCCTCCTCGATGCTGGTCGTGATGATGTCAATAGGGATTTGGGGACCGCGGACGCGCGGGTTGGCGCTCGAGGATATCTCACACTGAAGCAGATCGCTTCGCGCCTCTTCGATTCGAGACAACGATTCGAGTTCGCCCTGAATCCCTGGCTCTGTGTGCTGCACGGTTATGGACACTCAATTTTGTCAACGGACACTCCTGAGTTCAGCCACTTCAGCCGCTTCCATCTGTGTTAGCTTGGAGCGGTCGCAGGAGGCCAGCCGTTCTTGCAGGCCTCCAGGCTCAGCGAAGGATCCATGGATTGTGCAAACATCAGAAACGACGACAAAGCGATGCACGCTATCTGGGTGCCGATATGTCTCGCAGAAGCTCACTTCGGCCGGTTCGTCAAAAGAGATTGCCCCGTTGGACTTTCTAAAAGGTGTGAGCAATCTTGCTCAGAATAACTAGCCTTGGCGTGTCATCTTCAACTGGGCAGAGATGGAGGAAGAAGATCTACCTCCGAGCACCTCGGGCCCGAACCTCATCACGGAACCATCCGTGCATGGGGAGCGAGAACATAAGGTGGACCGCCGATGGAACCCCTTCTCTATCAGTTCCGCGATCGTTTTCGCAGACGGCTCGCTACCATCAGAGCGTTCGTCTCAAAGCGCTTCGCGTCACTTAAACCACCGGCTCGCGGTTACGCATCGCAAAGGATGTGCCCGTTTTGCGGGTTAATCACGCCGCGTGCGAAGACGTCTTGTCTGGAGTGCGGGAAGTCGCTCGCTCCGGCTACTTGACGAGACCATTGTTTGGCGACCCGCAAATGAGCGAAGGAGGTCAACATGCTTTGGACGATTCTTGTGGTGCTCTTGATTCTGTGGCTTCTTGGTTTTAGCCTCCATATTGCCGGTGGTCTGATTCACTTGCTGCTGGTGGTTGCGCTGGTAGTCCTGGTCATCAACCTGGTGAGTGGACGGCGTGTGGCGTAAGGCCGTCTTCGACAAACGCCGGTTTGGGACTTTGAGGATCTAAATGAGAACACACTACCTGCACCTTTCCGCCTATTCTTGCGACAATTGTGGCGGCCCGGTCGTAGCCGGCTCGATCGCGGTGCGCGAAAATGAGATTTCGAAAGAAACCGACGTCCGGGAAGTGGGGGCGATCTGCCTGTCGTGCGGCCACCGGCAAGTCAAACCAACCGAACCGGGCTTGACTCGCAACTTTCCACCTACGCTATGGGAGTCACCGAAAGCGATCGAGGCGAGCCTTGGCACGACCGCTTAAGTGTAGGCGGTCTGCCGCTGTGAAATAGTCGCGGGACTAGTCGTGGAGAACAACGCTGAGCAGCGAACTGTGGACCTGGAGCCCGCCTTCAGGGCCACCGGAATAATCCACAAAACCCAGTTTCCTGAAGCGGTTCATGAAAAAGCTCACCCGCGAACGAGTGGTGCCGACCATCTCGGCCAGACTCTCCTGACTGATTTTGGGAACGACTACCTCCGGTACGCCTTCCTTGCCAAAATGAGCGAGTAGAAGAAGGACTCGAGCCAGCCGTTTTTCACTGGAGTTAAACAACTGGTCGACCAGATCCTCCTCGTAGCGGATATTCCGCTTCAGCAAATACGCGACGAACAATTCAGAAAACGCCGGTTCACGGTGCAGCGCAGCCATCATTGCTTTCTTGTCGATCCGCTGAACCTCACAATCCGTCATGGCCGCCGCCGATCCCATGCGCAGGGTCTGACCTGCCAGCGCACCTTCGCCAAAGAAATTCTCGACGCCTAAAAGGCCAAGGGTAGCTTCTCTGCCGGTCTTGGAAACGACGGTGAGCTTCACTTTGCCTGTTTGGATATAGAAGACCGCATCCGCCGTATCCCCCTGGGCGAAGATGCCTTGCTTCTGGACGAAAGTCAGGTTCTTCCTGCCCTCGCCAATAGTCGCGAGGAAGGTCATGGGATTGAACTCGCGGCTCTTCTTGTTCACCAATGCAGAGGAAGCCATTGGCCGCAATTCTAGTCCAAAATGAAGGACTTTCCCATGAAATTGAGACACTGTGCCGCCAAGACCCTTCCGGCTGAGGTTCTGAAAGTGAGCCGTTCTGCACAGTATTCCGAAAGAAAACAGACGAGCATGGGGGTAGTGAGGAGTTCTTCATGCCCCAAGAATTTCAAGTGGGAACGATCCTGATATCAGAATGGCCACAGCTCTTTGGGGTGGAAAGCAAGCCCTACTCGGGGAACTGGGGTGTGGTCCAGACGCTCGATGGCTTCGCTCTTGAACGCAAGATTCGCGCCGCGGGATGGAATTTCTTTTTCATCGCCTCGGAGGCGAAGGCGACATTCTTTGGTGCACCCGGCACGAAAAAGATCGGGCAAGCATTAACTCGGATTCTAGGCAAAGTGAGTCACCAACATTTCAATGGCCTGGAAGTAACGGGAATCATTGCCAAGCATTTTCTGGGCCTGCCTTATACGGTCGTCTCTGCGCATTCGCGCCACGTCCAAGACAGCTGCTACCTGGATTGCGCCGAGGTCCGCCGAACGGCCAAGCGGGACGCAGCATGGGCGCGAGGGTAATCACTTCTTCGATCTGAGATTGGAAACAGGCTTGAGTCGCTCATGGCTTTAGCGAGCCTGTTAAGCCAGGCGAACGCTGCATTGCGGACTCCCTACTTTTTCTCCGCCGCCAAGCGCCGGGCCGGATGCGATTCGGTGCGAGGCGATCCAGTGTTAAGCTCGCACTTCTCTCGCGGCTTGGCGCCGCAACTGGGGCAACGAACACCCAAGGCCTGTTCCTTCGAGGCTTTCATGACTACATCTTGCCGGAACGCCGGAAAACAAGATGGTCAATTGTGACCAGTGCAAACAACCACCGTATGGGAGACAGCATGTCAATCTTCGACGAACGGTACAGAGTTGTCGCCATCGAGGGTGACCGTCTTGTCATCCGCGGAATGCTCAGCGGCCAAGTGCTAACCATCATCAACCCTGAGCCCGCGACTCCTCTCACCCCAGAGGACTATCCGCCTGGAAAATTGATTGCTCTGACTGACCCGTCCGCAGTTCCTCTGAACTAAGAATGTGAGCCCCTACGGTCCGGAATCGCTTCGGAAGAAGCTGCTGGACCTGAGGCATGTCTGGTCAATTTTGACCAGTCCGCAAGTCCACTTCGTCGAACAATATAAGAGGCAAAGGGTACCGGCGGACGAAAAGACAGGGCCTACGTGACGAATCCAGCCATCAACCGTCTCAAACCAGGGCAGGCGATCGCTCGGGCTCATCTGAAGAGTGACTCTTTCAATACCCGTACCCAGGAAGTGAGGTACAAGTGGCGCTACCAATCACCGTGTTTCCGGATAGACAGTTGGCAGTCGCCCCTTCAAGCTCCCCAGTACAGACGGTTTCAGCGGTTCGCCCACGATCGCAGTTGAAGCCATCGCTCCCGAGTCGAATCGCGGTGGTCGGAAATTATCTGCCGCGACAATGTGGAATTGCCACATTCACCACGGACCTGTGCGCGGCCATAACCGCGGAGTACGGAACCGCTCGATTATTGGCGCTGCCAGTAAACGACATCGAACAAGGATATGACTATCCCGCGAGAGTGCGATGGTCGCTCGCCCAGGACGATGTGAAGTCGTATCAGGACGCGGCTGAATTTCTGAACTTCAACAACATCGACATGGTGTGCTTGCAACACGAGTATGGAATCTTTGGCGGTCCCGCTGGAAGCCATATTTTGCATCTGCTGCGCGGCTTGAAAATGCCCGTGGTGACCACGCTGCATACGGTTCTACGCGAGCCAGACCCTAATCAACTAATGGTCATGGAAGAGATCGCAGAGCTTTCGGATCGTCTTATTGTCATGAGCCAGCTCTCCTCCCAGTTCTTGCAGGAAATCTTCAAAGTGCCCGGCAGTAAGATCGACATGGTTCCGCACGGCGTTCCCGACCTGCCCTTTCTCGATCCCAATTTCTACAAAGATCGCTTTGGCGTGGAAGGAAAGGCGGTGCTGCTCACGTTCGGCCTGCTCTCGCCGAACAAGGGCATCGAAAACGTCATTCAAGCGCTGCCCCAGATTTTGTCTAAGCACTCGAATGTCGCTTATATCGTCGCCGGCGCGACCCACCCTCATATTCTTCGTCACGAAGGAGATAAGTATCGCGCCAGCTTGCAAGCATTGGCGAGAGAAGTGGGAGTGGAATCGCACGTGATTTTCCACGACCGCTTCGTCTGCCCTGAGGAGATGGCCGAGTTCATCGGCGCCGCCGATATTTACATCACTCCCTATCGCTACGAAGCGCAGGTGGTCTCCGGAACGCTAGCCTATGCGTTAGGTGCGGGCAAGGCGATCATCTCGACTCCTTATTGGCATGCCATTGAGTTATTAGACGATCGTCGGGGTGCCCTTGTGCCGTTCCAAAACCCCGGCGCCATCGCGCAAAAGACAATCGATCTCTTGGATACGCCCGCGATCCGCCATGCCATGCGCAAACGCGCCTACCTCTTCGCGCGCGATATGGTCTGGAAGAAAGTCGCGCAGGGTTACATGGAGAGTTTCTCGCGAGTTCGCAGCGACCGCATGGAAAATCCCCGCGTTCAGTTCTCAGCTCGCGCCACTCCCAAAGCGCTCGATCGACTGCCGGAATTGAAACTGGATCATGTGAACGCGCTGACCGACGACACCGGAATGCTGCAGCACGCGATCTTTACCATCCCCAATCGTGCCGAGGGCTATACCACCGACGACAATGCGCGTGCACTCATTTTTACGGTATTGCTTGATCAGTTGGGGTCGTACCGGCTCGGACAAGCCAAATCATCGAACCCAGACTGGGCTTTCCGGTACTTAGCATTCCTGGAGCACGCCTTCGACGCAGAGAAGAAAAGGTTCCGAAACTTCCTCGGGTACGACCACCGCTGGATGGAAGACCAGGGATCGGAAGACGCCCACGGCCGCGCATTGTGGGCTCTTGGAACTCTCTTAGCCCGATCCGCAAATCCTGGATTGAGGGGGGCTGCTGGGCGCTTGTTCGAGTTCTCCCTGCCGGCAGTTATCGAGTTCTACAGTCCCCGTGCCGGTGCCTACGCCCTTCTCGGAATTCAGGAATATCTCAATTCGTATCCCGGAGACCGCGACGCGCAAAAAGTACGATCGGTTCTCAGCCGGCGATTGCTCGAAATGTATGAGTCGATCCGCAGACCGGATTGGAAGTGGTTCGAGAACGTTGTGGCTTACGGCAACGCGAGATTGCCCCAAGCCATGCTGGTCGCGGGCTCCGGTTGTTCGGACGATCGGATGATCTCCGGCGGCCTCGAAGCGCTGGATTGGCTCCTGAAAGCGCAGCATTGCGAAACCAACCATCACTTCGTACCGATTGGATCGCAGGGTTTTTATCGCCAGGATGGCGAAAAGGCTCGCTTCGATCAGCAGCCGATTGAAGCTGCTGGCGCGGTATCTGCGTGTCTAGAAGCGTATCGCGTAACTGGTGACAACCGCTGGCGCAATGAAGCGTGGTCGGCGTTCAACTGGTTCCTTGGCGACAACGATCTGCAACTTCCTCTCTATGATTCCGATACGGGCGGTTGCAGGGACGGATTACATCCCGAACGTGCCAATCAGAATCAGGGAGCGGAATCAACGCTGTCATTCCTGATGGCATTGCTGGAAATGCACGCGCTGCAAAAATCCGAAAGGCTGACAAAAAGGCTGGAAGACCCATCATGACTGCTCCTGAAACAACACTCATCAACGTCGAAAGCACGCACTACCCATCGCTGCTTCTCCGTCACCCAGGCAACCCCATCCTGACGCGCAAGGATTGGCCGTACTCCATCAACAGCGTCTTCAATGCCGGCGCAACCTTATTGCCGGATGGAACTACGCTGCTGCTATGCCGTATCGAAGACCGGCGCGGCTTGTCGCATCTTTGTGCCGCGCGCTCTAAAAACGGCGTAGACGGCTGGCAGATCGATCGCGAACCAACGTTGATGCCCAGCCCGAAGGAGTGTCCGGAGGAAATCTGGGGCATCGAGGATCCTCGCATCACATTTGTGCCCGAGTTACAACAATACGTGGTCACTTACACCTCCTATTCGCGCGGTGGCCCCGGAGTTTCTCTCGCCCTAACCAAAGACTTCCGAACTTTTGAGCGCTACGGTGTCATCATGCCACCGGACGATAAAGACTCCGCTCTTTTGCCTAGGAGAGTCGACGGGTACTGGGCGCTGATTCATCGTCCCATGACGACGCTCGGATCGCACATGTGGATCTCCTATTCTCCCGACCTTCGCTATTGGGGCAGGCATAGGCTCATGCTGGAAGCACGCCGTGGCGCCTGGTGGGATGCAAACAAAATTGGGTTATCGCCGCCGCCCATCGAGACTTCCAGAGGATGGCTGGTTTTCTACCACGGAGTACGGCACACGCCTTCGGGATGTCTGTATCGACTAGGCTTGGCTCTGTTCGACCTTGAAAATCCGGAAAAATGCCTGCTGCGAGGAGATTCGTGGATCTTTGGACCCGAGGCCTCGTACGAACGCCACGGCGACGTTGACGATGTGGTGTTCCCCTGCGGCTACACGATGGACGGCGATGGGGACACGCTCAATCTTTACTATGGAGCGGCGGATTGCTCCATCGCTTTGGCTCGAGCCAGCGTGCGCGCTCTGCTAGGTTGGCTGGATGTCAACGGGAGTTGCGAACGCCGGCAGAGAGCGGAGGATTTATGAAACCACTGCTTCGGACTCGTATCAGCCCATCGCTTTAACGATGCCGCAAGTACGAAATCAGCCGCCCCTTCAGAGTGTGCCTGAGAACTCGTCTTCAGACAATCCGGGGAACGAGAGCGCGAGAATCCAGCCCCGGAGAGGCCAACCAGCTTAGCCCAGCGCTTCAGCAGCTGGGGAGAGCGAAAAAATGATTCAAGTCCCGGAGGAACGACCCAGTTCTCACGCACACACTTTGGGGGGCTCGGCATCGACACCTGAGTTCTTCCGCAGCCTGTCTTAGTCTCCGCATGTGAGCTATCTTGCTCAGACGCGAAAACTCACACCTGTCATTATTTATTCTCCTGAGTGTGCAGACGGGGCCGCGACCGCTGATTCGTGGCTCTCATTCTTAGGTGGCAGCCGGGTCGGCCTCTGATCAAATCACGGCGCAGCGACCACATCCAGCCAAATCGGCGCTTTCATCGTGCGTGTGCCGCAAAACCTTGCGGCGGAACACGATTCGACCCTAACAATCTCAGATATTGAAATCAGGGCGACACCTCCAGGCGAATGAGAGGAGTTAGCCCGCGAAAAGGAAGGTCAAAGATCATGCCTTTAATTCAACTGCTGGAAGTTCTCGTCGTGGTGGGTGTCCTCCTGTGGCTGGTGAACCGCTTCATTCCCATGCAGGGATCCATCAAGTCAATTTTGAACGGCGTCGTGGTTATTGCCGTGGTGCTGTGGATACTGAATGTGTTTGGACTCTTTCAGTCGCTTTCCCGGATCCACGTTGGCACCTGAAGGATGACGTAAGGGAAACCAGCCGAGAAAGCTGAACCGGCCAACACGAGATCGATACAACGCAACACGGCAGACAGCTGCCTCAAGGGGATACTTTGAAGACTAAGCTTTTGTTAGCAGTCGGCATTACCCTCAGTTTGAGCGCGTTTGCTCAAACCAATTCTCAAACAACCGCGGCCGTCGAGCCCGTAAGTCCGACAGCTATGTTCCGGGTGAACGTTGTCAGCCGCAGCGCGCAGGCGCTCAACTACAAGCATCGCAGCGGATCGACCAAACTGGATTTCGCGGGCACGGACTTGATGGGCTCAGCGAACGGTGAAGCCAGGGTGAATAGCAAGCGCGGATCCATTGAGATTGAAGCCGAGTTTGGCGACCTGCAGAAACCGACGACTTTCGGCAATGAGTATCTGACCTACGTCTTGTGGGCAATTTCGCCCGAAGGTCGAGCCGTAAACCTGGGCGAGGTGTTAGTAGGAGACAACCATCGCAGTAAGGTGAATGTCACCACGGATCTTCAGGCTTTCGCTCTAGTCGTTACCGCCGAACCCTACTATGCCGTGCGGCAGCCCAGCAACGTGGTCGTGCTCGAGAATGTGGTTCGCGAAAACACCAAGGGAACCACCGAGGCGGTCAATGCAAGGTACGAACAGATGGAGCGCGGTGGCTACATCCCCACCGGTTATAAGTTCGACCCTGTGGTTCTGAACACCAAGTTGCCGACAATGTGGGCAGCGACGCAATGAATCAAACACTGTCTGAGAATCGTGCTGAATCCGTGCGCGACTACCTTGTGCAACAAGGGGTGTTGACGAATTCGGTTTCAGCGAAAGGCTTCGGCAACACTTCGCCGGTAGCCACCAACGATAACTCCTCCGGCCGGCAGCAGAATCGGAGAGTTGAACTTCTCGTCTCCGTCGAAGCCATCGGCAACCCAGTCAATCCGACAACCGGAAGCTAGCGACAGAACAAGCGTATTTAACGATCAATAATGGAGGCACGACCTATGAAGCTAATTGGAGTAATCAGCACGGCAGTTCTGTCCTTGACCCTCGGAGTTGCAGCTCCGGTCTACGCGCAGCAGGAAGAAGAAGAGAAATCCAAACCTTCCCAGCAGGAAGAGAAGAAAGCGCAACCGGACAAATCAGCAAGGCAAGCGGAAAAAGGCGCGCCACGGCAAGACAAAAACGCCAAGCAGGAAGAGAAAAGCGCGCAGCAACAAGACAAGAACGCCAGGCAGGAAGAGAAAAACGCACAGCAACACACACAGCAGGCTAAGCCTGAACGGCAGGAGCAGCGCGCCGGTGGTAACGGTGGTGGCCGCATTCCCGACGACCGTTTCCGCGCCAATTTTGGACAGGAACACAAGTTTCGTGTCAGCCAAGGCGACTACAGGGATCACCGCTTCCAATACGGTGGCTATTCGTTCGGATTCGTTGACCCATGGCCAACCAACTGGCTCTACACGCAAGACGTTTTTGTGGTCGAGATTAACGGCGTGTATTACCTGTGCAACCCGATGTATCCTGGCGTTAACATTGCGCTCAGCTTCACACTCTAGCGGCGTCTGGTGCGCCCTAGAGGCGCACGCAACTTAAATGCTATTGGCGCGGGTCCATCGCTTGGGCTCGCGCCCTTTCTTTCTGACTTTGACCGGTGTCCGCTTTCCGGTCGTTTCCTTCTTTACTGAGCAGTTTTGACCATCAAGAGACTGGCGCAACGCGTATAAACAAAGCTGACTCCGCCTTCCGCGCTGAGTTGAGACGCATGGCTTGAGGCTTGCGAAACGTGACACTTAGTAAATTGGAGGTAAACACCTATGAAAATATTTGGAATTACCAGCACAGCCATTCTGTCTTTGCTTTTCGGAATCGCTGCTCCTGCGTACGCACAGCACGAGCAGCAGGGCGAAAAGCAAGACCATCCCCAACAGCAACAGAGCAAGCACGAGAAAGCCAAGCCCGAACCGCAGCATGCTCAGCAGCAACGTCAGCCAGAACAAAAGCACCAGCAGTCCCAGCGCGCTCAGCAACAGCAGCGGCAGGACCAGAATGAGCACCAACAGAGCAAGCGCGAAGCCAAGCACGAACAGCAGCATGCTCAACAGCAACGCCAGTCGGAGCAAAGGCAACAGCATTCCCAACACGCTCAGCAACAGCAACGGCAGGACCAGAATAGGCAGCCAGAGCACGCCCAACGCCAGCGGGGCAATGAACGGCCCCAGCGCACGCAAGAACAGCAACGCGTCGAGCGGAGTGCCTGGCAGGAGCATCGCTCACAACGCTGGGATTCCGACCACCGCACTTGGCAACAACGCGGCGGCTACAACGGCTACCGCATTCCTGACGAGCGCTTCCGTGGATACTTCGGCCGCGACCATGGGTTCCGCATCTACGGCCTCCCCTTCCTCGTTGTAGGCGGATATCCCCGCTTCCAGTACGGCGGCTATTGGTTCAGTATGGTTGACCCGTGGCCGGAATACTGGGCGAATGATTGGTACGACACAGACGACGTTTATGTCACCTACGTCGACAACGGCTACTACCTGTTCGACCGCAGGTATCCCAACGTCGGAATTGCAATCAACGTCTCTATGTAGCGGTTCTATCCGGTGCAGCTTCGGGAGAGGCTGCACCCCTCATGAATCCATGACAAGGAGCGCAACATGCTTGGAACTATATTGATCGTGATTTTGGTTTTAGCACTTTTTGGAGCACTGCCGCGGTGGTCTCATAGTCGAGATTGGGGTTATGCTCCGACCGGAGGACTTGGACTTATCCTCTTCGTGGTTGTTATTCTTCTGGTCCTTGGTCGGATTTGACCATGCACCACCTGCTAACATCGTCGGGCGCCCTCGCCAAGGGTTGGCGCCAGTTTTTTGTCCGTGCGGCGGCGCTTCTTCTCGTCGTGCTCATGTGCAATGGCGGTTTGTCGGCCTACTCCGTGCTCACTCACGAGGAAATCGTGGACCTGCTTTGGTCTGACGAAATCCGCCCGCTGTTGCTCAAGCGATACCCCGGGCTCTCCGAAGATCAGATCAAGGAAGCGCACGCCTACGCCTACGGAGGCGCCGTTATTCAGGACTTGGGTTATTACCCTTTCGGCAGCGCGGAATTCAGCAACCTGGTGCATTACGTTCGCAGCGGAGATTTTGTGCGCGAGCTGTTGCTGGAAAGCACAGACGTTAACGAGTACGCCTTCGCTTTGGGCGCGCTCGCCCACTATACATCGGACATTACAGGGCACCCGGCGGTGAATCAGGCGGTGGCCATCGAGTATCCAAAGTTGCGAGCGAAGTTCGGCAAGTCGGTGAGGTACGCGCAGGACAAGACAGCACACTTGAAAACGGAGTTTGGTTTCGACATGGTGCAGGTGGCGAAGAATCGTTACGCATCGCAGCAGTACCACGATTTCATCGGATTTAAAGTATCAAAGCCTCTGCTGGAGCGAGTCTTCCCGGTCGTCTACGGCTTGGAGGTAAAAGATGTGCTTACTCATGAAGACCTCGCCATCAGTTCCTATCGTTTCTCCGTCAGCCGGCTGATCCCGGAGATGACCCAGGTCGCGCTGCAGACCCATAAGAAAGACATGATGCGCGAGCAGCCCGACTTCGCGAAGAAGAAGTTCCTGTACCGTCTGTCGCGCTCCGACTACGAAAAAGAATGGGGCAAGGACTACACCAAGCCTGGATTCGGAGCCCGGGTGCTCGCAATATTCTTGCGCTACATGCCCAAGATTGGTCCCTTCAAGGGGCTCGGCTTCAAGAACCCGACTCCCCAGACGGAGGACATGTATTTCAAGAGCATCAATTCGACCGTCGATCAATACCGGACCTTTCTCCATGCCGTGGGCACCGACTCGCTCCAGCTTCCCAATTGTGATCTTGATAGTGGGCAAGCCACCAAGGCGGCGGAATACTCGCTCACCGACGACACCTACGCAAAATTGCTGGGGCAATTGTCAGGCCAGAAGTTCGATCGGACGACGCCGGAGCTGCGCGACAACATTCTGGGCTTTTATTCTGACCTCTCGGCTTCGATCGAAACGAAGAAAGACCAGGAGGATTGGAGAGAGGTATTGGCAGAATTGGACCAACTGAAGGCCATGACGCCGACTCCAGTGGTTGCGGGTAACCCGCCGAGTGATTCGCATCCGTGAAAGGCGTCGAACCTAAATATGGAGTTCCAACCAATAGAAGGCGAACCCTGCGCATCCGACAAAGATTTGCCCAAGAGAAATGTGCAGAGATTAGGCGCCCCGGCGCTTCGTTTCCGCGGCCTCGGCTGCGGAAAGTTTTCGATCTCGGTGTGGCTCAGTGCGCAGGGCACCTGTGTGCAATTCACAAGCCTCTCCGACCGCTGCGCCACAGGTATTACAGGGCACGGACAATATCTGTTTCGGAGTGAGTTCCTTGGTCTTCACAACCGCATAATGCAACTTGCCACGGCGGGGAAGATGCTCAATATTGCTCAATTTTTCAAATAAATCTAGCCAAGCGCGACCATTTTGGGTCGGCCAGGGGTCCTTCCAATTGTGAGCAAAAGTGAACATCTTTGGTGATTGCAATTCTGCCAAGATATTCAGGGGCGTAGCTCCACCCGGGAGAAGCCATTGATGGCATCATCAACAAATTTGGCTATGAAGAAGCACGACTTCGACCCGAGGGAATTCCTTGCCACGATCGGCGATGGCAGGAAAGTAGTGGCTTTTCCCAAGAAACAAACAATCTTCGCGCAGGGGGACGCGGCTGACTCAGTCTTCTACGTACAGCAAGGCAAGGTTCGTCTCTCTGTCGTATCCAAGGTTGGCAAGGAAGCATCCCTGGGCATATTGAGCGAGGGACAGTTCTTTGGGGAAGGTGGCCTGGCTGGACAGCCCTTGCGCATGGGGTCTGCAACCGCAATGACAGACTGCGAACTTCTTCGCATTGACAAGAAAGCAATGATGCTCGCACTTCACCGGGAACACAAGTTCTCCGATCTGTTCGTAACGTATCTGCTGGCGCGAAACATCCGATACGAAGAGGACTTAGTTGACCAGCTCTTCAATTCCAGCGAAAAGAGGTTAGCTCGAATTCTGCTCTTGCTTGCTCACTTCGGCAAAGACGGCGCACCCGACACTGTGATCCCCAAGATCAGTCAGGAGAGCCTCGCAGAGATGATAGGTACAACCCGGTCCCGCGTCAGTTTCTTCATGAACAGGTTCAGAACGTTAGGCTTCGTTGACTATGGCGGGGATGGGTTGCAGGTTCATAGTTCACTGCTAAACATCGTTCTCCACGACTAGCATCCGCGCCCCAAATCACAAGGAAAAAGCCGCATGACAGCGATGAGCAAATCAGGTAGTTGCTTGATATAATCCGGGAATCGTCGTCATTTCGTACCAACCTTCGACTCGGGCTCAGGTCGGAAAGAAAAACAGGGCGCGCTTTCAATTTGCCGACCTATTTCAAGCCCAGCTCGCCATTGTACTGTTGGGTAATCCCGTAGCACTCACAGGCGGAGTCTTCAAGTTTCTTGCGGTTCACGATCTTCACTGCTCCACGGGTGTACTCGATGAGCTTCTTCTTCTGCAAAACACCAGCTGCCAAGCTCACGCTAGGTCGATCTGTCCCTAGCATGGTTGCGAGAAAATCATGGGTGATGGGCAGCAACTCCGAATCCACTCTGTCCTGAGTCATTAGCAACCACCGTGCAAGGCGCTGCTTAATATCGTGCAGCCGATTACACGCGGCTGTTTGTGCAACCTGCATTCCCTGAACTACTGCATAGCGGCTCAACATCAATTGCAGGTCTGGAGTGGATTCCAAAGTGTTTTGCAAAGCTGCGACCTCTACCCGAAACCCATCCCCAGTGATTTGTACCACCGCTTGAAGCGGGCTCCTGCTCAGGCCAACAGCCGCCGGTGTTCCTGTAAAGCCCTCATTCCCAACTATGCCCGCTTCGGCGGTCTTTCCATCTTTCATAACGACTACGAGAGAAATCAAACCTCGATTCGGGAAATACGCAAATTCCAGCTTTCCACCCCCCTCGTGAAGGACTAGGTGGTTTGCCAAGCTGACATATTCGAGATGAGGACGAAGTGAGCTGTAGTCGCTATCGGAGGTCGATAGAAGTATTAGGTTGCCGACCGGTTTCCCTTCGGTGTTCGTCCGCTCGCCAGACTGCACGACTTGGAGGCC
>WNFE01000943.1_pt1 | contig 20891 bp, 20 predicted proteins | sample 5400451 | NCBI WGS metagenome assembly WNFE01 (sample SAMN13153344, study PRJNA577476) | soil metagenome | isolation source: 200 cm saprolite under Douglas fir tree site 2 hole 2 | place: USA:California | collected 2015-04-18
CTGGCGCGGAGCTTTGAGAACGCCGGCTTCCGCGACGAGGTGGCGAGGCAGGTACGCGACCGGCTTCCTGGCGGGGCGCGCCTGGGGATGCCGGCGGTGCTGGGCCTGACACGGCCCGATGATGTCTTCCTCTCCTTCTCAGAGGCGGTCGGGCACTCGGTCTTCGAAATTCCAACGGTGCCGCCGTCGGTCGCGGCGCTGCGGTTCTTCGATCGCCTGCGGAAGAGCCTCCAGGAGGCGGGCGTCGACTTCGTTCAGGGCGCACCGGCGCATCGGGCCGAGGTCGACGATGGACGGTGCACGCGGATCTGGCTCAAGGCCGCCGGCCGGGAGCATCCGGTTGAGGCGCGGGCCTTCGTGCTGGCGCTGGAGGACGCCGTGGACGGGGCGCTGCGAGCCGGCGTTCACCAAATTCGAGATCCGTTCTTCGGCGCGGTCGTGGCCGAGCATGGGGAACCAATCCAGCGAACCAGCGAATCGTTCTTCGACGCCCACCCTTTCGCCAGTGTCGGCCTGCCGGTGACCGACCGGCTGCAACCAGCGGACGAAACCGGGAGGCCGCGTGCCCGGAATGTCTTTCTGGCCGGCGGCGCGATGGCCGGCTACGACCCGACCGGAACCAAGTCGCGCGGCGGGATGGCCATCGCCACCGGATACCGCGCCGCGAAGGAGGCGCTGGCCGCGTGATCACCGAGGAATTCGTTCCGTCCACCGATACGGTCGAGGAGGAAGCGCCGGTCGAGGCCTGCACGAAGTGCACCGCCTGCAACACCGTGTGCCCGGTGGCCCGTACCACCGAGATCTTCCGCGGCCCCAAATTCCTGGGCCCGGAGTCCGAGCGCTTCCGGTCGCCGCTGGAGCCGACCGTGACGGCCGGGCTCGACCTTTGCTCGGGGTGCAAGCTGTGCGAGGTGACCTGCCCATCGCAGGTCTCGATTCAGAGCTACATCCGCCGCGCCCAGAACAAGGGCGCTCGGGAACATGGGCGGACGCTGCGCGACTGGATCCTGGGTCACACCAGGCTGCTGAGTGCGTTCGGCAGCTGGACGGCGCCCCTGGCCAACCTGGGGAACCGGAATCCGCTGGTGCGCCTGCTAATGGAACGGTTCATCGGAATCCACCGGAAGCGCCCACTGCCCCGCTACCAGTTCCTGACGTTTGAACGCTGGTTCCGACGGCGGCCATCGCTGGCGCCGGCCAAGCGCACCGTTGCGTACTTCTACGGCTGCTGGGTCAACTACAACGATCGGCGGCTGGGCGAGCTGGCTGTCAAAGTGCTGGAACGTAACGGGATCCGGGTGGTGGTCCCGAAGCAGCAGTGCTGCGGCATTCCGGCCGTGGTCAACGCCGACATGGACACCGCCCGCCGCTACGGCACCGAAAATGTCAAGCGGTTCACGCCTATCGCGGCGGAGATGGATATCGTAGCCAGCTCCACCTCCTGCGGGCTGATGCTCAAGCACGACTACGCCCACCTGCTCGATATTCCCGGCGCCGAGCCCGTGGGGGCGCGGGTGTATGACATCTGCGAGTACCTCCTGATGCTGCACGAGGCCGGCGAGCTGGACCTGGCCTTTCAGCCGCTGCCGATGCGGCTCCTCTATCACGCCCCCTGTCATCTGAAGTCGCACGGCATCGGGTATCCCGCCATGCGCTTGCTCGGGCTGATCCCACAGGTCCAGCTGGAGGAGGTCGACGAGGGCTGCTGCGGCATATCGGGCACCTTTGGGGTGAAGGTCGAGAAATACGACCTGTCGATGCAGATCGGGAGCCGGCTGTTCGCGGCGGTGCAGGCGGCCGGCAGCGACGCCGTGCTGGCCGACTGCGAGACCTGCCGGATGCAGGTGGAGCACGGGGCCGGCGCAAAATCGCAGCACCCGATCGAGATCCTGGCTCTGGCCTATGGGTTCGGCCGCCATGGTTAGCCTCGTGCTCGTATCCCACAGCAGGCAACTCGCCGAAGGCGTCCGCGAGCTGGCGCAGCAGATGACCCAGGGCCGGGTGAAGATCGCGGTTGCGGGCGGCACCTCCGACGGCCGCCTCGGAACCGATGCCACGGTCATCCAGGCCGCCATCGAGGACGTGCGCGGCCCCGAGGGAGTGCTGGTGCTGGTCGACCTCGGCAGCGCGGTGCTGAGTACCCAGATGGCCATCGAGCAGCTCGCCGACGGTGGGGGTCGGGTGCTCCTGAGCGAGGCTCCCTTCGTCGAGGGCGCCGTGATCGCGGCGGTCGAGGCTTCTATCGAGAAGGACCTGGATGAGGTCGCAGCAGCCGCGGCCGGCGCCGCTCAGATGGTGAAGATCCCTGTCTGAGACGGAGACCCGGGCCGCGCTGTACTCCCAGCTCCAGGCGGAGAGCCCGCTGCGGCTTCGCCTCGAGTCGATCGCATTGCCCGGCGGCTACACGTTATTGGAGGACGAGTTCGTGGCGCGGTCGGCCACGGACTGGGGAATGAGCTCACAGCCGGTGATGCTCACCACCAAGCGCCTCATCTTCTCGGCCGCCCAGGGCGCCACTGTGATCCGGCTGGCGGACGTCACCAGCGTCACCTACAAGAAGAGCTTCATCGGGTACGCGAAGGTGGTGATCGAGGTCGCCGGCGGCGACCGCGTCGGCCTGCCCGCGTACATCAATGGAGAGCAAGCGCGACGGGATATCGCGGCCATGGTCGAGTTTGCCCGCCGATCCACGGAAGGCAGCTGACCGACCCTTCGTCATACTAGGAACGCCATGGCGACCACGGTTTCGATCTCGCATCTGGGCACGCTGATGGGCGGCATGCACACCGTGGACCAGGTGGGCGCCGAGGAGCGGGCGGCCTCCCTGGCCAAGCGCTCGATCAAGAAGAGCGCCAAGCTCTGGGCGCTGGACCTGGCCGTCCGCTGCATCGATCTCACCACGCTAGAGGGGCAGGACACGCCCGGCAAGGTGGCGGCGCTCTGTGCCAAGGCCCTGCATCCCGATCCGAGCGATCCGTCCATCCCGCCGGTGGCCGCGGTCTGCATCTATCCGGCCCTGGTGCCGGTGGCGGCCGAACGGCTCCGGGGCACCGGCGTCCACGTCGCATCGGTCGCCACCGCCTTCCCGTCCGGGCAGACCTTCACCTCGATTAAGGTGGCGGAGACCCGCGAGGCGGTGGCCGCGGGCGCCGACGAGGTGGACATGGTGATCGACCGGGGCGCCTTCCTGTCGGGGAACTACCAGAAAGTCTTCGACGAGATCGGGCAGGTCAAAGAGGCATCCGGGCGGGCCCACCTCAAGGTCATTTTGGAAACCGGGGAACTGGGTACGTATGACAATGTGCGGCGTGCCAGCGTCCTGGCCATGGCAGCCGGGGCGGACTTCATCAAGACCTCGACCGGAAAGATTCAGCCGGCGGCCACCCTGCCGGTGGCCCTGGTCATGATGGAAGCCATCCGTGACTTCCACCGAGAGACCGGCCGGGTGGTGGGGTTCAAGCCGGCCGGCGGGATCCGGACCGCCAAGCAGGCGATCGCCTACCTGGTGGTGCTCAACGAGACCCTCGGCCCCGCCTGGTTGACTCCCGAGCGCTTCCGGCTGGGTGCCTCCACGCTTCTCAACGACATTCTGATGCAGATCCAGAAAGAGCGGACGGGTGCCTACCAGTCCGGCGACTACTTCACCATCGACTGAGAACACGCATGGCTATCGAGAAACGCGGCGAGCAAGCTCTCCAGGTCAGCGGCTTCGAGTACGCGCCGGCCCTGGAATCGACCGACCACGTCACCATTGCCAACCGGTACGGGTTGTTCATCGGCGGATCCTTCGTCGAACCGCACTCCAAGCGCTACTTCCCGACCATTAACCCGGCGACCGAGGAAACCCTCGCCGAGGTGGCGGAGGCGGACGCCGAGGACGTCGCCGCAGCGGTGCAGGCGGCCGGCGTCGCCTTTCGGGCCTGGTCCCTGATGGAACCGAGCCGGCGGGCGCGCTACCTGTTCCGGATCTCGCGGATCATCCAGGAGCGCTCGCGCGAGCTGGCGGTGGTGGAGACGCTCGACGGCGGAAAGCCGATCAAGGAGTCGCGCGACGTTGACGTCCCGCTGGCGGCCGCCCACTTCTTCTATTACGCAGGCTGGGCCGACAAGCTGGAGTGGGCCTTCCCCAACCGGACCCCGCGCCCGCTGGGCGTGGCGGGCCAGGTCATTCCCTGGAACTTCCCGCTGCTGATGCTGGCCTGGAAGATTGCGCCGGCCCTGGCCGCCGGGAACACGGTGGTGCTTAAGCCGGCGGAGACGACGCCGCTAACGGCCATGCTGTTCGCCGACATCTGCCGCCAGGCGGAGTTACCCGACGGCGTGGTCAACATTGTCACTGGGGCCGGCCAGACCGGGTCCTACCTGGTCGCCCACCCAGATATAAAGAAGGTGGCGTTCACCGGGTCGACCGAGGTGGGGAAGCTGATCCAGCGCGCTGTCGCCGGCACCGGCAAGCGCCTGACCCTCGAGCTGGGGGGCAAGGCGGCCAACATCGTCTTCGACGACGCCCCCATCGACCAGGCGGTGGAGGGCATCGTCAACGGCATCTACTTCAACCAGGGCCACGTCTGCTGCGCCGGCAGCCGGCTGCTGGTGCAGGAGTCGATCCAGGAACCGCTCCTGGACAAGCTGCGGGCGCGACTGCAGACGCTCCGCCTGGGCAACCCCCTGGACAAGAACACCGATATCGGCGCCATCAACTCCAAGGCGCAGCTGGAAAAGATCCAGGGCCTGGTCCAGGTGGGCCTCCAGGAAGGTGCGGAGATGTACCAGCCGGCCTGCCAGCTGCCCGAGCGCGGCTTCTGGTTTCCACCCACGCTGTTCACCAACGTCTCGCAGTCGCACCGGATCGCCCGCGAGGAGATCTTCGGGCCGGTGCTCTCGGTGTTGACCTTCCGGACGCCGGCCGAGGCCGTGGAGAAGGCGAACAACACGCCCTACGGGTTGTCGGCGGGCGTCTGGACGGACAAGGGCTCGCGCATCCTCTGGATGACGCAGCAGATGCGGGCCGGCGTGGTGTGGGCGAATACCTTCAATCGCTTCGACCCGAGCTCGCCCTTTGGCGGATACAAGGAGTCCGGATTCGGCCGGGAGGGCGGCATGCACGGCCTGCTCCCGTACCTGGAACTCAACTGATGACGGAGCGGGTCGACGTTCGCAAAACCTACAAGCTCTTCATCAACGGCGAGTTCGTCCGCTCGGAATCGGGTCGGTCCTACCGGCCGGACGGCGGCATCAACGTCCCGCGCGGGTCGCGCAAAGACCTGCGGGATGCGGTGCGGGCGGCGCGAACGGCCTTTGCCGGGTGGTCGGGCCGGACGGCCATGAACCGAGGGCAGATCCTGTACCGCACGGCCGAAATGCTCGACGGCCGCCGCGAGCAGTTCATCGCCGAGCTGGGCGGTACCGAGCCGGCCCGCCAGGAGGTCGACGCCGCGATCGAGACCTGGGTCTGGTACGCGGGCTGGACGGACAAGCTCAGCCAGGTGGCCGGCACCGTCAACCCGGTCGCCGGTCCCTACTTCAACTTCACCATCCCGGAGCCGACCGGCGTGGTGGGCATCGTTGCCCCCGAAGCGCCGCCCCTGCTCGGCCTGGTCAGACGGCTGGCGCCCGCGCTGTGCGCCGGGAACACGGTGGTGGTGGTCGCCTCGGAGCCACACCCGCTGCCGGGCCTGACCCTGGGGGAGGTGCTGGCCACCAGCGATTTCCCGGCCGGCAGCGTAAACGTGCTCTCCGGCACGCGGCGCGAACTGCTCCCCTGGCTGGCGTCGCACATGGACGTCAACGCCGTCGACGTGACCGGGTGCACGCCCGAGGAAGCGCGGCAGGTGGAAGAGCTGGCCGCCGGCAATGTGAAGCGCGTGGTGCGCGGCGCCGGCAATGGCATGACGCCGGACGCCATCACCGCGGTGATGGAGATGAAGACAGTCTGGCACCCGATCGGGGTGTGACGTAGAGCTCATGAAAATCGGCCTTACAGTTCCCGATTTCACCTGGCCTGGCGGCCCAGCCAAGGTGGGGTCGACAATGGCGGAGATCGCGCGGACGGCCGACCAGGCCGGCTTCGAATCCATCTGGGTGATGGATCACTTCTGGCAGATCCGCGGCAACGGGCCGCCCGAGCACGAGATGTTGGAGGGCTACACTGCCCTCGCCTTCATGGCCGGGCTGAGCTCCCGCGCCAGGCTGGGCACCATGGTCACGGGTGCCGTTTACCGGTACCCCGGCGTGCTGGCCAAGACGGTCACCACCCTCGATGTCCTCTCGGGCGGCCGGGCCTGGCTCGGCATCGGCGCCGCCTGGAACGAGGCTGAGAGCCGAGGCCTGGGCATCCCCTTCCCCCCGATCAAGGAGCGATTCGAGCGCCTCGAGGAGACGCTGCGGATCTGCCTGGAAATGTGGGAAGGCAAACGGGGCAGTGAGAAGCCCTTCGCCGGCGTGCACTACCAGCTGGAGCGGTCGCTCAACTCGCCACAGAGCCTGACCCGGCCGCATCCGCCCATCCTGATCGGCGGTGGCGGCGAGAAGAAGACGCTCCGCCTGGTGGCGAAGTATGCCGACGCCTGCAATCTTTTTCCCACCCCCGAACTGCCACACAAACTGGACGTCCTGCGGGAGCATTGCCGGGCGGAAGGCCGCAACTACGACGAGATCGAGAAGACCGCCATGTTCAGGTTTGACGTCGGGGAAAATGGCGAGAAGGTTGGGCAGGTAATCAACGGCCTGCGGTGGCTGGCCGGGATGGGCATCCAGACGGCGATCGGCAGCGTGCCGAACATCGACCGGATCAAGCCCCTCGAGATCATCGGTCAAAAGGTCATTCCGGCGGTGGCCGACCTGGAACCGGCTGCCGCCGGCGCTGGCCACTAGCACCAGCCCACCCGGGTGGGACGCGTTGATCCAGCGCAGACAGGGATTCTGATTCTCGCTCTGGCGATGGTGGGACTGACCGCCTGCACGCCGGAGGGGAGTCAGACCGCAACGGCGATTCCGACGCCATCCGTCACCGCAGGTGCGTCGCCCGCCGCATCCACATCGTTACTGACCGTCTATGGCAGCGGCGGCGGGCCAGCCACGCTGCCCCCAGCCTGGAAATTCGGTATTCAATACCCTGCCCGCTATCTGGCGACTTCCGACGACATGCTCATCAACTACAACAGCCAGGGGGGTGGGGCTCCGCCCCGACTGTCGCTGACGATCGGCATCCAGCCGGTCGAAGGCAATCCATCGTTTGCCGATCTCTTGCGCGCCGGGGACAAGGACTGCATCACCATCTGGTCGACGCTAGGCTTCCACTCGATTGCCGATTGGGAAACACAGAGCCTCCTCTCGCTCGGCAGCTCGACTGTCGTCTCGTCAGCAACCCGGCGGCTGGGTTCCTACAGCTTCCTCGTTCGGGAGGTCACCTTTCCGGAGAGTGCCACAGTCCACCGGTTCGAGGCCTTTGTCCAGCTGCCACAGACCCTCTCCTACTTTTTCCTCACGTGCAATGAACACTCGCAGACGGACCTGATCACCGTCCTCACGAGCTTCCGCGTGCGCAGCGTGCCGTGACTGAGCTTAAGGCGTCGCTTGAGGCTGGAAGTTGCCCAGCGTGACCCGGATCGAGAGCTGGCGGCCAGCACGGTTCACGGTGAGAGTCACGGTGTCACCGACCTGCTTGGTGTTCAGATAGCTGGTCAGGCCTTCGATGCTGGTGATGGCATGGCCGTCGATGGCGGTGATGATGTCGTCGCTGGCGTCCGCGGAGCCCGTGGCTTGCAGGCCCGCCCTTTCGGCCGGGCTGCCGGGGAGCACGCCGGTCACCAGGACGCCCGACCGGACGCTCAGCCCCAGCTGGGTGGCCAGCCCGGCCGTGATGGACTCCCCGCTGATCCCCAGGGCTGGGTGCTGGATGGCCTGCCCCTCCTCCAGCGCAACCAGCACGCGCTTCGCCGCGTTGATGGGGATGGCGAAGCCGACCCCGACGGAGCCCTGCACCGGGCTCTCGATAGAGTCGTTAATCCCAACGACCGCGCCGTTGCCGTCCAGGAGCGGGCCGCCGGAGTTGCCCGGGTTGATGGGCGCGTCGGTCTGGATCATGCCGGTCAGGGCGCGACCGTTGGGCGCGCTGGTGCCGCGGTTCAGCCCTGACACGATCCCCTCGGTCAGCGACCCGGAGAGACCGAACGGAGCGCCAATCGCCAGGGCGGTGTCGCCGACCTGGAGGGTGTCCGAGTTGCCGAGGGTCAGGGGATGCAGTCGGTCGGAGGAGACCGAGACCTTCACGATCGCCAGGTCGTCGCTCTGGTCGACGCCGGCGACACGCCCGCTGACCGATTGGCCGTCGTTGAACGTGACAGTGACGGAACTGGCCCCATCGACCACGTGCGCATTAGTAAGGATGTCGCCGCCGGTGTCGACCACGAACCCGGTCCCGGTGGCCTGCGAGAAGCTGCGCGGCGTCCCGACCGTGGCCGAGATGGTCACCACGCCGGGGATCACTTGCTTGTAGATCGCGGCGACTGATCCGGGAACCGTCGATGGGGCTGCCACCAACGTGGTGGTCGCGGGCGGGCTGGCTGTGGGGCGCTGATTGTGGGCGACCAGGGAGGCGCCGACGGCGCCGCCGCCGAGGCTCCCCAGGACCAGGCCGCCGACCAGACCGATGGCGGCCAGCCGGCGACCCGGATGCGATGGGGAGGGGAGAGAGGGAGGCGAAGAGGAGGGACCCACAAACTCCGGAGCTGGACCAACGAACTCAGGGGCCGGGCCAGCAGGCTCCGGGGCTTTGTCGACCGATTCGGGGTCAAACGTCGAGCTCATGACCCCCATCATGGCCTGCCGGCGTGAACGCCGAATGAGTGTCGGATAAGACTTCGTTAAGAAGTGGGGAGCTCGACCTCGAACACGGCGCCCCGCTCGCCGTTGCGCGCCGAGATCGTTCCTCCGTGCTCGACGGCAATCCACTGGGCGATGGCCAGCCCCAGGCCCGATCCGTCACTCGCCCGCGCCGGATCGGCCTGATAGAAACGCTGGAAGATGCGTTCACGATCGGCCTCGGGGATGCCGGGGCCCTCGTCGGCCACGGTCAGGTGGACGTGGCCGTTCTGGCTGGTCAGCGCCATCCGGACATGGCCCCCCTCCGGCGTGAACTTCACGGCGTTGTCGACCAGGATCCAGACCAGCTGCTTGAGCGCGTCGGGGTTCCCGCTGATTGGGGCCGCCGCGCTATCCGTGAGTTCCAGGCCACGCGTCGGATGCAGCTTCTGGGCCTGGCGGTACACGTCCTGCACGATGGGCCGGACATCGAGCGGCGCCCGGTCAAGGTGATAGCCGGCATCCGCCCTGGCCAGCATCAGCAGATCCTGCACCAGCCGGCTCATCCGCTCGCTCTCGTCGGCGATGTCCTGGAGAGCGGCCTGCCGGTCCTCGGCGGTGATGTCCTCACGCTTCAGCATCAGGCCAGCGTTGCTTCGGATGGTGGTCAGTGGTGTGCGCAGCTCGTGCGAGGCATCGGCGACGAACCGGCGTTGGGCGGCCAGCGCGCCCTGCAGACGCGAGTACGCATCCTGCAGCTGCTGCAACATGCGGTTGAAACTGATGGTCAGCCGGCCGACCTCGTCATGTGGCTTGCCCGACGGTAGGCGCCGGCTGAGATCCTGCGTCTGGCCAATCTCTTCGGCAGCGTGCGCCATCCGCTCCAATGGCCGGAGCGCCCGGCCGGTTAGGATCCAGGTGGCGGCTAGGGCAGCCACCAGGCTGAGGAGCGCCCCCGCAAAGAGGAAGAGCCGCAGCACCGTGAGCTGGCGAGCGATGCCAGTCATCGGACGGCCCACCAGAAAATAGCCGGCCAATGAAAGATCCGGACGTGCCCACTGCCCGACGTACACGCGCAGGGTAACGTCATGTTCTTTGACGGTGCCAGGCACCAGGTTTGTGGGCGACGTCGCCTGGAGCAAGGCGGCGGGAATCACAGGATCAGCACCGTCCAGTTTGCCGGTCGAGTCAACGGGCGTTCCTTTGGAATCGAGAATTTCGACAAACGACTCGGAACTCTTCCTGAGATCTTGCGGGCCGAAGGGCACGCGAATGGTCGGCTGACCCAGAAAGCCAGGGGCGTGGAGTTGGCGTGCGATGCGGCCGGCTTGCTGACTCAGCTCACTGTTCAGCTGATCCTCCAATGCAGCCTTCACTGGAAAGTACACGACCAATCCGAATAGCAGAACGGCGAGGGCGACGACCGCTCCTCCGAACAGAGCAATGCGTGCCCTGATGGACACCATCACTCCTCCCGGAGCACGTAGCCCACGCCGCGCAGGGTCTGGATGACGCGCGGGGCGCCGCCGTCCTCCAGCTTCTGCCGCAGATAGCCGACGTAAACGTCGACCACGTTGCTGGTGGCGCCGAAGTCGAAGCCCCAGACGGCATCCATGATCCGCTCGCGGGTGAGCACCTGCCGGGGATTGCGCACGAATAGCTCCAGTAGGTCGAACTCCTTGGCCGTCAGGGCGATGACGCGACCGTCCCGCTTGACCTCGTGCGCGCCCAGGTCCATGGAGATGTCGGCATAGCGGATGGTGCGCTGGCGGCGCGGGGCGCGGCGGCGCAATAGCGCCCGAACTCGGGCCAGTAGTTCTTCGTAGGCGAACGGCTTGACCAGGTAGTCGTCGGCGCCGGCGTCGAGGCCGCGGACGCGGTCGGAGGTGCCGTCCTTGGCAGTCAACATCAGGATGGGGAACTCGCCGCCGCCCGCCTGCAGCCGGCGGGCCACTTCCATCCCATCCAGGCCGGGGAGCATGACGTCGAGGATCATCAGGTCGGGTGCACGCTCGCGCACATGCGTCAGCGCCACCGGACCATCGCGGGCGACTTCCACCTGGTAGCCCTCGTAGATCAAGGCACGCCGGATGGCGCTCGCGATACGCTGGTCATCATCGACCACCAGCACTAGGGGCTGATCGGACATCTGCCATCATTCAAGCACCCGAACATGAGAGAAGGATAAGAAATCATGGTTCGCTGGCTAACCTTCGATTGTTACGGCACCCTGGTCGACTGGCGAACCGGGATTGCTCAGGGCATCGAGGCGGTCGCGCCGGGGCACTCGGCCCGTTTGCTTCCGTTCTATTACCAGCAGGAGGCGGCGGTCCAGGCCGAGGGCTTCCGGCCCTACCGGGAAGTGCTGGCCGAGGCCCTTCGCCGGGCGGCGGCCGAGGCCGCGATCACGCTGGGTCCGGGGGCCGACCTGGTCCTGCCCGACGGCCTGCCGCGCTGGCCGGTCTTTGCCGACGTGGGCCCGGCCTTGAGCCGGCTGCGCGAGTCCGGCTGGAAGCTGGCCGTCCTCTCCAACATCGACCCCGACCTGTTCGCGCGCACCCGGCAGCGGCTGCCGGTTCGGATCGATGCGGTGGTCACCGCGCTGGACGTCGGCTCGTACAAGCCGGCGCATGGCCACTTCCTCACGTTTGCGCATTCGTATCAGCCGCAGGTGCACCTGCACGTCGCGCAGAGCTGGTTCCACGATATCGTCCCAGCGCACGAGCTGGGCATCCCGGCGATCTGGATCAACCGCCTGGGTGAGCGAGACGACCCGTCGATCGCGGCCGCGGTCCTACCGGATCTCGAAACCTTGCCCGAGACGGTCTCACGCCTCGAGGCGGAGGGCCAGCACCACCGCGCCCAGCATCAGGAGCGCGCCCGCCAGTAACGGGCGGTCCAGGCCGCCCTGGACCAGGATGGATCCCAGGCTACCCCCGACAATGCCGGCCAGGTAGAGCGGCAGATAGACCAGGTTGAGCGTCGTCGACCGGCGATCTTCCGGCACCCGGATGGCGAGCAGGGCAAAGATCATCGAGGCGGCGGCGGTCGCGGACGCGCTGAAGAGCAGCGCTGCCAGCGCCAGCAGGGGCAGGGCGCTCGCGCGCTGGACCAGCACCAGGCTGATCGAGGCCAGCAGCACGCTGGCCAACAGCGCCCGCCGCAGCCCGAACCGATCGCCGAGCAGGCCGGCGATGGGGGAGAGCAAGGTGCCGGCCAGGGTGGCAACGCCGAGGACAATGCCGATGGTGCTGGCCAGGCCAACCGGGTCCGGGTGCAGGCGGCGCACGACCAGGGGAAAGAAGGGGAGGGCGATCTGCTGCGCCAGCATCACCAGGAGGAAAACCGACAACAAGCCCACCGTGACCCGGGTGGTGAAGACCAGCCTGAGTGCGCGACCGGCGAGCCGCCACACCGACGCGGTGGGCGGGTTCGCCGGACGCACCTCCCGGTAGCCGAGCGTCAGCATGAGGGCCGTGGCGACCGACAGCGCACCATCGAGGAAGAACAAGTAGCGCAGGTCCCAGCCGAGCTGATCGACGAGGACTCCACCGAAAACCGGCCCCAGGGCGAAGCCGAGGGCCGGCGCGGCTCCCAGGATCCCAGTGGCAAAGCCGACTCGATCCACGGGCGTGGCGGCGCGCAAGGCCGAAAGCATCACCCCGCTGTTGCCGAGCTGGAAGCCAATCAGCAGCAGAGCCCCCGCCAGTTGATACCGATTCTGGCTCAGCCCTACCGTGGTAAAGACCAGCGCCTCAACGTAGGCGCTACGGATGATCACCAGCTTGCGGCTGTACTTGTCGGCCCAGACGCCCCAGAAGGGGACCAGCGGCAGGCCGAGCAGAAAGGTGCTTGCGGTGAGTAGCCCGGTCCAGCGGGGGACCAGGGCGTTGGGTGTCCCCAGCTCATGCAGGTAAAGGGGCAGGAACCGATAGATCTGACCGAACCCGAAGGCCTCCACCGCGGTCGTGGCCACGAACAATGCCAGCACCAACGGCCAGCCCTGGGCCACCCGCGGGGAGGTAGTGAGCATCCCGATAGAGTAGGTGCATGCAGCACATGCTGCCGCAGGCACCTTCAAGTGGGAGAGGGAGTAATTAGCGCGCCGGGCACGGCGGGCGAGCGCTCCGCGCAGGCCACGGGAAAGCGAGTGGCCGCGTACGGCTCCTGGAAGTCGCCGATCAGCTCCAACATGGTGGTGGCCGACGCCGTCCGCCTGGGGCAGGTGCAGCTGGACGGGGACGACCTGTACTGGATCGAGCAGCGACCCCAGGAAGGTGGCCGGAATGTCGTCGTCCGCCGGTCGGCCGACGGCCACACCACGGACAGGACGGCGTCCGGGTTCAACGCCCGGACCCGGGTGCACGAATATGGCGGCGGCGCCTACCTGGTGGACCGCGGCACCGTCTACTTCGCCAACTTCCGGGACCAGCGGCTGTACCGCCAGGACTCGAGCGGCGCCCCGCGGCCTATCACGCCGCCACTCCCCCTGCGCTACGCCGATGGCGTCATGGATCGGGCGCGCGGTCGGATCATCTGCGTGCGCGAGGATCACCGGGAGTCGGACCAGCAGGCCGTGGCCACCATCGTCGGGGTGGACACGGCGGGGGCGGCCGAGGAGCAGGTGCTGGTCTCTGGAAATGACTTCTACTCCAATCCGCGGCTGAGCCCGGACGGCCAGCGCCTGGCCTGGCTCACCTGGAACCACCCCAATATGCCCTGGGATGGCGCCGAACTCTGGGTCGGCGAGCTCGATGATCGTGGAGCGCTGGGGCGCGTCCAGCAGGTCGCCGGCGGCCAGACGGAGTCCCTCTTCCAGCCGGAATGGTCCCCGGACGGCACGCTGATCTTCGTCAGCGACCGCACCGGCTTCTGGAACCTGTACCGGTGGCGAGCTTCGAAGGTCGAGGCCGTGACCCAGCTGGAGGCCGAGTTCGGCACCCCGCAATGGCTCTTCGGGATGACCACCTATGCCATCGAGTCGGCGGACCGCCTGGTCTGCCGGATCATCGAGAACGGCCGGGCACGGCTGGCGCTGGTCAGCCCGGCGAGCGGCGAGGCGACCACCCTTCGGACGGTCTATGACGAGTTCGGCGCCAACCTCAGGGCGGCTCCGGGTGTGGCGATCGTGACGGCGGGCTCCCCGACTGAACTGCCCGCCCTGGTCGAGATCGAGCTGGCGACCGGCCAGGCCGAGGTGCTGCGCCGGTCGAATCCGGTCACCATCGATCCTGGCTATGTCTCAACCGGCGAGCCGATCGAGTTCGCGACCACCGGCGGCCAGACGGCCCACGCCTTCTTCTATCGGCCGGCCAATCAGGATTTCCAGGCGCCCGACGGCGAGCGGCCGCCGCTGCTGGTCCACATCCACGGCGGCCCCACCGCCATGGCCGGACGGGCGCTCGACCTGGAGGTGCAGTACTGGACCAGCCGCGGCTTCGCCTCGGTCGACGTCAATTACGGGGGCAGCACGGGATTTGGACGGGCCTACCGCGAACGCCTGAACGGGCAGTGGGGTGTGGTGGACGTCGACGACGCGGTCAGTGCGGCGCGTTACCTGGTGGCGCAGGGCCACGTTGACGGCAACCGCCTGGCCATCACCGGCGGCAGCGCCGGCGGCTACACCGTGCTCTGCGTGCTCACGTTCAAAGACATGTTCCAGGCCGGGGCCAGCCATTTCGGCATCAGCGACCTCGAGGTCTTCGCCGGCGAGACCCACAAGTACGAGTCGCGCTATTTGGAGCGGCTGGTCGGCCCATATCCGGAGCGCCGCGACCTGTACGCCGAGCGTTCCGCCATCAACGCGATCGATCGAATCTCGGCTCCCGTCATCCTGTTCCAGGGTCTGGAGGATAAGGTCGTGCCGCCCAACCAGGCGGAGCTGATCGTGGCCGCCTTGCGGAAGAAGGGACTGCCGGTCGCCTACCTACCCTTCGAGGGCGAGCAGCACGGTTTCCGCCGGGCGGAGAACATCAAGCGCGCCATCGATGGCGAATTCTACTTCTACTCCCGCATCTTCGGCTTCCAGCCGGCCGACCAGCTCGAGCCGGTCCAGATCGACAACCTCTAACCGGCGGCGGCCCTATCCAGGCGTTCGCGGACACCGTTTGGGGAGTCTTAGCAGGCCGGCGGCCGATCTCGATCGAGTTCGCCGCTCCCCCCGCCGAGCTGCCAGAATCCAATTGACCGCCAATTCAGCCTGAGCTATCTTTAAGCCGGGACATAGGGAGGCTGAGATGCTGAATTCGCGTCCAGTGCGGCCCACCGTGTGGCCGTCGGCGCAGGTCGAGATCCTGGCCTACGCCCCGACCGAGTTTTACCATTGCCAGCACTGCGAGATCGTCTGGGGCCATCTCGGGCTGGGCGACCGGTTGCACGCCGCAGAGCGGAAAAACGCCCTGCCGGCCGACCTCCAAGCGGAGTATGCGGCCATCTCGGACTGGGCATTGCAGGCGTTCGACCGCTACGGCGACCGGCTCACCGTCAAGGTCATCGACGCCGCCTCCATCGAGGGCCTGTACAAGGCGGTCCGCCACCGGGCGCGCCGCTTCCCGTCGTTCATCATTGATGGCCGGGAACGCATCGTCGGCTTCGACCGCGAGCGGCTGGACAGCCTGCTAGCCGACCGGCTGGAGGAAAGGAGGTGAGAAACCGGATCTAGGGCGTTTGCGCGCGGAGGAATCACGAGCGCGTGAAGACAAAAGGAAGGGAGGTCAATTGGGCAATACCCTTGTCGTGATCATCATCGCGGTCCTCGCAATTTTCATCGGCTACAACTTCTATGCCAAGCGGATCGACCGGGAGGTCATCAAGGCCAACCCCAAGCGGGCAACGCCGGCCAAGATGTACATGGACGGCGTGGACTTCATGCCGACCAGCCGGAATGTCCTCTACGGCTACCACTTCAAGTCCATTGCCGCGGCCGGGCCCATCGTTGGCGCGATCACGGCGGCTGGACTCTGGGGCTGGTTTCCCAGCCTGGTCTGGCTGACCGTAGGCGTCATGTTCATGGGCTGGGCCAGCGACTACAGCGCCATCGTGGTCTCGGTGCGCAACGATGGGAATTCGCTGTCGGCCATTGCGCATAAACTGATCGCGCCGCGGACGCGCCAGATCCTGCTGATCTTCATCTTCTTCTACCTGCTCCTGGTCGCGGGCGCGTTCGGCAACTTGGTGGCGGGCGTGCTCAACAACCCCATCGTGCCACTCGGGATCATCGCGCTGGCCGGCCTGGGGCTGCTAACCGGGCAGCTCCTGTACCGCGCCAAGATGGATCTGATCGTGGTGACCCTGATCGCGGTGGGCGGCACCCTGCTGGCGGTGCTGCTCAACGCCGGCCTGTTCGGAAACGGCGTCGTCGATGCCTTTACCAGCTTCAACAAGTGGCTCAACAGCTTCGCTCCCGGCGGGGTGACGACTGTTCTCGACCCGACCGCTGCGGTCGGCAAGCAGAACATTGTCGTGACGGTCAGTTTCGTCTTCTGGCTGCTCGCGATGTTCGCGTTCTGCTACGCCGGAGCGGTGCTGCCCATTTGGCGGTACGCGCAGCCGGTCAACTACATCGGCTTCTGGATCACGGGCCTGACCATCGTCGTGGCCGGGGCGGGGGCCTTCCTGGCATTCTTCGTCCACCCCAGTGTGGCCACCTTCAAGCTTCCGGCCTTCACCACATTCTTGTCCACGGCGGCGGTCCAGAAATCCGGCGCCTTCCAGCCGCTCTATCCGATGCTCTTCGTCACCATCGCCTGCGGCGCCATATCGGGATGGCATGCGCTGATCGGCTCCGTCAGCACGGCGCGCCAGATCGAGAACGAGGAGGACATGCTCCCGGTCGGTGGCGGCGCCATGTTCAGTGAGTTCACGCTGGGCTTGCTGGCGCTGATGGCGGTAGCGGTAGCGGCGGCTAACCCCAAGCTCACGGCAACCGGGAAGTTCGCGGCCGGGATCGGCAACTTCCTGAACGTGTTTGGGCTGCCCACCAAGTACGGCACGGCGATCGGCTTCGCGGCCTTCGTCGTGATCGTGATCACCGTGACCCAGCTGCTGTTCCGGATCATGCGGGTGACACTGGCTGAGTGGCTGGGGGATCGGGCGCCGATCTTCCGCAACATCCATTTCAGCACCTTGCTCGGCATGGCCGCGACCTTCCTGCTGGTGATCAGCGGGACCTGGGTCTACATCTGGCAACTCTTCGGCGCGTCGAACCAGCTGATGGCTTCGCTCAGCCTGCTGGTCGTGATGGTCTGGCTGGTGGCGACCCGGCGCAACGCGACCTATGCCGCGATTCCCGGCGTGTTCATGTACGTCACGACCACGCTGGCTGCGCTGGTAACTGCCCGCAACCTCTACGCGACTGTCTTCACCAAGAGCCTGGGCAAGGCGGGCAAGGAAGTCGCGGTCTTTGGCAGCGGGGTCACGATCCTGATCGCGTTGCTGATCGTGGTGGCGGCCATCTTCATCGCCTACGACGGGATCCGGGCGTTCCAGCGCTACCGGAAGACGCCGCTGGAAGTGGCGCCCGAGCCGGTGACGGCCTGAGTTCGTCTACACCAGGCGAGTCTGGAGAGAGGAGGGCCGGCGCCGGGCGCTGGCCCTCTCTCCGTGCCCGGGGAGCTCGAGCCTGGCGCGCCCTGGGGCAGATCTTCTACGGCTTCACGGGCTTCGAGTTCGAGCGGCACGCCGCCCAGGTGCGGGCGGATATGGAGAACTTGTTCACATTCATGGTGCTGGGCGAGCTGCTCGGGGTGCCGGTGATGCCGCCCTACTATGCCTTCCGCCTGGTGCCGTACCTCGTCCCCGGTGTATCGGCCTGGCGGCGCCGGGTGCTGCGCGAGAGACAGCCCTTCGAGGGCGAAGACTATGATCTTCACGGGGTTTGAAGGCGATGAGTGAGCAGCCGAAAAGGAAGCGAGGACTGGGCAACATTTTCGGCACGGCCAAAGAGGTCATGTACGGGATGGCCAGCCACGATATGTCTCGTCACGCGCTGCGAACGCGGGCGAGCATGGAGCACCTCTTCATCCTGATCACCATGGGCGACCTACTCGGCGTGCCCATCCTGCCGCCCTACTACAGCCTGCGATTGATGCCCTACGTAGTGCCCCAGATCAGCACCTGGAAGCGCCGCATGTTGCGGGAACGCGACATTACGGACTCCCTCGGCTGATGTCCGTCGCCGCGGAGACGGACCTCCACCGCGTGTTCCGGGCCCATCCCGAGCGCCGCTACATCATGTTCGGGGGCAAGGGCGGGCTGGGCAAGACCACCTTCTCGGCCGCCACCGGCTACTGGCTGGCCAAGCAGGGCCATCGCGTCCTCGTTTTCTCCGTGGATCCGCAGGCCAGCCTGTCGGACATCTTTCAGCGCGACATCTTCGGGAAGGGCCCGGTCAAGATCATGGACAACCTGTGGGCCCAGGAGATCGACGCCGACGGCCATATCAAGGCCTACCAGCAGCAGATCCGGCAGAAGATCCTCGACATGTACGGCCTGGACAAGGTCCCGGAGGAGATCGACAACTACATCGAGGCCGCCAGCGCCGAGCCGGCCATGGAAGAAAGCGCCATCTTCGACGCGGTGGTCGACATCGTGGTGACGGGGGAGTACGACTACTACATCTATGACCTGGTTCCCCTCGGCCACGCCCTTTACTACCTCTCCATGGCGAAGGTCTACGACGAGTGGATCAACAAGATCACCCACCTGCGGGAGCAGATGCGCGAGTACGAGCAGGTGGCCAGCGTTATGAAACGGCAGAAGCTCACCGAGGAGGACCAGATCCTGGCCGAGTTGCAGGACATCAAGCAACGCATCAACATGTCATCCAGCATCCTCACCGACAAGGAGAAGACGGGCTTCTTCTTCGTCGTCATTCCGGAGGAGATGATCCTGCTCGACACCAAGAAGGCCGCCGAGCTGTTCGCGAAGTTTGACGTGCCCATCCTCGGCTATGTCGTGAACCGGGTCCTGCCGGACGAGCTGGCCACCCAGAACGTGCCCGACTATCTCAAGAACCGGATCGCCATGCAGAATCGGTACCTGGCGCAGATCCGGTCAACGCTCGGCAACGAGGTGCTGGCCTACGTGCCCGAACTGGAGCGGGACGTCACCGGGCTGCCGGCCATCGAGCGGCTGGCCACCATCATGTACGGGGCGTCATCGTGAGCGCCGTCGAGACCCAGGGCATCACCGAGTCGATGGCCGGCTACCTGGCCGGTCACCCATCGCTGAAATACGTCTTTTTCGGGGGCAAGGGCGGAGTGGGCAAGACCGTCATGGCCGGCGCGACGGCGGTGTGGGCCGCGGACCAGGGGCGGCGCACCCTGCTGGCCTCGACCAACCCGGTCCACAGCCTCTCCGGGCTGCTGGGCCAGAACGTCTTTGGCAAGCACACCGCGGTGACCGGTGTGCCCAACCTGGTGGCCCTGGAGATCGACACCAGGGACGCCATCGAGCGGTCCAAGCGCGACATCCAGGACAAGATCCAGTGGTTCCTGAAGTTCGCTGAGATCAGCACCAAGGCGGATGAGTTCGTGGAGTCGGCGACCATGAATCCTGCCTTCGAGGAGTCGGCCATGTTCGAGAACATGATCGACCTCATGTTCAAGAACGAGTACGACGTCTATGTCTTCGACACCGCGCCGACGGCCAACGCCCGGCGGCTGCTGGGGATGAGCAAGGTCTATTCGCTGTGGGTCGGGAAGATGATGAAGAGCCGTGAGGAAGCCCAGGGCCTGCGGCAGCTGCTGTCGTTCACCAAGAAGAAGGAATCGGACCCGCTGATGGAGTACCTGGTCGACTTCCAGAAGCGAATGGAGCTGGCTCGCGGGCTCCTGACTGACGCCCAGAAGACCGCCTTCTTCTTCGTCACTCTGCCGGAGGCGCTGCCCATTGCCGTGATCACCCGTTTCATCAACTGGTTCACCGGGTTCGGCATCCCGGTCGGGGGCGTGCTGGTGAACATGCGCATCGACCGGGGCGTGGTCAAGGCGGACAGCGCCGAGTTTGTGCGCAACCGCCTGGCGATGCAGGATGAGCACATGCAAACCGTCTGGCAGAAGTTCGACGGCCAAGTCCGAGCGATCGTCCCGCTCTTCGACGACGAAGTCCGGGGCACGGAGAGTCTCCGCCGGCTGGCCCGCGCGGTCTTCACGAAGGAACCGGCAGCCGCGACCTAGGCTAATCGGTAGCTTCGGCGGGGGTGGCGTAGCGGAGGGCCACCGCAGCCACGCCCTGGAGCAACCCGGTCAGCTCGGCTGGCTGGACCGCCTGCCGGTTGGGGATGTTTAGTGCCAGGGTGAGATGCAGGCCCCGGCGCCGAAGCGCCAGCCGCAGGAGGTCGGGTCGGCGAGGCCCCAGGGCGGCGAGCAGCTCGGTAGCCAGTCGTTGCGGAGTCGCGCCGGGCATCGCGGCCAGCTGGAACTCCTCGAAGGGTTCGGTGGTCCAGCCCTCCTGCACCGCCAGCTGCCTGGCATCCCCCGCCAGCAGTGACCGTGGCCGGAAGAGCTCGATCCCCCGGATGGGTTGCTGCCGCAGGGCCAGCTGGACCAGGACCATGTCGCGTCGCCCGTTGAGGCGGTTGATCAACCAGGTGATGGGGACATCCCAGGACTCGACCAGGCCGGTCATGTTGCCCGAGGTGAAGGGCGGCTTGAGGCCCTCGATCTCGAGCCGGAAGGAATGGAGGGTGATCCACTGGATCGCCTGGCGGCCCCCCAGCGGATCAAGTGCCCGCTTGGACCAGATGGCCAGGCTCCGGCCCCGCCGGCGCATGAGCTCGTTGCCGGCCACGAACCAGACGATGAAGATCGCCCCCACGACGATCACGGCGGGTAGGCCTAGCTGATTCAGGGCGGCCGGCATCCCGCTTAAGGGTAACCGGGTACGAACAGCCGTGCTGTTGACACTGAGTAAAGAAAGTGTAGGCTCGCTGTAAGCGGCAATCGCCTTGTCCCCAGATGGGGGAGAGGAGGAAGGGGATGCGGATACCTGATCAGATGCTTCTGCGCGGTCACGTAGGCCACCGTCACTTTTGGCAGCGGGCCCTGTCCCGGCGGCAGTTCCTGGGGGCCAGCGCCGCCGCCACGGGG
>WNFE01000944.1_pt1 | contig 20888 bp, 11 predicted proteins | sample 5400451 | NCBI WGS metagenome assembly WNFE01 (sample SAMN13153344, study PRJNA577476) | soil metagenome | isolation source: 200 cm saprolite under Douglas fir tree site 2 hole 2 | place: USA:California | collected 2015-04-18
CAGCAGAATCGGCAAACATCAGCGACCCGTAGCCGGCGGCCCGAAGCCTGGTCGAGAGCAGTTCCTGCTCATCGCGCGAATCATCCACAATTAAAATGGCCACGATTTTCTCCTTTTGCGGAGGAGGTTAGAGGGGTGCATCGAACGGGTCATAACGATTCGTTTTTGAAATGGGTGACAGGATAATTCAAATCATTTGAGAAATCACCCCCCCTCCCTACGATTTCAAAGAGAGGTTTTTGAAGAAGGCGGGTCGGACTTTCCTGCAGAAGGGGATCCTAGAAATGCCTAGAGGTAAAGAAAATGGTGGAGGGCACCCGCGCCGGCCCCTCGTGCCGTTGCCTCGATCACGCGCTGGAGCCGACCGGTCGCCAGCCACCCACGTCGGCGCATGACTCGCCACACTGTCGTGGGATCGCAGAGCAGACCGTGGTGCTTGAGCAGGGCATGAATCCATCGGTATCTGTCGGACGCCGGGCTGACCCCCGAAAGCCTGCTGGTTGCCGCGTCCACCTCCGGCCGCCTCACCAAACACCCACTCCGCAGTTTGCCTCGGGCTCGGCACGCCACCGTCACCGAATATCCCGCCGTCCTGCCACTCACCGTACATCCCTTCGGGTCATGTGAGTCTCGCGCGCGCGAAGGTGTTTTTTACCACGTCCACCTCCAAGGCCTTCCGTCCCAGCGCCCGTTCAAGCTCCTCGACCCGCTTCTGCAACCCCAGTACATGGCTCTTCGGGATTAGCTCGCCTGGCTCCTTAAGCCCCTGATCGAGGTTGCGCTTTCAGTGGTACATCTGCGCAGCATTTAACGCGTATTTCCGGCAGACTTCTTCCAGGGGCACCCCGGTCTGTCACTCCTGCAGCACCGTCAACTTCTGCTCGCCGTGCCACCGTTGCTGTCGGCCACTGCAGGCCAATGCCGAACTCGACATTATGGCCGAACAACGATCCGTTTAGCCCGGTCTCACCGCGATGCCCATGTATCCCTCCTGACTTACAATACCTGTCCACAATTTAAGTGGGGCACAGCAAATCATGCCTTCGGGGAAGGTGCGAGCGTGGAATTAATCTGCTGCTGAGGCCTCTGTGGACCCTGCTTGATCCATTTCTGGATTGCATTAAGCAGGGTGTTCTTTTTGATGGGTTTAGTCAGATGGTCCGAGCAGCCGGCAGCTAAACTCTTTTGCATTTCTTCCTGGTAGGCATGAGCCGTCAAGGCAATAATGGGAATGGGGCTTACGTTGGACTTCTTTTCCCAGTCTCTGATCATTTTGGTGGCGGTATGTCCATCCATAACGGGCATCTGTACGTCCATAAGCACCAGATCATATCTCCGGGCTTGGTACATCTCGAACGCCACCCTTCCAGTTTCGGCCGTGTCTAGCTGATAACCGGAATGTTTCAGATAGGATTGAACTAGAAACAAGTTGTCAGATGAATCGTCTGCTAGGAGAATCGCTATATTTTGATCCGGTCCAGTTGGAATGTTTGGTGAGTCGTGACTGGGGACACTCACCCTCCCTTTAATTGCCATACCAATGACATTCTCCAGCTTCCTTTTCGTAAGTGGCTTGGTTACGTAGCCGTCTAACCCCAGGCTATACGCGTACCTAATATTAGAGCTTCGAACATCGGAAACAAAAACAATCACCTTAATTCCATGGTCTTTTGCAGCCTTGATCAACTGCATACGGTTCGGAGAGCGATCCAAGTCCATGTCCCCAAGGTCGAGAAAAAGCAGACTGTGAGGGGTTCCGCCGCCTACTACCTCGGTAAGTACGGTCAAAGCTGACTCTTCATCTCTTGTCACGGAGACGGTTGCTCCCCAAGATTGTAGTGCCTCTTCCACAAGCCTGCTACTCCCTTGGGTGCTACTGACCAACAGTGTTTGCACTCCCATCAGCTCAATGCTAGGCGATGCCTCAGGGGCACTCTGAAATTGTGGAATGCCGAAATGAGCCGTAAAATAAAAGACACTTCCTTTCCCCAAGGAGCTCTCAACCCATATTCTTCCCCCCATAAGTTCGATGAACTGCTTCGAAATGGCCAAACCCAAGCCGGTACCACCGAATAACCTCGTCGTAGACCCATCGGCTTGGGTGAATCGTTCAAAGATCGCGCCGAGCTTTTCAGGCGGAATGCCAATCCCCGTATCTGAAACAGCGAAGTGTAACATGCCTGGTTGACTCGCTCCGTTGTCATTCGTTACTCGAAGAGCGACTTCTCCTCGCTCTGTAAATTTGATGGCATTTCCTACTAAATTTACAATGACCTGTCGAAGGCGATTGGGATCGCCGATCAGGTAGATGGGCACATCAGATGCGGCCGAAACAAGTATTTCGAGCCCCTTTTCTTGTGCCCTGAGTGCCATGAGCTCTGTCGCCTTGTCCAGTACCTCAGGCAGATCAAATCTGATCTGCTCGAGTCCAATGTGTCCTGACTCGACTTTTGCGAGGTCCAGAATGTCATTGATTAAGTCAAGAAGATTAGTACTGGATCTCCGCAAAACACCTAGTTGCTCTTGCTGCTCAGGAGATAATGAACCCTCCGAGAGTAGATCAGACATTCCTATGATGGCATTCATCGGAGTTCGGATTTCGTGACTCATGGTTGCTAAGAAATTACTCTTTGCTCGGTTCGCAGCTTCAGCCCGCTCCTTAGCCTGATATAGATTGGCTTCTGCATCCTTTCGCTCTAATTCATGCCCGATCCATTGCGCCGTGAGCTTTAAGAAGGTTTTCTCATACCCAGCGAACGCTCTCGCCCGTGGTGCCCTGCCTGAAAAACTCAACGTCCCGTATGCGACACCATTCACGTGAATCGCAATGCCCGCAAAGGCTTGTGGGGTACCTAGAAGTTTCTCGGACGGGGGACTCCAGTCTGACTGATCTGGAGAAGAGAAGGTGATCGCCTCTCGGGATTGGGTCGTCCATTCACAATAACTTCCGCGTAACTGATACCGCCCCTCCGATGGGTGTTTCGATTCGTGGCTCACAACCTGTTGTATCTCATAGTAATCGCCATCAATCCGTGTCACCATGCCAGTGGACAACTCCAAGGTGCTGCACCCTAATGTTAGCATCCGACGGAGTCGTTGCTCCCAATCGCCGGTATCCACCGTGATTTCATGGAGTGCGCGCAGGAGGGTTTCACTCGCCTTGAGTGCTTCCTCGGCCCGGCGGCGCTCATTCATTTCATCCATGAGAGTCTGTTTGCCCTTGCGTTCTTGTTCCAAACTCTCACTCATCACGCTATACACCACGCCCATGATGAGGAGAATTGAGATCCGAATGAGATGGCCTTCAAGAAACAGCGCACCCCCCATCCATAGGTAGAGCAAGGCTCCGTAGAGAGTGGCAATAGCCGCAGAAAAGACAATCTTTAGCCGGAGAGTTCTCATCGATGCAGAGATGAGAATGATTAAAAAATAGGCGAGGTAGAGATCGGACCCCAGTTGTGCGGTCGTATAGATAATGCTGGAGGTAATCGCGGTATCAATGAGAAGCAGTATGATCGTGAAGGCGCGGCTCTCGACCAAGCGGAAGGGCAGGAAGAACGCGGCGGCGAGTAGAGATAATAGCCCCAGAACAAGAATTTCCTGGACCGGGCGGGCAAGGATGGTTTCCGGGGTGTAAAGAACTTGATAGGAGAGCACGATGGAAACGAGACTCTGCAGAATGAGGACCTGCGCGCGATAGCGGTCCATGCGCAAGTGGGTTCGAAATAGTATGGGCCCTTGATCTATGTTCTCAGACAGCAATTGTTGTATAGCCCCTTGTTGTAGAGACCGCATCAGTACGTAACGCACGATGCGGGAATGGCCATGCCCTCTGGGCAGGTGCGACGGCATGATCATGAGTTGGAAACGAACTTTCGTTCGCGTCGTGCGCGTGAGTTTGTCGAGAGAGGTGCTTGCTATGCTTGTTCATTGTGTTGTTCAGCGGTTCCGAGCGCGGTGGCGATTTAGTTATTCGTACAACATTTGGTCAAGAACACTAAATGTTAGTATGGTCCACGAATTCAAATTTACAATTATTTTTCGCTTTTCGCATATTGAAGCAGTGACTGACCTTCCCCCCGAAAACTACCCCATTGGCTAAATAACTCGTCTGTGCTGTCATGGGCCTAACGGGGAAGGCCTATGACTTGAACACGCCCTACCGAGGAGCAATTCATCGCGGTGTTGCAGGATGCTCAGGCCGGGGACAGTGTTCAGGACCTGTGCCGGCAACACGGCATATTGGATGCCACCTTCCTTACGTGGCAGACGACATACGCCGGCCTGGCAGTCAGCGACGTGAAGACACTGCGCCAATTGGAAAAGGAAAACCGACAGTTGAAACAGATGGTGGTCGAGCAAGCACTGGATATCCAGGCGCTGAAAGCAATCACTGCAAAAAACTGGTACGGCCCAAAGCGAAACGGACTGTCGCCACGTTGCTGGTGGCACGCGATGGGCTGAGTCAACGACGAGTGTGTCGGTTAGTGACACTGGATCGAAATACGCTCCGGTACCAGAGTCGTCGATCAGACGACCCAGAGCTCCGGGCGAGGATGCGCGGATTGCCGAGACCAAGCGACGGCATGGGTGCCCTCGTATCTTGTGCGGCTATGACGGGACGGGTGGCTGGTGAATCACAAGAAGGTCGAGCGGATTTATCGGAGGAAAGGGCTCTCGCTGCGCCACCGGACACGGAAGAAAGCTACAGCGGCCCCCCGTGTGGCGCTACCGTTGGCCCGCGAGCCAGGGCGATGTGACGCGATGGACGTTGCGTAAGCTTCCCCGTCAAGGAGACACTTCTATAGGAGAACTTTCCGGCAGTGACGTTGGCCCCGTTCCGAGACGGTTCTTAACTAGCACAGACGGCTTCTTCGGCGGCCTGGATCACCTGACGTTGTCCAACAAACTCATTCGGCGTCAGGTGGCCGAGCGAGCTGTGAGGGCGGCGCTGATTCTAGTCGAGCCGCCAGGCTTCGATGAGGTGTTGGGCCTCGGCGAGCGAGGTGAATTGGTGCACGTTCACACACTCGTCTCGCAATCGTCCGTTACACGATTCAATGAAGGCGTTCTCCACCGGTGTGCCGGGCCGAATACAGTCGAGCTGCACGCCCCGCCGATAGGCCCAATCTTCGAGCGCCCGCGATTGGAATTCGGTGCCATGTTCCACCGTGCTGGACCGTGGGCCTGGCGTCCCGTTCAGAACTCGATCAAGGACCTGGCCGACTGGCTCACCCGACATCCGAACACCGGCCTCTAGTACAGGACTGTGGCGACTCCAGTGATCGACGACCGTCAAGATCCGAAACGGCCGTCCATCGGCCAGGGTCTCATGCACGAAATCCAGGCTCCTGCGTTCAGTAGGATCGGTCGGGATCGGGGCTGGGCCACGATCCAACGCGATATGCTTGCGCCGCCGGACCCGCATGCGCAGCTGCAAGCCTTCGAGCCGGTACAGTCGTCGGACGCGTTTCCGATTCACCCGCCAGCCCTCGCGACGCAATAACACCCAAATCCGCAGATACCCAAACCGCGGGCGCGCATGGGCGAGGTCTCGAATCCGTATCTGCAACGCGGACGATCCTTCACGCGGCTTCGTCGATACCAGGCGGCGCGACTGAACTGGGCCAACCGACAGGCCCGCGCACAACTCACCGAGAACATCCCGTGAAACCACTGGGCCAGTTCTCGGCGGCGGACGGGCCTTAGACTTTTTTTCGCAGGGCCTCCGCCAGCATGGGCTTGTCGAGCGAGAGGTCGGCGACGAGCCGTTTCAATCGACTGTGTTCTTCTTCCAACTGCCGGAGCCGGCGCAGTTCACTCACCCCCAGGTGGGCGTACTGTTTCTTCCAGGCGTAGAAGGTGGTGTCACTCCCCCCGAGCTGCCGGCAGAGGTCGCCGACCGGGGTGCCGGCTTCTGCCTGTCGGATCGCGTACACGATCTGTTCCTCCGAGAACGTTGACCGTTTCATGGGTCCGCTCCTTTCGTGCGGGACCGCCGAAGCCGCCATCTTACTCTAGTTCTAACCTGCCGTCGTTTTCCGGGGAGACGTCACCCCTCTACTGACAGTCGTATACGGTTCTAGTCCTGGTGACGATCTGTAACATCCTTTACTCGTCCAGAAAGTTTCAGCCACTTTCCGAAAAGGTCCTCTCCACTGGAGGTCTTTACTGAACTGCGTCATCATTCACCCGTTGTTCTTGGAACTTGAAACCGCCTCCCATAACTTCAGATAATAATGAGCCTTCATCGAGGGAAAGGAATCGGATCATGAACGGAGCAGAGAACTCGACCAAACAATGGCCTGGACACCCCTATCCCCTGGGCGCCACATGGGACGGCAAAGGCGTCAACTTTGCTCTTTTTTCCGAGCATGCCACCGGCGTGGAGCTATGTTTGTTCGATTCGCCGGACGCCGAAAAGGAATCGGAGCGGGTCCGCTTCACCGAATATACGGACCATGTGTGGCATGCCTATCTACCGGAAGTGCTACCAGGCCAGTTATACGGCTATCGGGTGCATGGCCCCTATGAGCCTCAGCAAGGACATCGTTTCAACTCCAACAAGCTGCTATTGGATCCCTATGCCAAGGGCATCGGACGCGATGTGAAATGGGCTGACGAGGTCTTTGGTTACCGGCTGGGCGACCCGGAAAGCGATCTCTCGTTCGACGACCGGGATAGCGCTGCATACGCGCCGCTCGCGATGGTGATTGATCCGGCATTTACCTGGGGGAATGATCGACCTCCGCGGACACCCTGGCACAAAACCATCGTGTATGAGTTGCATGTGAAAGGATTTACACAATTGCACCCGGCTCTACCTGAGCGACTCCGAGGCACCTACGCAGGCCTGGCCTCTGAGTCGGTCATCAAACACCTGACCGATCTCGGGATCACCGCGGTCGAACTGGAACCCGTGCACTATTTCCTCAACGACCGTCATCTGCTCGATCGGGGGCTCACGAACTACTGGGGCTATAACACCCTGGGATATTTTTCCCCGGCCCGCCGGTATGCAGCCAAGCATATTCAACAAGACGCCGTTCAGCAGTTCAAGATGATGGTGGCGGGCTTGCATCAGGCAGGGATCGAAGTCATCCTTGATGTCGTGTACAACCACACAGCAGAGGGAAACCAACTAGGCCCGACCCTCTCAATGAGGGGCATCGATAATACCGCTTATTACAAGCTTACAGAGGCGGATCCTCGCTACCACAGGGACTATACCGGCACGGGCAATTCTCTCAACGTCCGACATCCTCGAGTGCTCCAGCTCATCATGGACAGCCTCCGGTACTGGGTGATCGATATGCACGTGGACGGGTTCCGATTTGATTTGGCCAGTACCTTGGCCCGGGAACTCTATGATGTCGATCGCCTCGGCGCGTTCTTTGACATTATCCATCAAGACCCCATCCTTTCACAGGTGAAGCTGATCGCCGAACCGTGGGATGTGGGAGAAGGAGGCTATCAGGTCGGAAATTTTCCCGTGCTATGGAGTGAGTGGAACGGCATCTATCGCGATAACGTCCGCCGGTTTTGGAAAGGTGATGGAGGACTTCTTTCCGAGTTCTCCACTCGTCTGAGCGGCAGTAGCGACTTATACAAGAGCGATGGACGGAAGCCGTACGCCAGCATCAACTTCATCACCTGCCACGACGGATTTACGTTGCATGATTTTGTCAGCTACAACGACAAACACAACGACGTCAATGGCGAAAATAATCAGGACGGCGCCAACGACAACAATAGCTGGAATTGCGGCGCCGAGGGACCGACCGAAGACCCTGCGATCAATGCGCTGCGAGCGCAACAGAAACGAAACTTCGTGGCCACCCTGCTTCTGTCCGCCGGTGTGCCGATGATTTTGGCCGGCGACGAAATCGGCCATACGCAGCATGGCAATAACAATGCGTACTGTCAGGACAATGAAATTACCTGGTTGGATTGGAATATCACCGACGAGCAACGGGCTTTTTTTAGCTTTGTCCGCTCGGTGATCAATATCCGGCAAACTCAGCCGGTATTTCAGCGGCGGAAATTTTTTCAGGGGCGACGCATCGACGGCGCCGACGTGCCGGACATTTCCTGGTTTCAACCGTCCGGGGAGGAAATGACCAACGAATCCTGGAATGCAGGGTACACGCAGTGTCTGGGGGTTCGGTTTCCCGGCGATCTCATCGGCGATGTCAACGAACGGGGCGAACCGATCACCGGGGACTCGATCGTGCTGTTGGTCAATGCCCACCATGAGGCTATACCGTTTACACTACCGTCCCGCGGCAAAGGACAGGAATGGCAGCGGCTTATTGATACGGCTGATCCCGAAGCGGAAGCCATAAAGCGAAAAGGCGGGGAACAGTATGAGATCAAAGGCTGCTCTATGGTGATCCTACGGTCAAAAACGCCTCAGTTCGCGGAATTGCCTGTCCTGACGTCGTCGGAAGCACGGGCACGCTAGGAGGTCCGCCGAATGCATCGTCTGTTTTCGTCCCGTTCACTTGATTGTTAAGAGATCAGAGGACGATCACATGGAACAGCTGTTAGAGAACACTAGAACTCGATGCGGGGCCATTGTGCAAAGTGATGGATCGGTTCGATGGCGGGTATGGGCTCCGAAGTCGGATCGCGTCGAGGTGGTAATGATCGAGGGTGACGCGCGAGCCCTCCATACCATGACCCGTGAGGAACGAGGGTTCTTTAGCTTCGTCAGAGACAATGTCCGGAACGGACAACGATACGCCTATTGCTTAAACGGAGGCCCGGATCGCCCGGACCCCGCCTCTTGCTGGCAGCCGGACGGTGTCAATCAGCCATCCGCGGTCCTCCGCACCGATGAGTTCACTTGGTCGGATGACGGCTGGACCGGAGTGTCACGAGAAGATCTGGTTTTCTACGAGCTCCACGTTGGCGCGTTTACGCCCGAAGGCACCTTCGATGCGATCATCCCCCGCCTGGCTGCTTTGCGGGATTTGGGCGTCACGGCCCTGGAACTCATGCCGGTCGGGCAATTCTCCGGCACGCGCAACTGGGGCTATGACGGAGTCCACCCCTATGCGCCGCAACACAGCTATGGCGGGCCTCATGGGCTGCAGCGTCTGGTGAACGCCTGCCACATGCACGGCCTCGCCGTGTTCCTCGACGTCGTCTACAACCATTTCGGGCCGGAAGGCGGTTATCTGGGAGAATACGGGCCGTACTTCACAGACCATTACCGCACCCCCTGGGGAGCAGCAGTGAATTACGACGGTCCCGGCAGCGACGCGGTCCGGGAATTCATTCTCGATAACGTCCGCATGTGGATTGAAGAGTATCGCTTCGACGGCCTGCGTCTCGATGCAGTGCACGCCATTTATGATTTGGGGGCTCGGCATATTTTGCAAGACATTAAGGACACGGCGGACACAGCTGTGCGAGAACGCAGCCGCCAAGTCCACATCGTGGTCGAAAGCGATCTCAATGATGTCCGCCTTCTGCTTCCTCCTCAGCGGGGCGGCTATGGGATCGACGCGCAATGGAGCGACGATTTTCATCACTTAATGCATGTCGCACTCACCGGCGAGCGACAAGGATATTATGAGGACTATGGAGCGCCGGAACAGTTTCCCCGATTGCTGGAAAACACATTCGTCTTGAACGGATGCTACAGCGCGCATCGCGGCCGTTGTCACGGGGGCCCCGACGCCGGACTTCCCGGCGATCGGTTCGTCGTCAGCATTCAGAACCATGATCAGGTCGGAAACCGCGCCATCGGCGAACGGCTGGGCACGCTGATCACGCCGGCGGCGCAGCGCTTGGCGGCAAGTCTGCTGCTTCTTGCACCCCATCTACCGCTTCTGTTCATGGGGGAGGAATACGGCGAAGAGCATCCGTTTCAATTTTTTTGTTCGTTCAGCGACCCGAAACTGATCGAAGACGTCCGCAGCGGGCGGCGTCGAGAGTTCGAGGCGTTTCATGCCAACGGCGGAGACGTGCCCGATCCTCAAGCTGAAATAACCTTTGCTGCCTCCCGTCTCACCTGGTCCTGGGAAAGTGATCTCCATAAGTCAGGGCTGCGTCGGCTGTATCAAGACCTGCTGCGCACGCGACATGAGTGGCCGGCGCTACGCGATTATTCACAGCGTTCCGCGCGCATGCTGCCGGACGCCCAGTCCGGCGTCATCCTGGAGCTGGTTCGGGGGGGGCGGCGTCCGGATACCGGTGAGACGATACAAGCCTTTTTCAATCTCACCGCTCAACCACAGACTATCCCCTTCCGGGATCTTGCCACCGTGCTGTGGACGTCGGAGGCAGAGCGCTATCATGGCGGGCGACGGGCCGATATGGCCAAGGAGTGTTTGTTGCCGTATGAGTGCATCGTCTTCGGCTCCACCCATTAACAGGTAACAGGGCTCGGACGAGGCCAAACCTAGGCGCGACCGATGACAGTGCTGTTCAGGATGCTCTTTTCGAGTCACAGATACCGGAGAGGCCAATGCGATGAGTACCGATCCTTGGGGAATCGATGCTACGTACGAAGACGCCGCTGGAAAAATACAAACGGTGTCCGAACAGGCAATCGAAGGGATCCGAACAGCGATCGGGCGGCCACCCGACCCGGCCCGATCTCTCTATGACGAACGCGTCAAAGTCCTCCAGCAGGGCCAATCCTTATCTCTGCCTGCAGCGGCCGAATTAAAGCTGGAAGATGGTTCGGTAAGGCAGGTACGCAACCAGCTGCCGAACGATCTGCCGATCGGCTACCACCAGCTCGTTCCCATAGGCGGGTCCTCCCCTCTTCGATTGATCGTCAGTCCAGGACGCTGCCATTTGCCTTCCGGTCTACGTATCTGGGGGTGGAGCGCGCAAGTGTATGCGGCCAGAAGCCGCCAGAGCTGGGGGATTGGCGATTTGGCCGATCTGCGCCGCCTGGCGCAGTGGTCGGAAGATCTGGGAGCGGGAATGGTCCTCATCAATCCGTTGCACGCCGCTCTGCCGGTGCTGCCGCAGGAAGCGAGTCCCTATTCTCCATCGAGCCGGCGCTATTTGAATCCGCTGTACCTCCGCATTGAAGAGCTCCCGGGAGCCGCTCGTCTCGAACAGGACCTACAACGACTCGCCACGTTGGGTCGCGCGCTCAACGAAGATCGGCACATCGATCGAGACCGCGTGTTTCGCCTGAAACAAGAGGCGTTCCAGTTGTTGTGGTCTCGTTTTGAGGGGGATTCCGACTTTGAGCAGTTTCGCGTCGCAGAAGGCCGGCCCCTGCATCAGTTTGCCGTCTTCTGCGCCTTGGCCGAGGAGCATGGCGCCAATTGGCGGCAGTGGCGGCTTGCCCATCGCCGCCCTGATTCCCCGGATGTCGAACAGTTCGCTCATGCGCATGCCGACCGCGTGCGATTTCATGAGTGGTTGCAATGGTTGCTGAACCAGCAATTAGCTCGCGCGGCCCAGCATGTCTCCCTCATGCAGGACTTACCGGTCGGATTCTCGTCTGATGGGGCCGACGCATGGGTCTGGCAAGATCTCATTGCAACCGACGTGACCGTCGGCGCCCCGCCAGACCTGTACAGCCTCGACGGTCAAGATTGGGGGCTGCCCCCTTTTATTCCGCATAAGCTGCGGGAAGCGGCGTACGAGCCCTTCATCCAAACGATCCGCGCCGTGCTGCGCCATGCCGGAGGACTTCGCATTGATCATGTCATGGGACTCTTTCGATTATGGTGGGTTCCCAAAGCCCGGATGCCGAAGAACGGCGCCTACGTGCGCTATCCCGCGGAAGATCTGTTAGCGATCATCGCGATCGAAAGCCAACGTGCCGGCGCGGTTGTCGTCGGAGAGGATTTGGGTACGGTGGAGCCAGGGGTCGGTGAAAAGCTCGCCGATCATAACGTGCTGTCGTACCGCCTGCTTTGGTTCGAAAATACCCCGCCGTCACAGTATCCGGAGAAGGCGCTCGCCGCGATCACCACCCATGATCTACCCACGTTGGCCGGCATCTGGACTGGGGCGGATCTCGAAACGCAACGGCGTCTTGGCCTGAACCCGGACGAGTCTGCGAACCAGAAATTCCGAGAAAAATTGCTCGAGACCAGCGGACTCGATGCCGATGCCGATGTTACGCTCGCGATCACTAAAACGTTCGAACAACTCGCCCACGCGCCCTCGGCCATCGTCATGGCCTCAATGGAAGCGGCCTGTGTCGCCGCTGAACGTCCGAACATGCCGGCCGCGGCCGGGAAGTATCCTAACGGTCCTTGGCCCTTCCACTTCCGCTCGAAGACCTCGAGTCTTCCGAGCTTCCACGAAGGATAGCGAAGATTCTCAACCGACGAAGCGGAACGCAGATGCAAAGGGGACTTACCGTGCGGACTCTAATCGCCACGTATCGGCTTCAAATGTGCTGCGGTTTTACACTCGACGACGCGGCCGCCATTGCCGAGTATTTGGCTCAACTTGGAATCAGCCATCTGTACAGTTCGCCCGTGCTGCAAGCCGGGAAAGGAAGCACGCACGGCTACGATGTGTTGGATCATAGTCGAGTTAGTAGAGAATTGGGGGGAGAGGCGGCATTCGAGCGTTTATCCGTGGCGCTCCTCAAGCACGACCTCGGACTCCTTCTCGACATCGTGCCGAATCACATGGCCATTGGCGGGAAGGACAATCTCTGGTGGTGGGATGTGCTGGAAAACGGGCAGTCGAGCCGATACGCGCCCTATTTCGACGTGGAGTGGATGCCCCCGGAAAGCAAACTGCACCATGTGGTCATGCTGCCGGTATTGGAAGACCACTACGGCCGGGTCCTTGATGCAGGCGACATCCATATCGAGCGTCACGATGGGGCGTTCACCGTCCTCTACCATGATCATGTGTTTCCCGTCGCCCCGCCATCCCTTCAGTTTATCCTGACGCGCGCTGCGTCTGGCGCGGCTTCCGAGGACCTGGCGTTCTTTGCGGATGCACTGGAACACCTGCCCTCGTCCTGGGCTACTGACTGGGCAAGCTTGCAACGCCGTCATCGAGACAAAGGTATTTTGGGTATGCTACTCACCCGGTTTCTCCAGGAGAATCCCGGCGTAGCGGCGGCCGTTGACCGCATCATCGAAGAAATCAACCGGGACCACCAGGCGCTGCACGATCTGCTGGAACGGCAGAACTATCGTTTGGCGTTCTGGCGCACGGCCAGGGAAGACCTTGGGTATCGCCGTTTTTTCGACATCAACACGCTGATCGGCTTGCGCACTGAGCATGAACAGGTCTTTGCCGATATTCATGACCTGGTGTTCCGGTGGCTGAGATCGAACGGACCGGTCGATGGCGTTCGGGTTGATCATCCGGATGGGTTATTGGATCCCGAGCAGTACCTGATTCGCCTGCGCGACCGCGTGCCAAGCGGATGGATTGTGGTCGAAAAAATCCTCATGCCCGATGAACAATTGCGCGCGTCATGGCCCGTGTCAGGCACGACCGGCTATGATTTCATGAACCAGGTCATGGGCCTGTTCATCGATCAGGACAGTGAAGAGCCGCTGACCCGATTTTATGGCGACTTTACCGGCGAGACGAGGAGTTTTCCTGATATCCTGCGCGAGAAGAAACTTCACATACTGCGGCAAATGTTGGGAAGCGATCTCAATATCCTGACCTCCATGTTGCTAAATATCTGTGAGCGCCATCCTCACCATCGCGATTACACCCGGCACGGCTTGCATGACACGCTCCGGGAATTGATGGTGGATTTCCCAGTGTACCGAACATACGTCCGCCCTCGCGGCGGCCACGTAACCGAGGATGATGAGCAAGTGGTAACACGCGCGATCCAGAGCGTCGGGACGAGACGAGCGGACTTGGGAGGCGACCTGTTAGGTTTCATCCGCGATATTCTACTCCTCAAGGTCGCGGGTGATCTGGAGAGCGAATTTGTGGCTCGCTTCCAGCAAGTCACGGGGCCCGTCATGGCCAAAGGCGCTGAAGACACGGCATTCTATTGCTATCATCGGTTCATCGCGCTCAATGAAGTAGGAGGCGATCCGGGACGCTACGGAGTCACAGTGGACCAGTTCCATACCTGGTGTCAGGACATGCAGCGGCATTGGCCGAAAACGATGCTCAGCACATCGACCCACGATACGAAGCGAAGCGAGGATGTGCGGGCTCGACTGGTCGTTTTATCGGAAATGCCTACTCGATGGATGGAGACGGTATCTGCATGGTCCAAACGGCACATTCGTTATTGGGGAACCCACACTCCTGACCATAACTTTGAATACTTCTTGTATCAGACACTGGTGGGCGCGTGGCCGCTTGAGCAGGAGCGAGCGTTGGCTTACTGCGAGAAGGCCGTGCGCGAAGCCAAGACCCACACGTCGTGGACCGATCCACATACAGACTATGAAGAGACCATCAGAACCTTCGTGCGGGGTCTTTATGAGGACGAGGAGTTTATACAGGAACTCGGTCGTTTCGTTGGTGACCTGGAGCTGTTTGGGCACCAGACTTCGCTGGCCCAGACCTTGATCAAATTGACGGCCCCAGGCATTCCTGATGTGTATCAGGGCACCGAGCTGTGGAGTTTCAGCTTGGTCGATCCAGACAATCGGCGTCCGGTAGACTATGAGGCGCGACGGAAGTTGCTGCACGAATTGCCAGGATTGTCGCCGGAGGCCATCTGGCAACGGCGTCAAGAAGGGTTGCCGAAGCTCTGGATTATCCGGCAGGCCCTGCGTGTCCGGCATGAGCGGCCACAGGCGTTCGGCCCCCAGGGACATTATTCCCCGTTGTATGCCCAAGGGGAGAAGTCCGCACATGTGGTGAGCTTCCTGCGCGGTGGAGAGGTCATAATCATTGCTCCACGCTTGTTCCTGAACTTACAGGAAGGGTGGCATCACACCGCGATCGATCTGCCTGAAGGACGGTGGCGCCAGGAATTCGATGGCCGGGTATTTAACGGCGGGCTCTGTCGATTGGAGGATGTGTTGCGTGTGTTCCCCGTGGGGCTGTTGTGCAAAGTCGAATAGCCTCTGTACGGAAAACACTCTTCATGAAGAGCGGCCCGAATGCTTGAAGAATAAGGTCGCGAGAGGCGGCAATGTCAGGGTAATCGAATGAGTGCGCCCGTGGAGCGGAATCGGGACAGCTTCGAGGCCCCCGAGGTTACCCCATCCGCTCCCTCCGTACTGAGTCGCGTCGCTATTTAACACCTCCTTCCAGAACCCACCGTGGGGCGCGCCTATCCGATAATTCGGTCTGGGAACTGGGGTGAAGTTACATACGACGAGCACTGCCTCATCCGTGGACTTCCCTTTGCGGAGCAGGCTGACGACACTCGACCCGGCATCTATACAATCAACCCACTCGAACCCCGCTGGATCAAAATCTCGCTCATAGAGGGCTGGCTCATTTCGATAGAGACGGTTCAGGTCTGTGATCCATTGCTGAACACCACCATGTCGGCCGTCTTGGAGCAACTCCCACTCTACAGTACTGTCGTGGGCCCACTCCCGCCGTTGACCGAATTCCCCACCCATAAACAGCAGCTTCTTCCCAGGCTGCGCATACATATATCCGAATAGCAGGCGGAGATTGGCGAATTTCTGCCAGTGATCCCCCGGCATCTTACCGAGTAAGGAGCCTTTCCCATACACCACTTCATCATGCGAGAGAGGTAGAACGAAATTTTCATGAAAGGCGTAGAGCATGCGGAAAGTCAATTTGTAGTGGTGATACTTTCGAAAATAGGGGTCCTGGCTCATATATTCCAGCATGTCGTGCATCCATCCCATGTCCCACTTCATGCCGAATCCAAGGCCTCCCGCATAGGTCGGGCGGGATACCAATGGCCATGCGGTCGATTCTTCGGCGAAGGTCTGAACATCCGGGTAGTTCTCAAATACGGCTTCATTCAGCCGCCGCAGAAAAGCGATCGCCTCAAGATTTTCTCTCCCGCCATACTGATTGGGAATCCACTCTCCCTCTTTTCTTGAATAATCCAGATACAGCATCGAAGCGACTGCGTCGACGCGCAGACCGTCCGCATGGTACATATCCAGCCAAAACATCGCGCCGCTAATGAGAAAACTGCGCACTTCGTTGCGGCTGTAATTGAAGACCATGGTCCCCCAGTCCGGCTGAAAACCTTGGCGCGGGTCAGCATGCTCATATAGATGCGTGCCATCGAAAAAACTGAGCCCATGGCCGTCAGTCGGAAAGTGCGAGGGGACCCAGTCCAGGATCACCCCGATATCATGGCGATGCAGTTCGTCGATCAGAAACATCAAGTCCTGGGGCGTGCCATAGCATCCGGAGGAAGCGAAATATCCTGTGGTCTGGTATCCCCAGGAACCGAAGAAGGGATGATCCATGATCGGGAGAAACTCCACATGGGTGAAGCCTATTTGCTGAAGGTACTGGGGTAAGGTTGCAGCCAGTTCCCGATAGGTCAACGAGCGATTTCCCTCTTCGAGCACGCGTTTCCAGGACCCCACATGCATTTCATAGATAGATATCGGAGCATTCAACGAATTGCGTGTGTGCCGGCTTGCCATCCACGTCTCATCGCGCCACGTATAGTCCAGGTCCCACACAATCGAGGCCGTCTTGGGCGGAATCTCATTAAAAAAGGCGAAGGGATCGGTTTTTTCCACCTCGTAACCGTTAAACCGGGAGCGAATTTGGAACTTGTAGAGCGTTCCCTTCACGACTCCTGGAAGAAAGCCCTCCCAGATACCCGATTTTTCACGGTGGCATAGGGGATGCGCGCCTTTTTTCCAGTCATTGAACGACCCGATCACAGAAACCTGCTCCGCGTCCGGCGCCCATACAGAAAACGAGGTGCCAGCCATGCCGTTGCGTATGACAGGATGGGCGCCAAACTTCCGGTAGAGATGAAAATGTGACCCCTCATTGAACAGATATACGTCTTCATCGCTCATCAACGTCATCTCGTCGGATGTCACTGTTTCCGTCTGACCGTTCTTCATTGGTGCCTCGTTCGCTAAATTGCCTTACGTACGGTCATCTCCAGTATTTCCAGTACCGCGCGGATCGGAATTTTCACCCAGCCCGGCCGGTTGTTGAGTTCATAGCGAATCTCATACACAGCCTTTTCAAGAAGGTACGCTTCGAATAGAACTTGGAATTCCTCTTGTGAGCCGGGCCAGAAGGAAGCTCGCCCTGCGATTGCGAGATACGCTTTCAGGAACCCAACGCTGACCCAGCCAGACCAGAACCGGACCCACGGATCGAGCCTTCTTCCGTCGCCCTCTGCGAGCAAATTTGACTGCTGGCGTGATAGTGCGGCATAGGGAGCATAGTGAAATGACCGCAGCATCCCCGCTACATCCATGATGGGGGTATGTTTCATGCGTCGCTCGCTGAGCGGACGGGCCGGCTCGCCTTCGAAATCGCTGATCACAAAATCCTGTCCCGTATAGAGCACCTGACCCAGATGATAGTCCCCATGACAACGGATCCGCAGCGCGCTGGTCTCTAGCTCGAAAAAATCCCGGAATCGATCCAGAATCTGAGGCTCAGAGTTGACCACCAGCCGAGCCTCCTGTTCCGTGTCCGACGGCAGATCGTTGAGTCGCCCCTTGAGAAGCGAACAGGTTTGCGAAGCCAACCGGCACATGGATTCATAGTGAGACCGACGATATTCCAATGAGAACGGCTCCGGCGTGAAATCAGGATTGTTCTGAACGTTCGCCAAGGCCACATGAAGTTCTGCCGTACGCTGTCCTATTCTGAAACCTGACTCCAGGTACGGACCGATGAGCTCGCGCGCGAAAGTGGGAATCTCTTTTTGTACCATCTCGAGAAGAGGCTCATTGAGTGTCAACTCATCCTCTCGCCCGGTAGGCTGAGCGCGACATCGCTCCAGGTAACGATCGAAGGCCTCCAGGGTATATTTCCATGCGTCTCCCTGGTTGTGCACGAAGCCCTGAAGGATGGCCGTGGTGATGGTCTCGCCGTTGGCTCGAATATATTCGATGGATCCGGCCACCGGAGGGGTATGCGGGAAGTTCATCGTCGTCAGGATCCGTCCGATCTCCAAGTCAGGATTGACTCCGTTTTCAACACGCCGGTAGACCTTCATGATGAGGCGATCGCCGTATGCGACAGAGGTATTGCTCTGCTCCGCCTTCATCACCGCTGGTTCCAGCGCGGCTCCTCCGCTGATCAGCTTCCCATATGCTTGAGTGGAGGAGGCGATCAGAATACCAGTCTCGCCAGTGAACCGGCTTCCTTGCCCGATGGCAGACAGCAGCGTCCTCGAAAAGTCCGGGTTCCAGAGCGCGTCGTACAATACGCCGGTCTGTTCGCACTCTTTCGTCCGGAGCTTCAGCGTCGTCACTATGGTACCGGGCATGTCTTTCTGAATCTGCGCGGCCTGCTCACCCAAGGCTGCCGTGACAGGGAACGCGTAGGTTTCAGGAGTGCCGTCCCTGTATTCCACCAGGATGAAGAGCAGGGCCACTGCGCTCGATCGGCAGGGTATAGGTAGGGACTCGACGATGCGGACCGACTCTATGGCGCGGGCTTTCCCGGCGAACCATCGCCGCGACTTCAAGACGTCGGGCAAGCAGGCTTCCAAATGGCCGCGGGCTTCCCCTTCCAGGATACGTTCCCATCGTTCGTTGACAATCAGCATGATCAGCGTCCCGCCTCACATGTAATAGTCGAAGTCTTGTTCGGTGCGGAGCCAACGACGTACGCGAAAAATATGGGCGGGCGCAGAGTGCGGATTGATCTCTATGTAGTTGCGCGGCCCATCCCAGCGATAATAGGCATTCGTCAGCAGATCCTGCACCTGGAAGGGATGATCCAGATCGAGCCCCAGGTGGTCGAGGTCCAGTTGAACCCAGCCGGAGTGGGTATGATAAGGACTCAGATTGACGACGACCAGTATGACGTTGGATCCAATAGGCGTGCTCTTGCTATAACAAACCAGCTGATCATTATCTGTCGAGTGGAAATGCAGGCTCTCATCCCCGTGAAGCGCCGGATTCTCTCGACGGATCCGATTCACGAGGCCGATGAAGTCCTTCAAACTGTCGGCCCGCTCGATCTCCCACTGCTTGATCTCGTACTTCTCTGAATCCAGATATTCCTCACTTCCCGCCTCCCGCGGGCGGCCCTCGCATAGCTCGAAAGCGGGACCGTAAATCCCATAACTGGCGCCTAAGGTGGCCGCCAGGACAAAGCGAGCCATAAAGGCCGGTCGACCGCCGCGTTGCAGCTCCTCTGTGAGAATATCCGGCGTATTGGGCCAGAGATTGGGACGAAAATACTCGCGAACGTCGCTGTGGGTCAGTTCCGTGAAATATTCCTTGAGCTCTGTTTTCGTACTGCGCCAGGCGAAATAGGTATAGGACTGGGTAAAGCCCATCTTCGCCAAACGGTACATCGGTTTAGGTCGCGTGAACGCTTCGGCCAGAAAGATGACATCCGGATGGTCCTCTTGAATCTCGCGAATCAGCCATTCCCAAAACACAAATGGCTTGGTATGGGGATTGTCCACGCGAAAGATGCGCACCTCTTGTTCGATCCAATAGAGAATGACGCTTTTGAGCTCCAGCCAGAGTGGCTCCCACTGCTCGGTCTCAAACTCTAACGGAAAGATGTCCTGATATTTCTTGGGCGGATTCTCCGCATATTGCACCGTACCGTCTGATCTGATCTTAAACCACTCCCGATGCTCCTTGACGTACGGGTGGTCAGGGGAGCACTGAAAGGTCAGGTCCAGCGCGATCTCAAGCTCATGCGACCGCGCCTTGTCCAGAAACTGCCGGAAATCCTTCACTGTTCCCAGTTGTGGATGGATGGCCTTGTGCCCCCCATCTGCTAAGCCGATCGCCCACGGGCTCCCAGGATCATCCGGCCCGGCGGTAGGTGAACCGTTCTTTCCTTTCCGGAAAGTGACGCCGATGGGATGGATCGGAGGTAAGTACAGAACGTCAAACCCCATGGAGGCGATATATGGGAGGCGCTCTTCACAGTCTTTGAATGTCCCGTGCTCGCCACTCTGGGAACATGACCTTGGGAACATTTCATACCAGGCGCTGAACCTGGCCTTCTCCCGATCCACGACCACTACGAATTCTCTTTCATAGTGCGTAGCGAAGCGTCGGTCCGGATGCTTCGACATTAAGGCGGCCATGTCCATATCTAAGCCCTGTTCGATGCGCTCTGACTCCGGCACATCCGATGACCGGAGTCGGTCCGCCCATTTCTTCAGCGACTTCCCTTCGGCCTTCGGGGCACGCCGACTCGCCTCGTCAATCAGCCCGGCTCCCTGAAGCAACTCCACCAGCACGTTCTGGCCGGAGTCTATTTTCTTCTTGAAATCACGACGCCACGTCTGAAAATGATCGACCCAGCCGGTCACGGTATACCGATAGCGGCCAAGATCGGTCACACGAAAGGAGGCTTGCCATCGGTCATTCGTGAGAAGGGCCATCGGCGCCTCTATCCACTCCGGATCACGGTCGCGGCGATACAGAAGCGCCACCCCCAGGAGATCATGACCGTCGGTGAAGACATCCGCCTCGACCACTACGTCTTCGCCCATCGTCCTTTTGATCGGATAGCGGCCTCCGTCGACTTCAGGCGTCACTCTTTCGATAACGATCCGATGTCTTCCGTTCACTCCCGTCATCCTCTCCGTCACCCCCCTTCTGATCCTGACTCGCATGAACTTCGTTCTGTCTCTACAATACCTGGAGGCCTTAAGGAGGCTCCGCATCTAGCCCATCGGACCACCACTCCAAGACTCACCATGAGCCTAGATGTGCGACATTTCGTCCTGTTCCACTTTCCTCAGACGTAATCGTTGTTCCAGAGCGTCTTTTGCTATGCTCTGGCCGCCTAAACCGATTGCGATGGCCAGTGCCAACATGACACCGCCG
>WNFE01000946.1_pt1 | contig 20873 bp, 25 predicted proteins | sample 5400451 | NCBI WGS metagenome assembly WNFE01 (sample SAMN13153344, study PRJNA577476) | soil metagenome | isolation source: 200 cm saprolite under Douglas fir tree site 2 hole 2 | place: USA:California | collected 2015-04-18
GATTGTCCGACGTGTATATCGGACAGAACGCGGGACCCGAAATCGGGGTGGCATCAACAAAAGCCTTCACCTCACAGGTCACGGTTCTCCTCCGACTCGCGATCGCGATCGGTAGAAAGAAAGGCGAAGTCTCATCGAAAGAGATCAACGAACTTGAAGGCGCTCTACACCGAACACCCGCCCTGATCCAGAGCTTGCTGACGACGAGCGTCGAGAAGGTGAGGAAGATCGCAGAGAGCTGCAGTAGCACGTCGAGCATCTGTTTCCTCGGGAGAGGAATCAACGTACCGACAGCCCTGGAAGGACGATTGAAGCTTCTCGAATTGAGCTACATCCCAGCAATCGCATATCCAGCAGGCGAGAGCAAGCACGGCTTCATCGCACTCGTCGAAGAAGGATTCCCAGTCGTATTCGTGGCGCCGAAAGACGAGACTCACAAGAAAATAATTGGCAACATCATGGAGATGAAGGCACGAGGAGCAAGAATAATCTCGATCATAGAAGAGGGAGACGAAGAGATCAGAAACCTCTCCGACGACGTTGTCGAGATACCCGAATCCCTTCCATCACTCGCAACCCCAATCGTGTACGTTGTTCCACTACAACTCCTAGCTTACTACATGTCAGTAATTCTCGGCCATGACCCGGACTATCCGAGAAACCTTGCAAAAAGCGTCACTGTAGAATAATCGCGTCAGGGTCGCGTTGATGGACGCCGCTGAAGAACAGCGAATGCTAGAAGAGAAAGTTGGCAAGGCTTTGGAGGAAGCGAGGACCAAGCTTGACGCGGCCCTGGATGTTCTCTCGAATGCTGGAGCAGAACCCGTGAAGAAAGTCTGGTCGGCCGAGGAAGCAGCCGAATACAGCAGTCTGCTCTACTCTCTCACTTATGGTCTCGAGGACGAGGATCCTCGCGTTCCGGTGAGGAAGAGAAATGCCGAGCCTCTTCCGCTGGTTAAGGAATCCTCGGAATCGCTACGTTACGCGACAGAGCTTCGCGGCAAGTCTTCCTTGGAGGGGTACCGTAATCTCCGGACTGCTGTCTACAAGCTGAGGCAAGCACACTATATTCTCGAAAAAGCCGGTGCGAAGAAGCGCTAGTCTTTAACTAGAGGCTGGGCTGGCGCAAGCCCTCTCGCAGGCGCTTCAACATGTTCCGATCAGTAGTCTGCCTCGCAGGCGGGGTTGGAGCCGCACGCTTCTTGGACGGCCTCGCGAAAATCTATCCGCCGGAAAAAATAACGGCGATCGTCAACACTGGAGACGACCTAGACTATCTCGGCGTTCATATCAGCCCCGACATCGACATTGTCACGTACACCCTCGCGGGAATCGTTGACACGGAAAAAGGCTACGGGATCGCCGGGGACACCTATAACTGCATGGCCCAACTCGAACGATATTCTGCCGAAACCTGGTTTCGGATAGGCGATAGGGATTTCGCGACGCACCTTCTCAGAACAGCCTTCCTCCAACAAGGATTCAGCCAGTCGGAGTTGACCGAGAAGATTCGTATGTTTCTGGGTGTGAAGGTCAGGATTCTGCCTATGAGTGACCAGATGGTGGCTACCAAGATCAAAACGTCCGCAGGACTCCTAGATTTCCAGGAGTATTTTGTGAAGAGAAAGTTCGAGGATAATGTCGAAGACGTGAGTTACGAGGGCGCTAGCGTTGCGCTCCCCGCTCCAGGCGTTGTGGAATCCATAGAGAAATCCGAAGTCATCATCTTATGTCCAAGTAATCCTATTCTTAGCATCGGACCAATCCTCGCCATTCCCGGAATTCGTAACGCTCTATCGAAGACCAAAGGCCGAATTCTAGGTATCAGTCCGATCGTCGGGGGAAGATCGATAAAGGGTCCGTTAGATCGTATCATGCGCCACTTGGGATTGGAAGTCTCTCCCCTCGGAGTCGCCCAGCTCTACAAGGGCCTTCTGAGAGGCTTCGTCATCGATGAGGTTGACAAAGCTGTGGCTCCGAAGATTGGCGGGCTTGGAATGAAAGTCGCTTCAACCCAGACGATCATGGACTCATTGGCCGCGAGAGTCCGGTTGGCAGAAGACACCTTGAAGCTGGCGGAGACACTTTGACGAAAGACTTCGCAATCATTCCAGTCAAAGGACTGGTCGAAAGCAAGAGCAGGCTAGTTCGCTCCCTAAGCCCGCAAGACAAGAAAAAACTCATCATTGCCTTATTGGAAGACGTGCTGACTGCAGTCAAAGAATCTCAACTTTTCAGCCGAGTCCTAGTTGTTTCCCCTGACCCCGATGTCGAGAAAGAGGCAAACTTACCCCACGGGACATTTCTCCATCAGGATGGACAGGGACTCAATGCAGGTATCCGACAGTCAACGCTCTTTGCCATTCGCGAGAAGGCATCGTCCCTGGCCGTCCTGTTGGCCGACATCCCGATGGTTGAGCCACGGGATTTGAAAGAGCTATACTCAGTGGGAGGCACAGCCGAGAAGGTTGTCTTGGCCCCCTCCTTGAAAGGAGGGACCAACGTAATGGTGCGAGAGCCTCCTAACATTATCGCACCGGCATATGGAAGGTGGAGCTTTAGCACCCATCTTAGAGCAGCACAAAAGACAGGACTTTCAGTCTATTCAGTCTCCAATCCACGTTTGTCGTTCGACGTCGACACTCTCGAAGATCTGATCGCCGTCGCGAGAAAGGATCCTCACGGAAAAACCCGCACGGCAAAGTGCCTTCAAGAAATGACTCTTCTTCACGTTCTGACAAGGGGTTCGAAGTAGGACGGACTTCCAACTCATTCTTGAGTAGAAACTCTTTTATGAGTAGATTCGCCGTTCGGCGGCTCAAATGCGCTCAGTCAATACCAGCCTCAAACCAACAGTCGTAATAGCTGGGGCAGCAACGTTCGGCGCGCTCGCAGCACTCATCTCTCTGCTCGCTCCTCCGGTAATTCAGCCGTCGTTTCCGATCTTGTTTTACTTGAAATTCGATATTGCGGAGATAGTTGATGTCACCGCGTTTCTCATATTTGGTCCTGTAGCTGGGTTGGTCACCGCGGCGGTTCACGGAACGATCCTCACAGCCGCCCCCGGAGGAGCCGGACCATTCGGTGCGAGCCTAAAGTTCCTATCAGTTCTCTCAACATACGGCGGGTTAATGCTGGCTTCGAAACTGGGAAAACACAAGTTCCTGACAACTGGTTCCATAATGACCGTGACAGGTGTTATGACAAGAGTCGTTATGATGACTCTCGTAAACTATCTTTACCTAATCGTCCTCGCCCAGGCTGTTTTTGGCATCGACTATACAGGTTTTGCCCAATTTACACTGAGCCAAGTTGGGATCAATCTTGGAGGTACGGGATTCGTGGTTTACATTCTTGGGCTTACGGCGATCTTCAATGCTATTCACGCTGTCTTCTCTATCGTCGTCTCACTCGTTCTAGTAAATGCAATCTTGACTAGGGCGCCTCAGCTCGTGGCGGGTCGAGAGTGGATTCGCAGGACCTTGGCTATCGCAGGGGCATCGAAGAATCCCTCAATTTTGCCGGACGATTGGAGCAGTTCTGAGTCTAGGACTACTCGCAATAGCCCTTAGGTCAATCAAGTCTTCCTCACCGGGACCAGTTCCTATCAGCGTGACTTTGACCCCCGTCTCCTTCTCAATATTGGAGATGAACGCCCTTGCGGGTTTATCGAGATCCTCCAGATGGCGTACTCCTTTTGCGCTTGGGAATAGTACGTCGAGCTTGGTTAGCGCGATCTGAGTTGCCCCGTTGAGTTGAACTGCCCTTTTGGCGAGCTTGAAATCGAAAGGCGCGGCTCTTCTCTCTCGTCCCGTAACGGTTCCAAACTCCGTCCACCCGCGGCGTGCCACTTCGTCGCGGTCCAGTTGGCCATCTAGTGGTCCCTCGCCTACTCGTGTCATGTAGGCCTTGAAGATGACTATGACATCGTCAACTTGAGTGGGACCGACCCCGACATCGGCGCAAGCAGCAGAGGCCGTTGTGTCTTTGGACGTGACGTAGGGATAGGTTCCATGATAGAGGCTGAGAAAGGTGCCTTGCGTCCCTTCAATCATAATCTTCTTGTTTTCTGCAAGGGCTTTCTGGATTTCCCCGACAGTATCGCCTACGTACGGTTTTAGGCTGGGAATTGTCTGAGCCATTTTGGCCATTCTCAAGGCTCGTTCGGCGTTACAGGCTCCCACCCCACTCTTGGTAGAGCCCACTTTCCTTGAGAGGTGATCTGATCGTGATTCCTGCTCTTTGTGGCGTGGTTCAACGATGGCGCATTGATTGTCGACCTCGATTCTTCGTTCGGAGTCGGTTTTCCGGAGTTCGTCGAGTAATACGGTCGGGTCAACGGGGACTCCGGGTCCGATGAGGAGCCGCGTCGAGCGGTTCACAAAGCCGCTCGGAATGAGTCTGAGTGAGTACTGGACCCCGTCATGAATTACGGTGTGGCCGGCGTTCGGTCCGTTCCCGCCTCTAACGCATATGTCGGGCTTGTCCTTCATTGCTAGATAAGCGGCTATCTTCCCCTTTCCCTCGTCTCCGAAGAATCCGCCGACAATGACCGTGCAGGGCATCTGGTGTCCAAGCAGCGTAGAACTGCGGTAGAATAAGACTTTTGAAAAGATTCTCTGAAAACTAATTCTGATCTAGCACAGATCTCCGATCCGCAGAATCATAGCGGGGGAGTTGAGGAGCCTCCCGACTCAATAAGCATAGAGTCGACACAGCAGGTTCTAGAATTGGCTGGGAAAAACAATGGAAGAGCGGCCGTGGAGGCCGCACTTTGGCCCAGTTTATGGGTCGTGAGAGTGTTCGTAGCCGGGTACTGGGTGTGGGAGGTATGGAAATACCGACAAGAAGGGCGCGGTATTTGGTGGCTGGACCGGGTTGCCTGCCGGGATGCCCTGGGTCACTAGACTTACTGCACCGTCAGTCGTGAAATTCTTGTCTACCAGTGGTAAGGTCGCGCCAGCTATCGCTTTGATCTCGATGTCCACGACATCGTCTAGTACTCTTCGCCCGTTGGGGAATCCTGCCGGGTCTCCGCCTACGAGTCCCAGTCGGTTGGGGTTCGTTGTGTTCGGAGGAATTGCAAGGTTGAGACGGAGGTAGTCAGCCTGTAGGGGTCCTGTGAAGTTCTGGAACCCGGGAATTATACCCGCGGGTATTCCAGTCAAAAGTATTGCGACAAGGTCCGCGCGAGCCTCAGTTACCGCTGCAAGGTTCGGGAAGACTCCCGGGTAGAGCACTGGGAGCAGCTTCTGAAGTTCGGGTGCCTGGTAATATTTGAGGAATTGAGAGTCGAACCTAGGAAGCGATGTGTTCCAGAAATCTTTCTTTCCTAGTGGGATGATTACCTCATTGATCAGGGGCATTCCCAGCCTCGAAACCTGTGTAAACGGTCCAGTAACGACTGCGTCAGAGTGGTTGTCGCCTGATTGCGTGTCGTCTCCATCGGTTGGAAGAATGACGGCCCTTCGTCTACTCGCGGATGCCCATATTCCGATCGTTGAGTTCTTTCCTAAAGGATCAGTGGGGTTTGATCCATCAGATGTCAGTTTGCTCTTGGCTATTTGTATCGCGATGCTGTGAACGCTGAAGCCTTTCGTGGCATCAACGCCTGGCGCAGCCGGTGTGGATATGAGGTGGAAGTTCTGGACCGGTCTCAGAGTTCCGAGGTCGAATATTGATCCAAGGTCTACGTAGAACGCCTCGTCTCTCTGGCCTGCGAACACTGTCGAGCCATCGCTCAAAGTGTTGATGGCAGCGTTTGCTAGGTTCGCATAGTTCGGCGTTGACCGTGGTCCGATGTTGACGGGAGGGGTTGGGAGGTTTCTGCCTAGAATCGTGGATACGCCTGTCCTTCTTGGTCCAGCTGCTTTTGTGACTGAGTAGGATTGTTTCACGTTCCATGATGAGTCGGTGAGGGATCCGATAGGCCCAGTGTTGTAGAGGAAAGTGTCTGGATTCCCGATCGTGGTCTTGAATCTGAACTGGTAGGTTATGTCTTCTATTCCGTCGCCGTTGTTGTCTATTACGATCTCATAGAGTACGTCGTCTCCGAACGTGTTGAAGTTGGGGCCTCCTGCTGGTTCCTCTAATGGAATGTAGTTAGCCAGGATAGTTGCAGTGTCAGGCTTGTCCGGGCTAACGAAGGCGTAGAGGTCAGTGTTGTCAGCGACTGGGTCTTTAGAGATCTTAGGCGCTTCTCTGTGAGATGTCATTGTCTAGTTACCTGCCCGCAGCTTGTCCGCAATCTGGGCGGCTAGTCCTGCATCTTTCACCTTCACGGAAACCTGTCCATTCATGACTGTTAGCTGATCACCACTTACAGAGGCCACAATAGGTTCTGCGTTGTCGTTTGCCGCAGGCGTTTTCGGTTGATCTGCTGGAATGGGAATCTTGCCCATGAGGGCTGTTGCCCCCGCTGCGACCGCGGCGACTCCGACGCCATATTTCAGGAAGTCTCTTCGGGATATTTTGCTGCTGGATTCCTGTTCGGACTCTAGTTTCTCGTCAGTCTTCTCATTCTCTTTCAAGGATTTCTGGCCCACATGGCTCGGATCGCTTCTTAACGGTTTTTCCAGATCTCCCCGGAATCTAGCCCATATTCTACCCGGAGATAACTGTAGCGGGCTACCGGGTTTTATGCTTCTATTTCCAGGTAACTCTAAGCAGATTTGCCAGAGCCAGGGCTTCCCCGACGTTCACTAGGAGCATGTAGGTTGAGGCTTGATCTACAAAGGTGGCGGCTGAACTCACATTTTCGAACAGAAATAGCCAGAATACGAGAATTGCTAGGTTCAGTACTACGAAAAAGCTTCCAAAGAGGACGAGACCCATAGTAAACGAAGACTTGACTTTTCTGTATGTCCCGAGGTAGATTGCCAACAACGCGAGGGTCATGGCGATGTTTGCAAAAGCAACTATCGCGCTAGCCCACAGTGCAAAACCCAAGCTCGGTCACTCTACTCTGCTTTTTGTTTCGTTTATCTTTCTTCTTCCAATTCTGCTCCAAATCTCGTCAAGGATTGGAAGTGCTTCCTCCATCTTGGGAGTGAGAAAGAGAACAGCGCCGTAGGTTCCCTTGTCCGATGGAACGATCAAGCCATTCTCCTCTAGAACCCTAACGTGGTGTTGGATGGTTTTGTAATCCACATGAAGAATTTGCGCAAGCTGATTGGCGTTGCAAGGACGATTCTGAAGGGCCCTAATCATCTCGGCCCTGCTAGGCCCTCCTCGGGTTCCGGCGAACAGGTACCAAAGGAGTCGTTTGAGGTACTTCTCGCCATAGAGCGACGCCTTGGGGTCTTCTTTTGCAGTCGCCAGCAGGAATGGAATTCTACGAAAGAGTTGACTAATTTCAGGAAGAAGCTGCGACTTTTGCGTTATCAAATGAATCGTCTACAAGATTGTTGGGCGAGTCCGTTCGGATTCCCTTTCTTTGGTCCCGTTATAATATTTCTTCGAATCTGTTATTGAGATCCAGCGCCTGTCACGACAATTCCTCATCGAGAATAGGAAGGTCAGTGTCAAATGAAATTTAGCGAGAATAGGGATTCGGGCGGACAGTCTCGTATTATCAGCCCGCCCGATGTCGTTCGTCATTGCGTCGGCTGAGAACGCTCCGACCGCATGTATTTGCGGAAATTCATCATCTAATTCCAAACTCGAATCAGCTTCTTTTAACCGATCTGGAGGTTTTTGGTGAAAGGATGGAGTTGGGGTTAGATCCTTGATTTTCCGCAGCGACTGCAGAACACGCCACCAGGGTCCATGTTACCCCCGCAGAAGCTGCAGGTGGTTTCCAAAGGCGTTGTTGGAACTTCGCCTTCTACACGTCCCTTTTCGTATCTCTTGGCGTACCAGATTGCCCCTTCGAGGAGTATGATTATCGGAACAAACAGTGCGATATCTGCTAGGGGACCACCATCAGGGGAGGCGATCGCTGTTAGAACCAAGATTGAGGCCCAGACATACTTCCGGTTCTTGGTAAGCATCTTCGTCCCGAGAACGTGCAATTTGACCAACAGGACGAAGAAGACTGGGATGGTGAAGGCAAAGCCTGACAGAACGATGACGAAGAAAACGAGGTTGTAGAATTGGTCCGCATAAATGAAGGTGGATATTCCGACTGCTTGGAAGAAAGGCAGAGAGAACAAGAATATGAAAGGCAGGAGCACGAAAAACGCGAACGCCCCCCCCGACCAAGAACAAGATGGAAAACGCGGTGACGAACGGGTACACTGACTGTTTTTCGTTGGCCTTGATGGCGGGGTCTACAAATTTGTATATTTCATACGCGAGTACGGGGATACTTGTGGCGAATCCGAATACTGCGGATCCTACGACGATTAGTTCCAGAGGCGTGGTGACGGTTCCCCCGATCAATATGTACTGTGACGGCAGCAGTCTCGTCCTTATCGCGGCGAGAATCGCTGTTATTATTGGATGGTAAACTTGGAAGGGATTCTGTAAGAACGAAAGATCAGACGGAACAGCAAGATAGAACAGGGTCGCAATGACAAAGGAATAGATCCAAATCTTCACTCTCCTTGAGAGCTCTGAAATGTGGTCCCAAAGAGGGAGAACTTTTTCCCGCGATTGTTTCTCTGGCAAGAGCTTCCACTACACCCAGTAGACCCAGCCGATGATCAATAAAATCATGTGACGAGTTCAACTGGCCTAATTACAAGTGGGTACAGGCTGATCTCGGAGGCTGGAACTTTTCCGACTACTTTGTCTGAGCTGCTTTGACGATCTCGTCAGATATCTCTTGACGCGTCTTGCCCTCGGTGCTAATTCCCAATTTGTGCGCGGTATCAGTCAGCGGATCGGACGCAGATGCACTTGGCGGAGCTGACGATAGGGGGTTTGTCAAACCCTTTGATGCGTCGTCGAATTCCTTGCGCGCCCTTCCTATGGACCTCGCTAGTTCTGGTATTTTTTGTGGGCCCCAGATCAGAATCACGGCTAGCACTCCCAGTATCAGTAGGATCTGGAACGGGTCTCCTAAAGCCATGCTATTCTCATCTCAGGCGTCAACGGTTCCGAGCTTTAACTGTTTACCATAATTAGTACAGGAACCCGGTGCTCAAGGAAACCTTATTCTTCGGCCCAATTTGGGTCCGGCCAAGGCGGCTAAGAACTGAAAGTAGTCGTGTGCGTCCGGCGCGTCCCTGACACAGCAACGCGCATCAAGATAGCGCCAGACGGGAAGTCAATTGTCACGAGCGATGCAGAGTTTGTGATTAACCCTTACGAGGAATATGCCCTCGAACAAGGCGTTCAGTTAAAGGAGAAACTTGGCGGAGAAGTCACAGTTCTCACGCTGGGACCGGAGAAGTCAACAAGTGTGATCCTGAAAGCTCTCGCCCTCGGCGCTGACCGGGCGATTCATCTCAAGACCGAGAATTTTCCGGATGACCCGAGTGCGGTCGCCCGGGCAATTGCGGCGGAATTGAAATCCGTCGAATTCGACATTCTTCTGTTTGGCAAGAAGGGTGTCGACGACGACAATCAACAAGTGGGGCCTATGGTAGCTGAGCTTCTTGGAATCCCGTGCGTCACTCAAATCGTCAAACTCGAGATTTCCGATGGCAAGGCCCTCGCTCATCGAGAAGTTGAAGGGGGAGCAATCGTCGTCGAGACAACCCTTCCTTCTGCATTCACCGCTGAAAAAGACCTGACAGTCCCTCGATACGCGTCCCTTAGAGAATTGGTTGCGGCTAGAAAGAAGTCCATTCTCGTAAAGGAACCTCAACCTTTTCCGGGCATGCTGGAAATTGTCTCAGTTCAATATCCTCCACCTCGACCCCCAGGCAGGGTACTTGGGAAGGGCGTAGAAGCTGTTCCAGTCCTGGTCAAAGTTCTGCACGAAGAAGCCAAAGTGATCTAGCAAATGCAAGGCCCCATACTTGTCGTCGCGGAATCCTCAGGGAGCGAGTTCCGAAAATCAGCGTTCGAGGCGGTAACAGGGGCCAGACGGCTAGCCGACCTCTTAAAGACCGAGGTTCATGCCCTTTCCATAGGTCACAGAATAAGGGACCAGGCAGGTTCTCTCGGTAGGTTCGGCGCAGACAAGGTTTCGGTCGCTGACGACGAGTCGTTGAAGGTCTTTCAGCCAGACTTCTATCGACAAATCGCTCTCGACTTGGCGAAGAAGATTCACCCAGGCGTCATTCTTCTACCGGCGACCTCGACTGGCAAGGACCTAGCCCCTCGTCTCGCAATTCATCTGAACACCGTTGTCGCAACCGAGTGCACTGACCTGGAAATCAGAGACGACGATTTGGTTGCAACACGCCCTGCCTATGCCGGCAAGGTTATGCTGAAGGTCAAAATGAAGGGGAATCCCAAGGTTGCAACCCTTCGCCCAAACGTATTCACCGCCAAAGAGAGAGTTCCCGCAATCAGTCCGTCAATCGAATCTATCTCATTCGAGAAGCCAACCACCAGAATGACGGTGAAGGAGTTCGTCACTCACGGAGCGAAAAAACAAGATCTCACTGAAGCGGCGGTGATCGTGTCCGGGGGAAGAGGAATGGGAGGACCTGAGAACTACAAGATTCTGGAGGAACTTGCGAGCGTCATGGGTGGAGTGGTTGGAGCATCAAGAGCCTCTGTCGATGCAGGTTGGAGGCCCCACTCGGACCAAGTTGGACAGACGGGAAGAACAGTCTCCCCTACGCTCTACATCGCATGCGGCATCTCTGGAGCTATTCAACACCGAGTTGGCATGATAAACTCGAAGGTCATAGTCGCTATCAACAAGGACCCTGAAGCCCCCATTTTCGGGTTCGCAGATTATGGGATCGTCGGGGATGTTTTCGAGGTCGTCCCGGCTCTTACCCAGGAGATGAAGAGGTATTATGGTAAGAGCTGAACGGGCTTGTTAGGCGTCCTCGAGCTTCGTCTTTAGAAATCTTGCAAGCTCTTGGCTCAGGGGGCTTCGAGACACGTCGATTACAGGCATCTCGATGTTTCCTGACTTTACATTGTGGACAAATTCCGCCATAGGTGCGTAGCTTATCGATGCTATGTAGAGTTCCCCGCGAGCGTATTCCTCCGGCATATCTGAGGGCGGGATTGGCTGTGATACAAACACCATATTATCCGCCCATGTCAATAACACGGGCTGCCCCATCTTCATAATGAACGACAATGCACTCACGAGTTGTTGCGGGTTGTCGTATTTGACGAGTTCTCGGATGACGATCCGCTTCAGGGGTTCGTGGGCTATTTCGACCATTTGGCTGCTCATTCCCGATTTCCTAACTTCGAAGGCAATAGGTTGCTGGTTAAGAGGGTTTCCAAGCTCAGCCTAGCTTGAAGCTTACTCCCTTGCCTCCAGATGGGTACTTCCAACTTATGGCTTTGGCCCCAATCTTGTGGCAAACGATCAAGCAAGCGCCGGTTTCCATGCACCCCTCAGTATTGTAGTTCAAATGGTCTTGCCATGAGTATACCTGAGCTGGGCAAATGTAGAGGCATGGTTTCTTTTCGCATTTCTCACAGAGCTTCGTGTCCACCACGATGAACGGTTCGGGGTCTTTGCTGAAGCTGACTAGGGCTAATCGTTTGTCGAGACTCATCTCCTCTTGACCCTCTGACAAGTCTAGAAGGTCCTCGCCCCTGCAAGAAGGTCGCGTATCAAACTCATCGTGGAGACCTTACCTTTCGTCTGTGCTCTAAGCTCTTTGTAGATTTTTCGCTTTCCCTTTCCATCAACCCGATAGACTGCTTCCGCAGCGTTGCAGACCAGCTCCGGGTAGACGTTGTAGAGCCTGTTGTTGCGCAGGTATCTTGGCACTTTACTGAAAGTGTACATGTCTTTCAGGGCCGGTTCCTCTCGCAGCTTCCGCTCATACGCCTGAAGTGATTGAGCTGAATAGTCCTTCCTCTTCCGGGCCTCAAGAATCGTTTGGGCCGCTGCGACGCCGGATACGATTGCCATGTCGACGCCCCGGAAAGTGTAGCCATTGTTGAGTAGGTGTCCAGCTGCGTCCCCTGCCACGAGCATGCCTCCTGTGTACGGTCTCGTCAACATTTTAGGCCCTGCCTCTGGGATCATGTGAGCATCGTATTCGATCGTCTTCCCGTCTCTAATGAGCCGTCGAACTTTGCGGTTGTTTCGCAGTTTGTCCATCAGTGTGTGGGATGGGACTGCTTTCGCTGACGTATCGTCTGCCCCGACGACCATTCCGAGAGCGAGGCTGTCTTTGTTCGTGTAGAGGAAGCCTCCGCCACGAAGTCCGCCCGAGCATTCTCCAACAAAAACGTGAGCAGAACCCTCTCCTGCTTCAAGCCCAAGGCGCCCTTCGATCTTCTCCGATGGAAGTTCGATGACGTCTTTCATCCCCATCGACACTTCCTCAGGCTCGAGCATGGTCGCGAGTCCGGCCCTTCGGGCCAAGCTGGTAGTGGTTCCATCGCAGGCGATCACGGCATCAGTCGGTATTTTGTCTTGACCCGCAATTATTCCCTTAACGCGTCCACCATCGATAATTAGGTCGTCTACTCTTGAATCTGTAATTAGTGAGGCTCCTGCTTTCTCGGCTTGCTCGGCCAGCCACTTGTCAAACTTGGATCGGATAGAAGTGAAGCTGCCCGTCGGATCCTTCGATTCGTATTCGAGACTGAACGAGCTCTCCGCTGTCATGAAAGTGATTCCCTCTTTTCTTACGAATCGTTCTATCGGCGCGTCTTTCCATCGGTCTCCAAGGAGGCGCTTGAGTGCGTAACTATAGATTCGTCCACCAAAGACATTCTTGGAACCAGCAAACGTTCCACGTTCGACGAGAAGAACTTGGACCCCTTCTCGAGCAAGCGTGAGTGCGGCTGCGCTTCCAGCCGGGCCCGCTCCGACGACGGCGACTTCGAATCCTTCTAGTGACAACTTTGTCCTATTGACATTGGTCGTGGGGTTTATCGGGTTTAGCTCTAGACCAATCAGCCAATAGGTGGAGACTCGCTCGACTCGCTGTCATTTCCCTTCGACTCTCCACTCTCCCACCTTCGTTTCAATATCTGCTCGATCAAGTCGACGGCTCTCTTGACTTGCCTCTGCATTGCCATCGGATCATAACCCGCCGGTGGCTTGCTGTCCAGGTATCGTCTGTACATATCGAAATCTAGGAATTTCTTGCTAGTCTCAAAAATTGCCATGAGCGCTGGAGACTCCATTTTGTCCAAGTCGTCTCGTCTGCAGTGATAGAACCCTTTGTCCCTAACGAAGGTTATTTTTTCATTACCGACTGAGTCGTTGTAGACATCCTCCCAAAGGTTTCTGTCTACTTCATTCTCGATTGAGTCGCCAGAGGCTAGCCGTGATTCGAATTGTCGACGAAGCCGCGTAGCTTCTTGTTCTGAAATCTCGAGCGCTTTTGATACCTGTTCAATGGTTAGACCCTTCTTCAGCAGATAGTAACACGCTTCTTGAAGGTACTGAGAATGGTCGTCTTCTTTCTGAGAATTCAATGATGAAGCTGTCTCCTATCTGACTTGCAATTGTTCACGGACGCACCTGGCTCGTTATGATCCTCGAAAGAGACTCATGTACGATTTTGGCTTGCACCTCAAGTCCGAGGTCAACGGAGGGAATTCCCATAACTCTACATCGGCTGAGAAGCTTCTTGTCGAGGCTTACAACGATGTATTTGTTGTCCTTAGCAAGATTAACAACTTCATCGTCTGTGATTCCGGGGGTTACCTTCGTTGTTGGCCAACCGAGATCTCTCAGATATTCATCCAGCCCGAACAACTGTTCGTCAAGGAGAACTGTGGGTCGTGGCATTTCCTGTACGCTCATCGTTTGCCTAGAATTCGACGAACGGTGCCTTAGAAGCTTTCCCGATCGATGCTCCCGAGGGGAGAATAGAGCCTGTTATTGCTTGAAGTACCTACGGCATTTCCTGCATTGGAAACGGTTTTCCGAGATATTCTTGAGCGGTACGCTACAGAACGGACATGTATCTAGGATAGCTAATTTTTCTTCTGATCCAACAAACGCTTCTGACTTAAGACCGAGTGATGGACGCCCTGTTGCGCTCTGGTGTCTTCTTGAGTAAGCGGTGAAGGAGCCTCCCACGATCGCAGCAGACGCCAGCAGTCCGACCGGCAGAGCTAAGCCTACGGACGAGAATGTGCTCGCAATGTAATCTTGCATGAACCTGTTGTGAACGTATTCATTGTAGAGCCAGCTCGCAAGGAGAATGTTCAGGACCGATTGAGTTCCTATCACCAAGGATTTTCTGGACATTTCGATCGTGGTTGGTCAACTCTTGGAAGAAGCTAGACTTCTCTCTGTTCTAAGGGTAAGATCAGTGGGTCCTGAAAATAAGTCTGCCCAAAAGTGGGGTGTCCATATGGGACTAGCGTTGAGTTAACGGTAGTCCGAGATTAGGAAGTTAGCGGTATGCTTCGAAGTCTTGCCCTAGAAGGTTGACGGCGATCTTCTGCACCATGATCTCGTCTGTTCCTTCGTAGATTCGACAGACTCTGGTATCGACTAGGTGTCTGGGTGCTCGTGTTTCGAAGCTGTATCCGCTCGAGCCGAAGATCTGGACGGTGCGGTCCGCGGCGTCGAATGATGCGTTTGAGGCGAAGTATTTTGCTTGGGCAATCGTGATGTCTGCGTGTTCGCGAAGTTCCTTGTTTTCCGGTTGTTCGTCACTATGTTGCTTGAGCAATGCGGCCTTGTAAACGAGGTTCTTGGCGGCTTCCAGATTCGTTGACATGATTCCTATGTGTCGCTGGACGAGTTGGTGTTTTCCAATCGGTTTGCCATGTTGTATTCGCTGTTTCGAGTAGTTGACTGCTTCGGTGATGCAGTCGTCGATGACTCCTAAACATCCTGCGGCGACGCTGAGTCTGCCACTCATTAGCCCAGAGTAGGCGACGCCCAGACCCTTTCCAAGAGGGCCGAGGAGATTCTCCTTGGGGACCTTGCAGTTATCGAGGAAGATAGAGCCAGTGTCCGAGGTCGGCATTCCTAGCTTGTGTTTCTGTTGTTGTGCTGAGTAGCCTTCGAATTCTTTCTCAACTATGAATGCGCACATTCCATCATGCTTGCCTTTTGGGTAGGCGAATATTACTGAGGTATCTGCTATGCTGCCGTTAGAAATCCACGCCTTACTTCCATTCAGGAGATAGTGGGTTCCTTTGTCTTCGAAGGAGGTTCGGAGAGAGGTCGGATCGCTGCCCGCGTTGGGCTCTGTCAGCCCAAAACACATTACCTTTTCCCCTCTTGTCGCTTGCGGAAGATAGCGTTGTTTCTGATCCTCATTTCCCCACTTTTGCACGGTCAACTGGCCCAGGGAAACGTGTCCGGAGAGAAACGTTCGGACGCCTGTTCCTTCTCGGCCGATCCTCTCCAAAGCTAGAGCGTATGTGAGAATGTCAGCGCCTTGGCCCTCGCCGTAACGTCTCGAAATAGGAAGCCCGAGGAGCTGGGCCTTCTTGAAAATGGGTACAAGATGATCGTTAAACCTTCCCGCCAAGTAGGCCTGGTCTTCCAGGGGTCGGAGTTCCCGGCAAGCCCGGTCAACCTCGTCTAGGACAAGCTTCTGTTCGTCTGAAATGTCGAAATTCATCTTAGAGAGATCTTCACTCCCTGAGTCTACAACGGTCTTCAATCGAAACAATCTCTCGTTACTCTCGTCCTTAATGTGAGTTTTGTCAAACGTTATATCACTGGCCGAATGCATCGGTCTGCGCGAAGATCGCTTTGCCAATTCAGGTGGATGAGGAAGACATTCCCTTCTTTGCTGAAGTCATAGCGGGAGGAAGGATAACGATCCCTGAAGAGATTCGGAAAATCTTCGGAGTGAAAGACGGAGACCATGTCATGTGCAGAGTGCGGCTCGTAAAGCGAGCCGAAGACGTCAAGTAACGCATTATCCGAGCCGCGTGGGCCCCTGTGTGGATGCCCATTTCTGACAATCTTAAATAACATCGCTTGGCTCCGCTCCTCTTAGAGCCCTAGTTGACACTGGCCGTCTCCGATCCGACACGGATAATCGACGGCTTTCAGGACAAGACGATTTTGGTCATCGGTGATCTCATGGTCGACCGATATGTTCGCTCTCAGGGTCGAAAACTCTCGAGAGAAGCACCTGTCCCGGTGGCAGATTTCATCTCCGAGGAACTTGTGCTCGGAGGAGCCGCAAACCTCGCCAACAACCTGGTCGCACTCGGGGCCAAAGTCCGAGTATTGGGCGTTGTGGGAAATGATGAGCCAGGAAAATGGCTCCAAGAGGAGCTAGAGAAGAAGGGCGTGGACATTTCAGGTACGGTCGTGAACAGCCGCCCCACGAGCCTGAAGACCAGATTCATTTTGAACCATCGCCAATACCTGAGGATTGACAAAGAATCACGGACCGACGTCGAGTCGCATGTCACAAAGCAATTCCTCTATTCTCTGGACGAACTCCTCGAGGACGCTGACGGCGTAGTCTTTTCTGACTACGACAAGGGAGTTATCACTCCTGAACTCATAAGCAATCTCGTCGAGGAGTGCCGAGTCCAAGAGAAGAAAGTTGTCGCTCAGCCAAAGGTCCGACACTACTTGGACTACGTCGGAGTTTCAATGGTGAAGTCCAACGTACGGGAGGCAACGGTCGCAACTGGTGTTTCAATGGTCAACGATACTTCACTGAGGAATATGGGCCACAACCTCATGACGCGGCTGGAATGCGAGGCTCTCCTTCTCACACGAAGCGAAAGAGGTATGATTCTTTTTGAGAAGAAGAATATCACGAGTTTTCCTCCCTTCAAGGGTCCCAAGCCTGGGTTCAACGCTGTCGGTGTGCGGGACTGTATGACCGCAGTTCTAGCCATGTCCATTGTCGGTGAAGCACCGATAGGAGAGGCTGTCTTGCTCGCCGGACTTGCGGCGTCACAGCATGCAGACAATCTTGGCACTGTTGTTGTCGACCTGAACGATCTTCGATCTCAAGCCAACACAACACTTGAGCTTGCAGAGCAGATAGTTCAGGTTCCGGTCCACTGATCATGGAAGAGCAATCCATTCCCATCGGTATGCTTCTGCAAAAAGCAGCTAAGATTCGAGCCCATATTCTTGAGATGGTGGCAGAGGCAAAATCAGGCCATCCAGGCGGGAGCCTTTCGGCTGTCGAGATCCTTGTCTCTCTGTTTTTCTACAAGATGCGGCACGATCCCAAGCGTCCAGATTGGCCGGATCGTGACCGTTTCGTTCTGTCTAAGGGCCACGCTGCACCAGTACTCTTTTCCACCCTAGCAGAAGCTGGCTATCTTCCAACCAGCGAACTCAAGACTCTACGGAAGATCAACAGCCGTCTACAAGGTCACCCCGACCACAGAGTCCCAGGCGTAGAGTTTCCTGGAGGCTCATTGGGAATTGGTCTTTCGGCCGCAATAGGCATGGCCCTCGCTGGCAAGGTGGACAAGAAAGACTATCGAGTATACGCCCTTCTCGGCGATGGCGAGCTCGATGAAGGAGAAACCTGGGAGGCGGCGATGGCCGCGCCGAAATTCAAACTTGACAACCTAACCGCAATCGTCGACAGAAACGGGATCCAACAAGACGGGCTTACGGAACAAATCATGCCAATGGAACCTGTGGGATACAAGTGGAAGGCGTTCAATTGGCACGTCTTGGAAGTTGACGGCTATGACTTTCGCCAAGTAATAGACGCGTTGGAAAAGGCGGAGAGTATGAGAAACAGACCGACTGTGATTATCGCCCATACCGTCAAAGGGAAAGGAGTCTCATTCATGGAATGGGATCCCGCGTACCACGGGAAAGCACCGGACAAAGACACTGTCCGTAAGCTTGTAAAGACGATGTTGGAAGAATGAAAGGAGTCAAGATCGCGCCCTCGATTCTGGCGGCTGACCATGCTGACTTGAAGGGTGAGATTGCTAGAGTTGAGGAGGCTGGTGCCGATATGATTCACGTAGACGTTGCGGATGGACACTTCGCTCCCAACATAAGTCTGGGACCCGACACCGTCAGGGCAATTCGTAAAGTGACGAAACTCCCTCTTGATGTTCACCTGATGATAACGAATCCCGAGAAATTCTACGAGCCCTTTCTCTCCGCAGGAAGTGACATCATAACGGTTCATGCAGAGGCTACCAGCCGCTCTTTTCTCAACAAGTTGTCGAAGGAAGTCCACCAGAAAGACAAGAAGGTGGGTCTGGCGCTGAAGCCGTCCACCTCCATTCCATCTTGGCTAGGAAAGGAAACCAATCACTTTGATGTGATTCTTGTCCTCTCTGTTAATCCCGGGTTTCCCGGTCAAGCGTTCATGCCGAGCGTTATGCCCAAGGTAAGGAAAATTGCAAAGCTCGCCGACTCTGGAGAATTGGACGTGGAGGTTGACGGGGGAGTGGATGAGGAGAATGCGTCGGGAATAGTTGAAGCAGGAGCTACCGTGTTGGTCGTGGGGGCCTCCATCTTTCGCAAAGGTGATGTTAAATCCGCTCTCCAGAACCTGAGGACCGTCATTCAAAGGACAAGAAGAGAGGTTCCAGCATAATGCTCGTCCAGCTTGCTTCTATGCGTGATGCGTACGCTGAGGTTCTATTGGAGCTCGGTGAGGAAGACTCTAGGGTCGTTGTTGTAGGCGCCGACACATCTGTATCAATTAAGACTAGCCTGTTTGGGGATCGTTACCCTGATCGGTTTTTCAATGTTGGAATCGCCGAGGCTAACATGATGGGCATAGCTGCAGGGCTCGCGCTTGCCGGGAAGATACCCTTTGTCACAACCTACGCGGCCTTCGTGCCTGGCAAATGCCTAGACCAGATTCGCAACGCGATAGCTTATCCCTATCTCAACGTGAAGATCGTCTCTTCGCACGGCGGCTTGACAGTCGGGCCAGACGGTGCTTCACATCAAACCATAGAGGATGTGGCAGCAATGAGAGCTGTCCCCAGAATGCATGTTATCGTTCCTGCCGATGCTCCCTCCACCAAATCTTTGGTTGCCCAGGCATGCAGGACCCTCGGTCCCTTCTACATCCGTCTCAGCAGGCCCAGTGTCCCCACGATCTACTCCGCTTCCAAGGAAGTGGAGATTGGAAAGGCCAAGATCCTCAAGGAAGGTTCGGACGTCGGCATCGTTGCTTGTGGAATAATGGTCAATGAGGCAATGGAGGCCGCTGAAGCCCTCTCGAAGATAGGAGTCTCAGCGGAGGTTGTTGACTCCCACACCGTGAAGCCTCTTGATTCCGAGACAATTATTCGGGTTGCAAAGAAGACTGGAGCCCTTGTGACCGCTGAAGAGCAGAACATAATGGGAGGGTTAGGAGGGGCAGTCGCCGAAACTGTTACTGAGTCATATCCAGTTCCCATTTCGAGAATTGGAGTAAGGGATACCTTTGGAGAGTCAGGAGAGCACAAAGAGCTCATGGTCAAGTACGGTCTGACCTCAAAGGAAATAACACGCGCAGCGAAACATCTTGTCGATTCTAGGTGACCCATTTCGAAGATATTCCTTGATACGGCCAATGTTTCTTCGATCAAAACCTTCGCAGATATGGGAGTGCTCGACGGCATCACCACCAATCCGACACTCATTGCGAAAGAGAACAGAGACTTTCTTGAGCTTGTATCTGAAATTCTTCAGATCGTACAGGGTCCAGTGAACCTTGAGGTTGTGAGCCAGAACACTGAGGGAATGTTGCAAGAGGCTCACAATCTTGCCTCTCTGAGCCCGAACGTGGTTGTCAAGTGTCCGATGACGAGTGCGGGCCTGGTAGCAGTCAAGACGCTCAGCAAAGAAGGAATCAACACGAACGTCACCCTGGTTTTCTCGCCCAATCAAGCCCTACTTGCTGCCAAGGCAGGAGCTACGTACGTTAGCCCGTTCATAGGACGCTTGGACGACGCGGGACATGAGGGAATGAAGGTGATTGAGGATACATTGCAGATTTATCGAAATTACGAGATCGAAACCCAGGTGCTAGTGGCCAGTATACGCCACCCTGTCCACGTGGTTGATGCCGCGAAGCTAGGAGCTCACGTCGCGACGATGCCGCCTGATGTACTTGAAAAGATGGTTAAGCATCCACTGACCGACATTGGCCTCAAGCGCTTTCTTGACGATTGGCAAAAGGCCGGTTTGAAACTTCCTGAACGCGGAACTCTTGCCGCCAAAACAAGACCTCTTGTTCAAAGCGCATAAGCGTCTCACAACTATCCGTTGATTTTGCCGTACGATTCCGCGAGTAAGTGGCGAGCGTTAGCCTTTTGAGGAACCTGTGATTGTTCTCAATGTTACCCTTTGACTAAGTATGTCTTTGTCACGGGCGGCGTAATGTCTGGAATAGGCAAGGGGGTTATCGCCGCCTCTATCGGGAAGATAGTTCAGGTACGCGGCCTCAAAGTTACCGCTGTCAAAATTGATCCTTACCTCAATTACGATGCAGGTACAATGAATCCGTACATCCACGGCGAGGTCTTCGTCACGGAAGACGGAGGAGAGACAGACATGGACGTTGGGACGTACGAAAGATTCCTAGACATCAATGTCCCAAAGAATCACAACATAACAACCGGGCAAGTATATTTCTCTGTAATCGAAAGAGAGCGCAAGGGCGACTTTCTCGGCAAATGCGTCCAGATCATACCCCACATAACCGATGAGATCAAGGATAGACTTCGTAGGATTCCTAAGGACGAAGGAGTCGACTTAGTTTTGGTAGAAATAGGGGGAACCGTTGGCGACATCGAATCTCTTCCGTATCTCGAAGCTGCACGCCAGCTTCGCCTCGAAGAGGGCAGCGAGAATGTTCTCAACGTCCACGTTACGCTCGTGCCAGTCTTGGATGTAGTGGGGGAGCAGAAGACCAAGCCCACCCAACATAGCGTCCAAGAGCTTCGCAGAATCGGTG
>WNFE01004127.1_pt1 | contig 20824 bp, 20 predicted proteins | sample 5400451 | NCBI WGS metagenome assembly WNFE01 (sample SAMN13153344, study PRJNA577476) | soil metagenome | isolation source: 200 cm saprolite under Douglas fir tree site 2 hole 2 | place: USA:California | collected 2015-04-18
GGCAAGTCCACCGTCGTACACGATGTTCTGTACAAGGCCCTCGAAGAGCGCCGCACCGGCGGAACTTTCAAGGAATTGTGCGATCGAATCGAAGGCGACAATGTGCTTCAGGGGGTCGTTTTGGTGGACCAATCGCCGATCGGCCGCACACCACGGTCGAATCCCTCGACCTATCTGAAAGCGTTTGACTCGATCCGCGAACTGTTCGCCGTCACTCCGGACGCGAAAAAACGCGGCTATATGCCGGGCCATTTTTCGTTCAATATCCCTGGTGGCCGCTGCGAAGCCTGCCAGGGCGAAGGGATAGTGACGGTCGAGATGCAGTTTCTGGCCGACGTCGAACTGATCTGCGAAGAATGCCGCGGGACGCGGTTCAAGAGCGGCGTGCTCGAAGTGCGCTACCGGGAAAAGAACGTTCATGAAGTGCTGCAACTCACGGTTCGCGAGGCTCTCGCGTTTTTTTCGGGAGTTCCCAAAGTCACCTCGAAGCTGAGAATTCTAGAAGAGGTAGGCTTGGGCTACCTGCGCCTGGGGCAGTCCGCGACGACACTTTCCGGCGGCGAGGCGCAACGCTTGAAGCTTGCCGCGCATCTCACCACGCAGGCAAACGAGGGTATCTTGTATATCTTCGACGAACCCACAACCGGTCTTCACTTCGACGACATTCAGAAGCTCCTCACCGCGTTCCGCAAGCTGATTGACGGCGGGGCATCGATTCTGGTCATCGAGCACAACCTCGACATCATCAAGTCCGCCGACTGGATCATCGACCTCGGTCCGGAAGGCGGGGCGCAGGGCGGGCGGGTCGTCGCCACGGGAACGCCGGAGCAGGTCGCGCGAAACGCGCACTCGCACACGGGGAATTTCCTGGCGCGCGTGCTCAACAATCATCACTCAAATCACAACCACGGCGCACAGAAGCAGGGTACGCGGCAAAAATCATAGCGATGAATTGCGTACTACACTCCACGGCGCGCTGGTTTCGATTAGCGGCAATCCTCGCCGCGCTGGCAGCCATAGGAGTGCGTTCGTCCGCGCAGTCCGCGCGCAAACCTCCCGCAAAACCGCCGGCACAATCCTCTTCCCAGCCAAAGGGAGATCCTCTTGCGCCTCTTCTCCAACAGGCGAAAGACGCCATCGACAGGAATGACTTCTCCGCGGCCCTGGAGCCGCTTCAAAAATACATCGCGCAACGCCCCGATGATCCCTACACGCATTTTCAGCTCGGTTATGCGTATGCCGGACTAAAGCGCTGGGAGGAGGCCAAGGCTGAATTCTCCCGCGCCATCGCGCTCGATCCGAAAATGGCGCCGGCCCACCTCAACCTCGGCCTGGTGCTGATGGACACCAGCCCCGGAGAAGCGGCACAGGCATTCCTTCAAACGGCCGATCTGGAGCCCACCGAAAGCCGCCCGCGGTTTCTGGCCGGGGTCGCGCTCGAGCATTCCGGAAAATTCGTGGAGGCGATCGAGCAATATCGCGCGGCGCTGGCGATTTCTCCCAAAGATTACGACTGCCACTTCGCGCTGGGCCGCGTGCTGCTTCGCGCCAACGACGCCGCCGGCGCCGAAGAGCATTTCCGCGAAGCAGTAGCGGCGCGCGGCGATTCCGCGCCCGCGCGCCTGGGTCTCGCTAACGTCTTGCTGTCACAAAAGAAATATCAGGCCGGAACCGATGCCTTGGCCGAGTACTTGAAACTCAACCCAGGAGACCGGGCCGAGCATTTCGAGCGCGCCTCCGCGCTCATGGAGATGGATCGCTTCGATGACGCGCTTACCGAACTCGATCGCGCCGAAACCGGCTCCGCGCCCACTGCCGAAGGTCTCAAGATGCGCGGCGACATCTATTTGCACCAGAAAAAATGGAAGGAAGCCAGTGAGACTCTCGCCCAAGCGATACGGCGATCTCCGGAGGACCAGCAACTGCTCACATGGCTGGGCCACGTCGAAATCGAACTGCACGAGTACCCAACGGCGATCAATATCCTGGGCAAGGTAGCCGCGAATAATTCACAAGACGTCGATGCCTTGCGTGAGTTGGTGAATGCATTTTTCCTGAATGGAGATTACGCCGCAACGATTGGCGGGATGGACCGCCTTGCCAGGCTGGAAACACCGAAGCCGGTCTCCTGGTTTGTCCGCGCCATCTGTTACGATAAACTTTCAAGGAAGACCGAAGCCATCGAGGCCTATCAGAAATTTCTCGACCTCGACAACGGCCAGAACGACACACAGGATTTTCAGGCGCGCCGCCGCGTGTATACCCTACAAAGCGAACTGGGACTGGCGCCCAAGAAGCAGAAACACTAAGAGGCTATCTCTTTCAGCGATGTTGAGAATGTGCACTGCGACAATTGCGGCCCTGGCGCTTATCACGCCGATTGCCGCGCAGGACCGCTTGGCTGCGGACTTGGCGCGATACGAACAGGAAGCGGATCCGGTGCGCAAGGCCCGCGCGTTGGCCAAGCTTGGCGACGATCAGATCGACCAGGCTCGTAAGGAACTCAAGGCCGATGACGATGTCGCGTCGCTACATACGCTCGAGAGATATCGGGACGAAATTCAGCACATGGCCGAGGCGCTTAAAGCCACCGGCGTCGACGCGGAAAAAAAACCGGCAGGGTTTAAGGAACTCCAGATCAGCCTCCGCGAGAGCGTTAGGCGTATCGACGATTTGATTCTCTCGCTTCCTGTGGACAAACGCCCATTCTTCCGCGAAGTCCGCACGGATCTGGTGAAAACGCAGAATGAGCTCATCGACGCGCTTTTCCCTCGCCAGCCGGACCGGAATTCGAAGAAGCCGAATCCGTGAGGTGCCCCATGCGAGCGATCACCACACCGGGAACTGTTCTGCTGCTGGCCGCAGCCCTATCCAATGTGCCCGTGGCGCGCCCTGCTAGCCCGCAGAAAAAGGAATACCTGAGCGAGGCCGAGGCCGACAAGATTCGCGACGCCGGCATGACCGGCCCGCGCATCGTGCTATACGCAAAATTTGCGGGGGACCGCATCAAGAAACTGCAATATGAGTTCGCGCACATGGATCCAGGGGATCAGAAGCGGACCGACCGGGTGAACAGCTTGATTAACAGCTATGCCGGATGCATTGACGATGCCGCCGACTTGCTCGATATCGGCATCGAGAAACAGGAAGACATCCGGGAAGGCGTGAAAGCATTGCAGGCGCAGATCAAGGAAGCCCTGCCCTATCTGCAGGACCTCGCGGCCAAAGGGCCCGAGCGAGAAACGTACAAGGACAATCTCGACGATGCGATCGAGGCTACGCAAGACGCCGCCAAGGACGTTGAGAAGGCCTCGAAAGAAATGGCGCCGCCTCCCATGCGGCGCAAACCGTCGTGAAAGGATCCGGGCGCATGAGAGGAAAACGCCCACTTCCCGCAACGTTCACCGGCGCCGACCGCATTTTTCATCGAATTTTCACTCGCCTGGGCTGCCAAGGCCGGCCGCCGCGCTTCGTGGTGGAGTTGTACCCCTACGCCAATCTCGCTCACACGATGCGCCTGCGGCAGGAAACAGCGCACGTGCGGCTTTCCGATATTTTGCGTGACGCGCCCGTACCGGTGATCGAGGCCGCTGCGGCCATTTTGTTGGCGCAAATGTATCGCCGGCGGCTGCCCGCTGAGCTGCGTGATCTCTACCGCCAGTTTGCGCTCGCGCATTCCACCCGCCGCCATATCGCGCGAGTCCGGCGTAAACGCGCGCGGCGCATCGCCCACAATCCGCGTGGCGCGTCCCACGACCTTGAGCCCATGTTCGCGGCGCTCAATCTCGAATATTTCGATGGAAGCCTCCGCTGCCCCCGCCTGGGCTGGAGCGCCCGCCCTTGGCGCTCGCAATTCGGCTGCTTCGATCCTTCACTCGATCAAATCGTCATGAACAATCGACTCGATCGCGAAGACGTGCCCTCCTACGCCGTCGAATTGATTCTCTATCACGAGATGCTCCACGTGAAGCATCCCCTGCGTGCCGCCGCGTGTGGACTCCAGGCGCATTCCACCGAATTCCGCGCCGAAGAAAAGCGCTTCAAGCAGTACGAGCGCGCGCGGAAATTCCTCGAACACGTCCGCTAACTTGCAGTTCTCAGATCTTCGTGGCGCGGGCGTCTCGCCGGCCGCTTCGCGATGAAGGCGAGTGCCATCAAAATCGCCGGTGGGACGCCGGCGCCACGAAAGGCCTTTGTGCTCCGTTGAACTTAATGAGTGGGATGTTTGGATGCCTGCTGTCCAACTTTTTCCTCAAGTGCGGCGATGCGCTTTTTCACCTTCGCTGCGTCCTCGGCGCCGGGCAACACCTCGAGGTACTTCTTGTAGGATCCGATCGCGCTGCCATTGTCATGCTTTTTCTCGTATGCTTCGCCGAGCAATTTCCAGGGCCTCGCCAGCGCGGGCTGGAAATGCGTTGCATCCATGAACCGGTCGATCGCCGCATCGTAATTGCCCTTTTTCATATAGAACGTTCCGATCTCGATGCTCTTCTCCGCGTGAAACGGATCGAATACGGGCTTGGCTGGCGCGGTTGGCGTCTCTGCCGGCGGCGGTGGCGGAGGCGTGGACGGCGAAATCTGTTGCGCCCTCAGGGATCGGGCGTTCGTCAACAACAGGACAACGAAAAATGTGGCAGCCGGGAATCTCATGTTCTGCGCAGATAGGATTCACTTTGCTATCATGAATGTTGCCCAAGCGCTGGCCGCCGCGCACCATAAATCTGGCGGGCTCCAAGTTGAGCCCGCACCCATTCTACTCCCGCGATGGAACTCGCACAAAAAGCCGCGAATCTACCCACGGATGCCGGCGTCTATCTATTCAAGGACGTCCTGGGGAATATTCTCTATGTCGGGAAGTCGCGCTCGCTACGGAACCGCGTAAGGTCGTACTTCCTCGAATCCAGGTGGTCGGACGCAAAGACCGGCTCCCTCGTCCGCGAAATCGCCGACCTCGATTACATCGTCGTGGATAACGACCGTGAGGCCTTGGCGCTCGAAAACAACCTCATCAAGCAGCATAAGCCAAAATTCAACGTGCTGCTGCGCGACGATAAGACCTACCCGTACATCCGTTTTACGGCGTTCGAAAAATTTCCGCGCGTGTATGTCACGCGCCGGTTGGTGAAAGACGGCTCGTTCTACTTCGGTCCGTATTTTCCGCACAGCCTCGCGCACCGGATCGTCCGTTTCATTCACAAGACCTTCCGCGTGCCCTCCTGCACGGTAGACCTGACGCGAGCGCATCCGAGGCCCTGCCTGCAGTATTACATTCGCCGGTGCCACGGTCCATGCGTCCCGGGGCTTACCTCCGATGAACGCTACACGGAAGCCGCTCGGGACACGAAAATGTTTCTCGAAGGCCGCCGCCACGACCTGATGAAAAGTCTCGAGTCTCGCATGCGGGAAGCTTCGGATTCCGAGCGCTTCGAACAAGCTGCCTCCTACCGGGACCTCCTCCGCACACTCACCGAAATCGAAGAGCGCCAAAAAATCGCCTCCGCCGCGGGCGATGATACCGACGTTCTCGCGTGGCATGCCGAGCCTCCGCTGGTGGCCGTCAATCTTTTCCACCTGCGCGGGGGCCGCGTTGTGGACCGGCGCGATTTCTACTGGGAGGACCTCGAAACATTCGAACCCGCCGAATTTCTTTCCTCGTTGCTCAAACAGCTCTATCTCGACGCCGCGTATCTGCCGCGCGCCATCCACGTGCCGATGGATTTCGAGGACCGCGCAATTCTCGAGGAAATTCTCAGCGAGCGGGCGGAAGATCTCGAGCCGCCGCGCAGCCGCGTCGAAATTCTGATGCCGCAGCGAGGCGCGAAGCACGCCTTCCTGGAGCTGGTTGAGAAAAACGCGCGCCACTCTTTCGAGCAGCGTTTTCGCGTCCTGAAGCCCAATTCGAAGGCGATCGTCGAGGCGCTCGAGCAAGCGCTCGGGCTGCCAGAGCCGCCGCGCCGCATCGAGAGCTTCGATATCTCCCACCTGCAAGGCTCCGACACGGTTGCTTCGATGGTTGTGTGGGAAGACGGGCGGATGAAAAAATCCGCCTATCGCAAGTTCATCATTCGCGGTGAATGGGGCAATGACGATTTTGCGAGCATGCAGGAAGTCATCGAACGCCGCTACCGCCGGCTCCAGGAGGAAAAGAAGCCCTTCCCCGGCCTCATCCTGATCGATGGGGGACTCGGCCAGCTCCACGCGGCCGCCGCGGCGCTGGAAAAACTCGAAGTCATCAACCAGGCTGTCGCCAGTATTGCCAAGCAGGAGGAAATCATCTTCGTCCTCGGGCAGGAGGATCAGCCGGTTCGCCTGGAACGCCATTCACCAATCCTCCATTTGGTCCAGCAGATCCGCGATGAAACCCACCGCTTCGCCGTGGGATTCCATCGCCAGCGCCGGGCAAAGCGCACGATTCAGACGGGTCTTGAAGACATTCCCGGGGTGGGCCCGCGCACCGCGCAGAAGCTGCTGCGACGCTTCGGCAGCATCGCACAACTGCGGTCTGCCAGTATCGAGCAGATCGCGCGAGTCGTGCCTCCGGCGCTCGCCGAGCGTGTGTCCGCACACCTGGCAAATGTATCTTCAACCGCCCTTCCGGAACAGTAACTCCCGGGATTTCTTGCTTCTGCTACTACCCTGTGCTACTTTCGGAATCCGAGGGGGCAAGCCATGCCGGACAATGTTGGATCAAAAATTAGCTTTTTCCTGGTGGGTCTTGGGATTGGCGCGTTAGTGGGAATTTTGTTCGCGCCAAAATCTGGCGAAGAAACGCGCGAATTCCTCGCGCAGAAGGCCGATGAGGGCCGCGAATACGCGCAACGCAAAGCGCGGGAACTGCGCGAGCGCGCCGAGGATTTGGTTGAGAGGAGCAAGCAGGCAGCGTCGCGCCAGAAGGAAACTCTTTCCGCGGCGGTGGATGCGGGCCGCGAAGCCTACCAGAGGGAGAAAGCCAAAGCGCAGTAATCGCGCCGAGGCAGCCGCATGGAAAGTTGGATGCCGTATTTCGTGGTTGTGACGGCGGTTGCCGTTGTTTTGCAAGCGATCGTTCTGGTCGCGCTGTTTCTCCAGCTTCGCCGCACAGCCGCGCGTGTTCAGCAAACCATCGAGGATCTAAACGCGCGATTGACCCCAATTCTTTCCCGAGTCCAGATTCTGGTGGAGGATGTCTCCCCCCGCGTTTCAGGCATCGTTGCGGATGCCGCTGAACTCACTCGTCTGGCGCGCGGCCAAGCGCAGAAGGTCGATCGAATCCTCACGGAGACAATGGAGCGTCTGCGTCTGCAACTCATCCATGTCGATCAGATTCTGACCGGCGCCATGGAAGCCGTCGAAGAAGCGGGATCGCGCCTGCGCGATACGGTCTGGGGACCTGTTGTAAAAGCTTCCGCGATCATTCGCGGCATTCAGACCGGCCTTGAATTCTTCCGGGCCACCCGGCACGGACACCAATCCGCGGAACAGCCCGCCGAGCAGCAGGACGAAGGAATGTTTATTTAACCTGCGACAGCAATTCCCGTCGGAACGCTACCGAATCCATCCCCCGCCAAGAACAACGTCCCCCGAATAAAATACCGCGGCCTGCCCCGGAGTAATCGCGCGCTGCGGCGCATCGAACTTTACGCGCGCGGAAGTGGCGCCAATCGGCTCGACGGTAGCCGCCGCCGGCTCGTGACGGTGACGTATCTTCACTGTTGCGCGGACTGGCGCATCGAGGACGGCGAACGAAATCCAATTGACATCGCGCACTTCGCAGGTCTCCGAGCGCAATTCCGCATCATCGCCGACAACGACGCGGTTTGCGGCATGGTCAAGTTCGACGACGTAGAGCGGTCTTCCAGCAGCGATGCCTAGCCCCTTGCGCTGGCCGATCGTGTAATGGTGCACTCCGCGATGCCGGCCGATCACTTCCCCGCTTGTCGTCACCAGATCGCCTTCTGATTGTGGAATCGCTTCGCCACGCTCCCCCAAATACGCCTCGATAAATTGAACGTAGTTTCCCGATGGGACGAAGCAAATTTCCTGGCTCTCCGCCTTCTCCGCCACCGGCAGCGCTGCTTGACGCGCAATTTCCCGCACTGCGTTCTTGTTGAGCTCGCCCAGTGGAAAGTCGGTCCGCGACATCTGCTCCTGGGTAAGACCGAACAGAAAATAGGTTTGATCCTTGGCCCCATCCACGGCGCGCAGCAATTCGTAGCGGCCCGTCGTTTCATTGCGGCGAATCCGGGCGTAGTGCCCGGTCGCGAGGCGGTCGGCTCCGATCTGCCGCGAAGTCACGAGCAAAGGATCGAACTTCACGTGATTGTTGCAAAGGGTGCACGGAATCGGCGTGCGCCCGGCAAGGTACTCCTCCACAAATGGCTGCACCACGGTTTCTTCGAATCGCTGCTCGTAGTTCACCACGTAGTGCGGCATCCCCAGGTGCTGCGCGACGCGCTTCGCATCGTACACGTCATCGAGCGAGCAGCAGCGCTGCCCGTGCGTGCCCTCACGATCGAGCTCCGGCAGGCGGCGCTGGTTCCAGAGCTGCATCGTCAGGCCGACAACCGCAAATCCGCTCTGCAAAAGCATCGCCGCGACGGCCGAGCTGTCCACGCCGCCGCTCATGGCAACCGCCGTCAAAGGACGCTGTTCTGAATTTGATTCCATCGTCGCGTATGTCCAATTCGCACAGGGACATCAAACTAGTGTCCCGAGTCCAAAGTCATGTTCAAAATCATTCTTGCGGTTTGTGGGTCGGAGCTTTAGCTCCGACATTGATCGCCGGGAACGTCCGGGGCTTTAGCCCCTGAAACGCCAGGGCTTAAAAGCCCTTCTCCGGGCCATCTCATTGTCGGACCTGAAGGTCCGACCCACAAATCTTTCCCGAAGCGACGGACTTTATCAACGAAACGCCGACTCAACACAATAGTATAGCGTCAGATCATGCGATTGCAGGTCTCTTATATGTGGGAGACATCTGGCGCAGACGGTCGATTACGGGGGGAATCGTATCGAGAGCGAAATCGATTTCCTCGTCCGTTGTCTGATGCCCCAGGCTGAGTCGCAACGTCGCGCGCGCATCTTCCGGCGCCAGGCCGATGGCCGTCAGGACGTGCGACGGCTCGACCGAACCCGACGAACACGCCGCGCCTGTGGAACACGCAATGCCCTTTAAATCGAGCGCAATTACCATCGACTCCCCTTCGATAAAAGGAAGAGTCAAGTTCGTGGTGTTGGGCGTTCGCCGCGCCCGGTAACCGTTTACTCTGGCGTGTGGTATTCGTTCGAGGAGGCCATTTTCCAAACGATCGCGCAACGCGGCAATCCGCCGGCCCTCTTCCTTCATGTGCGTCAAGGCCAGTTCCGCCGCTTTTCCCAAGCCCGCAATGCTGCTGACGTCTTCGGTGCCGGGGCGGCGGTCACGCTCGGAGTGCCCGCCATACAGCAAAGGTTCGAGCCGCGTTCCCTTGCGAACATACAACGCGCCCACGCCCTTCGGACCGTATAGCTTGTGAGCGGAAATAGAAAGCAAATGCACGCCCAGCTTCTTCACATCGATTGGAATCTTGCCGGCAGCCTGCACGGCGTCAGTGTGCAGCGTCACGCCTGTTTGAGCCGCGATTTTGCCGATCTCTTCCATCGGCTCAATCGTGCCCAGCTCGTTATTCGCAAGCATGATCGTGATCAGCACGGTCTCGGGGCGAATCGCCCTCCGAACGTCCTCCGGGTTCACGACCCCCTCGCGGTCGACCGGCAGGACCGTCACGACGACACCGCGTTTTTCCAGCGCACTGCACGGGTCCAGAACCGCGCTGTGCTCAATGGCGGATGTGATGACATGCTTGGGGCCGCCATGTGCCGCACCCACGGCGCCGAAAATGGCGTGATTGTTGGACTCGGTGCCGCCGCTCGAAAACATGATCTCCGCCGGACGCCCACCGAGTAGCTCGGCCACGGACTCGCGCGCCTCTTCCACCGCTCCGCGTGCGTGCTGCCCGAATGTGTGGATCGAGCTCGCATTGCCGTATTCTTCACTGAAATACGGCAGCATGGCGGCCAGAACTTCCGGGGCCACCGGCGTCGTCGCGTTATGGTCGAGATAAACCCGTCTCATCCGCAGTTCTCCAAGCACTGGTGAGAGAAATAGTTGCCGCCCTCATTCAGAATATCGTCCGCGTCTCGCGCGGTCAAGGCGCGCTTCAGCCGCGCGAGCACGGCAATTCGCTGTCGTTTTTGTCCTGCGCAATGTCAACTGCTATCCTTGGATTCTACTCAAGTCATGATGCATACGGAAACCGAAGAATACGCGCCGATCCCGGCCGATGCAGGGCAACCCCCGCACCCGGACTTGCACTCGCGCGCGTCAGTGTTGTCGATCTCTATTCAATTCGTCCGCCAGCACTGGCTGGCGCTGACTTTGATCTCCACCCTCTTGCTGGGACCGTGCTTCTGGCATCGTTACATTGTAGCGGGGGATCTTGACAGTCATATGTACAATGCGTGGCTTGCGCAACTTATAGAACGCGGCCAAGCCCCTGGTTTATGGATCGCCAGCCAGTGGAGCAACATGCTTTTCGACATCACTGTGAGCAATTTGGGAAACATTTTCGGTTTGCCGGCAGCGGAAAAAATCGCGGTCTCTCTCGCCGTACTTCTATTCTTTTGGGGAGAATTCTCGTTGGTTGCAGCCTGCACGCGCCGCGCACCTTGGTTTCTTGCACCAGTTCTTGCGACGCTGGCGTACGGCTGGACATTCCAGGCGGGGTTTCTTAATTTCTATATTTCACTCGCCCTGTCATTTTTCTCTTTGGCGATTTTCTGGCGCGGCCGGGGGGCTGAACGTCACCTGGCGCTGGCATTCGCGCCGTTTATTTGGATGGCTCATCCTCTCGGACTCGCCTGGCTGATTGCGGCGGCCGGTTACATCGTGATCGCCGAACATCTCCCAGGTCGTGCCCAGATTCTCTTGGTTTCGGCCTGCGCCGTACTCCTGGCGCTCGTGTCGTGGTATCTGATGAAGTATCTCCCCGGACCCAGCGCATCGTTGCCCGGACTGGCGGCGAATGGCTCAAATCAGCTGCTTTTGTTTGAGCCCAGGTATCTTCTGCCGACGCGCCTTTTACTTGCGTTCTCGATCGCGTCTCTGTTGACCGATATCCTCTGGAAGCGCGATCAGCCTCCCACCTGGTCTGCCTATGCTCTGCCCCTCCAGTTGTACATCGTCGCAATCCTGGGAGTTTCGATGCTCCCCGATGCCGTCGGGACCTCATCCTCTCCCGCTCCTTTGACCTTGCTGACTCCGCGCCTTTCATCCATTTGTGCAATTTTTGGCTGTTGCCTGCTTGGAGCCGCAAGACCTCGCAAGTGGCATCTGATCGGCTTTTCAGCCGTAGCGATCATTTATTTCTCATTTCTCTACAAGGACACAGCCACGCTGGTTCGCATGGAGGGGCAGGCTGAACAGTTGGTCAGTCATCTTCCACCCAGGAGCCGCGTAATATCCACGTTCCGGAGGCCCGCAAACATTCAGCTTCTCAGCAACCATATCGTGGATCGCGCATGTATTGGGCGATGTTTCAGCTACGGGAACTACGAGCCCGCGACGCGGCAATTCCGTGTGCGAGCCTTACCAGGAAATAAAATCGTCGCGATGAACCTCGAGGCCGCCATAGCCACGCAAGACCCACATTACGTGGTCCCTCCGCAGGACCCGCCCTTGTTCGAGATCTATTGGTGTGGGGGTGATAAAGCGGAATTTTGCATTCGCGAATTTCCCGCAGGTTCTCCCCGGTAGCACTGCCGGATTCAATCCCCGTCCGCCGCTCCAGGCAGGAATGGAGCCGCGCTTCGTGGCAATTCGGGCACCGCGCCTTGACACGGCACGTCACCTCCGATAGCGTGCGAAAGGAGTAAAACGCACCGCAATTATTCGTACGATTTGCGAGCCATCTTTTAAGCGGAGAAACTCTTTGCCCGACCCCATCATCACTCTCACGACAGATTTCGGCACCAGCGACCACCTCGTCGGCACGATGAAGGGCGTTATCCTCAACATTAATCCTGCCGTGCGCATCGTGGACCTCAATCATCACGTCACGCCGTTCGACGTCCTCGACGGGGCGCTTTCGATTGCGAATGCCTATAGGTATTTCCCCCCGCGCACCATTCACGTCGTGATTGTGGACCCGGGAGTCGGAACGCAGCGCCGCCCGCTGCTGGTGAGCGGCGAAAAACAGTATTTCATCGCCCCGGACAACGGCGTACTCTCCATGGTTTTCGATCGCGAGTCCTGCACTGTCCGGCACATCACCGCGGAACACTATTTTCTGAATCCGATCAGTCCGACTTTTCACGGCCGGGACATCTTCGCCCCCACCGCCGCGTGGCTTTCGAAGGCCTTTCAGACCGAAGCGTTCGGGGAAGAAATCAGCGATTTCGTGCGATTCGCGGTGCCGAAAGCAAAGCCGGCAGGCCAGGCGGTCAAGGGTGTGGTGTTGCGCGTGGATGCGTTCGGCAACCTGATAACGAATCTCACCACTGAAGATGTTCCCGCCGCGGCGGTCGAGTCGGGCTCCATCAAGCTCTCTGTGGGCGGCAAGGAAATCCGGAAGTTCGCTCAAACCTTTGCTTTGGGAACTCCCGGGGAGCCCATCGCCATCTTCGGTTCGGCCGGCTATCTCGAGATCGCCATAAACCGTGGCAGCGCCGCGCGCACGCTCGGCGCGAATCGCGGCGCGGAAGTTACGCTCGACCTCTCCTGACATTTCCGACAAATCCGGGATCTGTTTCTCTCGGCCCGAGAGCCGGGATTCCCGCCATCTCTCGTACCCAATTGAAAGTGATTCGCGGGGGCCAGAAAAGTTTTTCGTAGCGCCGGCATCTTGCCGGCGATTTTCCCGACGAGCGCACCTGCCCCCAAAATCGCCGGCAAGATGCCGGCGCCACCGTTGAACTACCGCGGCAGGTCCATCGTCATCAGGAAAGCGCGCGTGCGCGGGTCAAGCCAGTCGCGCAGAGCGTCCCCGAGCAGGTTGAACGCCAGGACCGCCGCCATAATCGCGAGCGCGGGAAACAAAACCATGTGCGGCGCATCGAAGAGGTGATTCCGCGCGTCATTGAGCATGGAGCCCCAACTCGGCGTCGGCGCAATCACGCCAAGCCCTAGAAAACTCAATGTGGACTCCGCCAGAATCGCCCCCGCCATGCCAATCGTCGCCTGGATCAGGACTGGCTGAAGAGTGTTCGGCAGCAGATGGCGCAGCAGGATGCGCGCGTGCGACGCGCCGAGAGATCGCGCGGCCAGGATGAACTCCATTTCGCGGACCTTCAGCACTTGCGCGCGCGCCAGCCGAGCGTACCCCGCCCATCCCGTCACCGTCAGGGCGAGAATCACTTTGTCCAATCCCGGCCCGAGAAAAGCTGCGAACGCAATGGCAAGCAGAATTCCCGGAAACGAAAGAAACGAATTGATCAGGATAATGTTTACGAAGCGGTCGAAGGCTCCGCCGAAATACCCGGCGAGAGAACCAAGCGCGAGGCCTACAACTCCCGCCCCGAGCACCACCGACACCCCAACCAGCAACGAAACTCGCGCGCCGTACAGAGTGCGCGACAGAACATCGCGGCCCAGTTCGTCCGTCCCCAACCAGTGCTGTGCGCCAGGCGGACGCAAGCGCTCCGGCAGACTCTGGGCGGCAGGGTCCCGAGGCGCGAGCCACGGGGCCAAAACGGCCATCACGACAAGCAACACCGTTACTGCGAGGCCCCAGCGGCCCAACCCGCTCGTGCTCAGAAATTGCCGAATCGGCGATTCCTGCTTCATGAATTCCTTTCGGATCCGCGTTCGAATCAGCCCTGTTGATATTCTCCCATTCGCTCTACATTTGTTGTAGGCCGCGTCTTTAGACGCGGGGGTTTTGCGCCGACTCGAAGAAATTCCTCGTCGCGAAAGCAGCGAGCTACAATTGGCATCATTGCAGCCGCACCCTCGGGTCAACGATCGCATAAACGACGTCCGTGAGCAGGTTCACCACGACATAGGACAAAGCGATCACCAGAATGCAGCCCTGCAGCAAGGGGTAATCTCGCGCGGAAATTGCCTGCACGGCGAGCCGTCCAATCCCAGGCCAGGAGAAAATCGATTCCGTGACAATCGTGCCGGCCAGCAACGAACCAAACTGCAATCCCACGATCGTGATGATGGGAATCAGCGCATTGGGAAAGGCGTGCCGGAACAGCACCGACATCTCCGCGATGCCTTTCGCGCGAGCGGTGCGCACGTAGTCGCTCGAAAGCTCCTCGATCATCGACCCGCGCACCATGCGAGTCAGGATCGCCGCCAGCGCCGCGCCCAACGTGATGGCAGGCAGGATCAGATGGCTCGGGCCGCCGCGCCCCGAAACAGGCAGCCATCCGATCTCCACTGAAAAAATCAGAATCAACACCGGCCCGAGCGCGAAATTGGGAACCGAAAGACCAAGCAGCGTGAAAAATGACGTCGCGCGGTCCGCCCCACTGCCGCGGCGCTTGGCGGAGAATACCCCCGCCGGGATTGCAATGGCGATGCAGACGATCAATGCCGCCAGGGACAATTCAAGAGTGGCGGGGAAACGGTCCAGCACGATCGGGCGCACCGGCGCCGCAAAGCGGAGCGATCTGCCCCAGTCACCGCGTGCGAGCCCCTCGAGGTATCGCGCGTATTGCACACCGAGCGGTTGGTCGAGTCCCAGCGTATGGCGCAACTGCGCGAGATCTTCGGCGCGCGCGTCCTGGCCGAGCATTTGCAGCACGGGATCACCCGGCACGATGTGAATCAGCAGAAAAACCATTGTGAGGATGAGCCATAGCGCGGGCAATGAGTAAAGGAGCCGGAGCAGGACGTGTCGAATCATTCCGTTTTCCGCGCGTTCTCCGCGATGGGCCTCGTCTCCGGTGCGGATGCGGGAATCTGCGGCTCCCCCGGCTGTTTCAGGCGCTGGATCTTGATTCGCGCGACGCGACGGCGGTCCATTTCCACGATGGTGAAGCGATATCCTTCGTAGTCAAAACTTTCTCCACCGCGCGGAATAAACCCGAGTTGCGCGAGAACGAAACCTCCGGCCGTCGCGTAGGCAGGATCTTCCGGCAAGGTGATGTTGTACCGTGACTCCAGATCATGCAGGCTGAGCGATGCGTCGAAAATCATCGCTGCATCGGCGCCCTTCCCGACAATGAGGGGCTTCTGCACCACATCGTATTCATCATGAATCTCGCCGACGAGGTGTTCGAGGACGTCCTCCAGTGTTACAAGCCCCAGAATGCTGCCGAATTCGTCCACTACCATGGCCATCTTGGTTTGGCGGGAGCGCAATTCGGCCAGCAGTTCGCTCGCTGGCTTGCTCTCCGGCACAATGAGCACTTCGTGCAGCATGCGCCTCACGCTGAACTCGGGCGCGGACCAGCCCTCCTCGGCTCGGCGCTCGCGGTCCAGCAGCACCCACACGATGTCCTTGATGTGAATATATCCGAGCACGTGGTCCCCCGCTCCTTCAAACACCGGGAGCCGCGAGCGCTGCGTCGTGACGAACACGCGCATCACATCGTCGAGCCCGGCGTCGGCGGTGATGGAATGCACGTCCGGGCGCGGCACCATCAATTCTCGTACTTGCAATCCATCAAGCTCAATGGCGCCGAGAATCAGCCTTTCTTCCTCCACGCCGATCAATCCGCGCTCCCGTGCTTGCTGGATCTGAATCTGCAACTCTTCGGCGGAATGCACAAGCGTGTGGCTCTGCCGGCCGGATAGCCCCAATCCGCTCAGAATCCATCGGCTGGATCCATCGAGCAGATTGATCGCCGGTCGAAATACACCCAGATACCACTGGAAGGGCCGCGCCACCAGCAAAGCTACGGGCCCGGCACGCTGCAGGCTGATACTTTTCGGAACTAATTCACCCAGTACGACGTGCAGAATTGTCAGCAGCAGAAATGCGACGGCGAGTGAAACAGCGTGCACCAGAACGACGGTATGACGCCCCGGAATGTTTGCGACCAGCGGGCTCAACATCGTTGCAAGCATAGCCTCACCGAGCGCTCCCAAACCAAGACTGGTGAGTGTAATGCCGACTTGCACTCCGGAAACGACGCGATCAAGGTGTCCGAGCAAGTCGAGCACGATCCGCGCGCGTGGGTCTCCTTCCTCCATCAATTGCCGGACACGCGAAAGCCGCACGGCGACAAGCGAAAACTCCACCGCCGCGAAGAATCCGTTTACGGTCACCAGCGCCAGTAGTCCCAGCAATCGCAGCGCGATCACGATTTCCTCCGGTGACCAGATTCTAACAGCCCCAGCACCGCGGCCCAAGCCGCTACTGTGATTCTGTGCGAATCAACGGTTGCCGCGTTTCTTGTTCGATCGGCGGTGTTGGCAACCAGTGCGCCGTACTGCAATGGGTTACCCTCTTCCGCCGAATAGACTGCTTAATTCTCAAGGCGACGAATTTTGCGCATACTTCGTGACGGACTACTCGCAATTTTCCTGCCGCTAGCAGGTGCTGGTGGTTCGGCACAGTAAACCCAGCGTCTTCAGAAAGCGGTTGTTTCGGTTCTCGCGCGTGCATTAGAATGCTGCCTTCATCCTGCGTCCGATTTTCGCGACCCGCAGTGGTGGTTTTCTGGGTTTGAAATTGTCCTTCGCCTTTTTGGCCGTGAAGGCCGGGCATGTCGGCGTTGTGGCGTGGCGTGCGGACTCCACGCGCCGTCGCCAGCCACCTCCGCCAGAGCGCTTCGGCGGCGGCGGATAGCGCTGGCTTTGGCGCGTCGGCGACTTGGAGCCCGCCAAATTAAGAATTCGGCGAATCGAGCAGGGCAGGCGACCGACTTATTCTTGTTCCCAATGGCAGCGATAGCGAAAAATGACCCCCGTGAATCCAACACCGGCGAAAAAACCAGAGCCCGCGAAGAAGCCCGATTTCGAGCATTCGCTGACGCGCCTGGAAGAAATCGTGCAAAAGCTGGAGAGCGCGAACCTTTCGCTCGACGAGGCCATGAAACTGTTCGAGGAAGGCGTGCAACTCTCTCGCGATTGCCAGAAACACTTGGAACAAGCCGAGGGTAAAGTGGAAATTCTGCTAAAGAAGGCTGGCGGCGAGTTGGCCGCGGAGCCATTCGATCCCGAAGCCGAGGAAAAACCCTAGCCAGAAGGCGCGACCGGGCGAACCCGCCACCTGATGAATCTCCCCGCATTTTTCGAAGAGGGCCGAATCGCTGTAGATGCCGCGCTGGAACGGCTAATGCCGGGCGAAGACGTGCCGCCCCCATCGATCCACCGCGCCATGCGCTACAGCGTGCAAGCGGGCGGAAAACGCGTCCGGCCTATCCTGTGCCTCGAATCCGCGACGATTTTTTCTGCCGATGTAACGCCTATTCTGCCCGTTGCCTGCGCGCTCGAGTTCATTCACACCTACTCGCTGATTCACGACGACCTGCCCGCCCTCGACAACGACGACCTGCGGCGCGGCAAGCCAACTTGCCACAAGAAATTCGGCGAAGCGATCGCCATCCTCGCGGGCGATGCGCTGCTGACGCTGGCGTTCGAAACGCTTGCGAACGCGCCAGTCGATCCGGCACGGCGCGTCGCGATCCTTTCCCTCGTGGCGGCCTCCGCGGGGACGATCAACGGCATGGTGGGCGGCCAAGTGGCTGACCTCGAAGCAGAGGGGCGCGCGATCGAGCCCGCGGAGCTCGAATACATTCACCGTTCGAAAACGGCCGCGCTGATCCGCGCGTCAGTTGTGGCAGGAGCGATCAGCGGCGGCGCGGACGACGAAAATGTCTCGCGTTTGAAGCGCTTCGGCGAAACAATTGGCTGGGCGTTTCAGGTCGTCGATGACATCCTCGACGTGGAGGAGTCTTCAGCGGCGCTGGGCAAAACCGCGGGAAAAGATGCCGAGCAGCAGAAAGCAACCTATCCGGCACTTTACGGCCTTGAAAGATCGCGCCAGTTTGCGAAGGAGCTGGAGTCGCGCGCCATGGAGGAGCTTGCGCCCTTCGGCCAGCGCGCTGCACGGCTGCAGGAACTCGCGGAAATGATCGTCCATCGCCGCGCGTAGTAGACATCTGAGGCATACCCCTATCGTCCGAGGGAATGCATTTATTGTAGCCCGCGTCTCTTGCCCTGAGCGAACGCGAAGGGTCAGACGCGGGGATTTTTCTACGAGCCAGCGAAAACCCTCGTCCCGGTAAAACCGGGACGAGCTACAACATCAACGCTTCACTGAACTTTCATTGATGATTGCCAGCACAATTTGCTAATCGCAGTGCCATCTAAACCAAAACTCGAAAAGAAGCGCCTCGACGTGCTGGTCGTCGAGAGGGGACTCGCTGACTCCCGCGAGAAAGCGCAAGCGATGATTTTGGCGGGCGAGGTGCGTGTGAACGGTTCGCGTAGCGACAAGGCTGGAATGCAGGTGGCCACCGATGCGCTAATCGAAATCAGCGGAACCTCGGCGAAATATGCGAGTCGCGGCGGGCTGAAGCTGGAAGGCGCGCTCAAAGACTTCGGTGTCGACGTTTCGGGCAAAACCTGCCTCGATATCGGCGCCTCGACGGGAGGCTTTACCGATTGCTTGCTAGCGCATGGCGCACGCCAGGTTTATGCAATCGACGTAACACCCGAACAGATGGACTGGCGCCTGCAACAAGACGCGCGCGTGAAACGAATCAAGGAGAACGCACGGAATTTGAGACCCGAGCAAATCCCTGAACCGGCGGACCTGGTGACCGTTGACGTATCTTTCATTTCAGTGTCAAAGGTTCTGCCCGCCGTTGTCGCCGCCGCGGGACCTCGCGCGGAATTCTTGATCCTGGTCAAGCCACAGTTCGAACTGGATCGAGGGGACGTCGGCGGGGGCGGCATCGTGCGTGATGAGGCGCTGCACGCGAGAGCCATCGAGCGTGTGCGTAGGGCTGCGGAGGGCGCAGGGTTGCGCGTCGAAGGCGTGCGGCCGAGCCGCCTGGCCGGCGCGGAGGGAAATCAGGAGTTCTTTCTTCATGCGCGGAGCAGGCCCGGTGAGGACCCAAGCACCACTGTCTGAAGATCGCGGAAATCGAGTGCGGGCGCTACGCGGCGTCCCGCCTAGGCGGGCCGGCTTCCCGCTCGCCTCGCTGCTCCGACCTTCGCCCGCCAGAGCAGCGGGCTTCGCGTCGGCGGGTTGGCGGGCGAGTGGCGCGTCGGTGACTTGAAGCCCTCAATTATAAAGTCTGCGCGATAAATGCTACATTAGGGCGCGCTTTAGAAGCACATCCGGCTAATACAAAAATGATTCGAACAGTAGGAATTATCTCCCGCCCGCGCCGCGAAGACATCGCGCGCGTCGTACCGCCTTTAGTCGCATGGCTGCGGGCTCACGGCGCTGAGGTCGTCTGCGATTCCGAGACGGGCGAGTGCATCGGCCCGCTTACGGCGCAAATGCGAAAGCGTGAGGAACTGCCCCGATGCTCCGATTTATTGATTGTGCTGGGCGGCGACGGAACACTTCTTTCCGCAGCACGCCTGGCGGCGGATCGCCAGGTGCCAATCCTCGCCGTGAATCTTGGCGGCATGGGCTTCTTGACGACCGTATCCCAGGATGAGCTCTACCAGATTCTCGAAGAGATCTTCTCGGGCAAGCACAGGGTAAGCGAGCGCGTAATGCTCGAGGCGGAGATTCTTCGCGGCGGCGCCGTCATACGGCGGCAGATTGCACTCAACGACGCCGTCCTCAACAAGGCGGCGCTGGCTCGCATCATGGACGTCGCACTGCGCGTCGACGGCGAATACGTCACAACATACAAAGCCGACGGCCTGATCCTTTCCACGCCGACCGGGTCCACCGCCTATTCTCTGGCGGCGGGCGGACCCATCGTGTATCCAACGGTCGAGGCATTCGTGGCGACTCCGATTTGCCCGCATACGCTGACCAATCGGCCGTTGATGATTCCAGACTCCGCGAGCATCGAAATCGATTTTAAGGCCGAAGACGATGCCGTATTCCTCACTTTTGACGGACAGATAGGCATTGAACTGGCGCGTGAGGATCACATCGTGGTGCGCAAGGCGTCGGAAAAACTTCGCCTGGTGCTCCCGGCAAAGAAATCGTATTTCGAGATCTTACGCAACAAATTAAAGTGGGGCGAGCGCTAGAGGAAGAAGTTTATCCGCAGATTCACCCAGATGAACACTGATGAAACGCTGGGAGCTTGGCGTCGAGAGTCAACAGTTGATAGTCGACAGTTGATAGTTAAGAGTTCCGATCCGAGCGGGTTCTATCCTCAAGCGAAAATTGAGTATTTGCGGTGCGACAGTTATCGAGTGGCTCCGCAGCGACACGGATCGCGATTCACGAGTCACGAATCACGGTTCTGCATCCGTGTTCATCAGTGTGCATCCGTGGTTTCCATTCCGGAGGTTCCCCTACTCGCCGCGAACGAGGTCGGCGCGAGATTCGCGGCGGCGGATCACGCGGAAGCGGCGGCCTGTGACGAGCACTTCGGCGGGGCGCGGCCGGGAATTGTAGTTCGATGCCTCGACGAAACCGTACGCCCCGGCTCCCCACAGCACGAGCACATCGCCTGAAGCGACCTCTCCCAGCGGCCAGTCTTGGACGAAGCAGTCGCCGGATTCGCAGACGGGGCCAACGATGTCGGCGCGACTGAGCGCTCCTGATTTGCGACGCGCGCGTGTGATCGGATGAGTGGCTCCATAGAGCGCGGGCCGCATGAAATCGTTCATCGCGGCATCCACCACGACGAAGGTTCTTCCCCGATTTTGTTTCGTATATAGCACGCGCATCAGAATCACCCCTGCGGGGCCAATCAGCGAACGCCC
>WNFE01003796.1_pt1 | contig 20807 bp, 15 predicted proteins | sample 5400451 | NCBI WGS metagenome assembly WNFE01 (sample SAMN13153344, study PRJNA577476) | soil metagenome | isolation source: 200 cm saprolite under Douglas fir tree site 2 hole 2 | place: USA:California | collected 2015-04-18
TGCCATTAAATCGGGCAGTGGAGTCGCCCCTGCTGCTAAAGCTGCGCCGGGAACTTCTTGACTGGCAGCTCCAGGAGAAGGCTGTTGCGCCAGCAAGCCGGCGGCAGCCATCAGGCAAACAGCAAAATAAATGCTTGCTTTATTTTTGTGATTCAAAAGCACTTTCATCTTTCCTCCCATGGGAAAACACGGAGACACACAGGCACACTAAGGCGTACCTGTAAAGGAAAGCGAAAGCAGGATCAGATTCTCAGGATGGAAATAGTTTCTGGCGGAGATTCAGGGGGGGCATGCGTATTGGAGAGCCACTGGATGCGGGAAACATGCGTCAACCAGGATGTATGTGCAATCGGCAGATCTGCAGAGATCACCAGATGCTGGGTGGAAACCGAGGCGCGAGAGCTGGCCAAATAAGGATTGCTCTCCCGAACCGTGGTGCGGCAGCACGAATGCGAGGAGGGCATTCCCATTGCTCCGCATCGTTCAGCCATTTGTCGGCAACACTCGCGTTCTTCCGTTGTTGCTATGCCATTGGGCAACAGGCAAGCCATTAACGGCGCTGCAAATACGGAAAGCAGCGAAAACAAAACAACGACTTTGCCGATCTGTTTCACTCTATATAGTGTATTCGATTTGCGCTTTTGTGCAAGTGACACAGATCACAGCTCGGCAGATTCTCAGGTAAACGCAAAATGTTCCTTGAGAGACATTTTCTAGAATAAAGGTCACTCAAGCGTAGAAACTTTCTTTCTCACTTCGCGGCATTCCTTATATGTAGACATACCCGCTCTGCCGTGATCTACTGGCTTCTCAACTCCCCGAAATATCTCCGCAATAATGAGCTGCTATTCATTGCCTCCTAGTGATGGGGGGAGGGGGGTACTTGCTGCTTGTGGGTTGGAGACCTAAAAACTACGCTGATCGCCGCATATTTGGCGGGGAAAGTCGATGCCGGGGTGGGGTACTTGCTGCCAGTACCCATACTCAGTCCTCATACTCAGGTCTCAGTACTTCAGTCCTCAGTACTCAGCCCTCAGAATCCCACTTCGCAAAATGAATTTTCAAAGAGCTCGAGGGTTTACGAAACCCCGCATTCTTGAATGCTGTTGAACACACTTCCATGCCAATGATGGCCTAGGGTTTCCCAGGAATCAATGATTTGATACCAGGCTGATATCAAAGTGATATCAAAACCCTGAACCTTAGGAGTGGCGGCCTATCATTGTCCTGGCATTCAAGAATGCTGAGGTTAGACCTCTATCTTTGAAAATCTGACTTTTTCCGTCGCAGTTTGAGCGCGAAGCAAGCGCCGGATCGTGCCAGCGTAGCGCGAGTCGGGGCCCAATACCGGGTTTTGAGACTGCTTGAACCACTACACCGCCCTCTCTGTATGTCATTGAATTGTAGTGACTTATCAACACTTTAACTACTCGAAGCAATGGGGACCACAATCTTCCGAAAATCTGCGTTGATCCGCGGCGAAAGTCTTTTGCTCTTCTCTGTGTCTCTGTGGTGAAAAAACCAGCAGTTGGTCGAGGACAAGCGCTTGCGCTCCTGCACAGTTTTTACGAAAGCACGGCTTCGAGTTCGCGTCCGAAGAGTTCGCGGAAGTAGTTGCGTTCTTTATCCAGGGCCCACAATTCCAGCTCAGCGCCCAGCGTGCCTTTGGTGCGAAGTACGAGACGCACTTTGCCGCCTTTGATCCGTGCCGAAATGCCGCTCACGACGGCCCTGCGGCTTTGATTCAAAGCACGCGCCAGACGCAGCAGAAAAATCGCCTTGTGCGCCAGAATGCGGTCCGCGGGGCGAAGCAACTTCATGGCTTTGTGGGCCGCCGCAGGGCGGGAATTTCCCAAATAGCGGGCAATGGCCGCGATGAGCGCGCGCTCGTATGCGGTGTAGCCGAAGATTTCGCTGTTGGCGATGATGTAGTGCGCGTGGCGGTGCCAGCCGTAACGGTTAACGTAAATTCCGACCTCATGCAGCATGGCCGCAGCCGAGAGCCACTCGGTATATTCCTGCGGTAGATTGTGCACGGGACGCAGGTGGCGGAAAAGATCGAGCGCCAGCTTGCGCACATGCTGCGAGTACGCCATATCCACGCGATAGTTTTTGCCGGTGGCCAGCAGAGCGTCCCAGCGGTCAGATTCGATTTGCTTGCGCGAGCGCGTGCGCACGTCGTAGTCTGCCGCCATCTGGGCGAGCAGGCCGTCGCGCAACCCCAGCGGCGAGTAGCGGAAGCCGCGCAGGTGGCATTTTTCCAGCAGCTCGGCAAAGACCACCGCGCCGGCCACAACGATTTCCGCGCGGCGCGGACCGATGCCCACCAACGCGGTGCGCTGCGCCATTTTCATCTTGGCCAGCTTGGCGGCGATTTTGACGGCCTTGGCGCGGGGAACATCCTGCGCCGATTCACGCACGCTTCTCTTGTGCACGCCGCTGCACACGGCAGCCAAAGCAGCCGCCGTGCCCGAGGTGGCGATCATGACGCGGGGCTTGTAAGCGAGGACGCGCCGAACCGTGCGGCCCATCTCTTTTTCAATAAAGCTGCGCAGGCGGCGCAGCTCTTTGGGAGCAGGAGGATCGTGCTTGAGAAATTCTTCCGTCAGACGCACCGCGCCCAAGGGCAGGCTGATGGTGTAAAGGATGTGTCCGGCGGCAGAGATGGTGAGTTCGCAGCTTCCGCCGCCCAAATCCACCATCAGAACGGGCGAAGCACCCAGCCGCATATTGGAGAGCAAACCCAGATGGATGAGCCGCCCTTCTTCCAGCCCGCTGATGATTTCGACCTTCCATCCGGTGGCGGAGCGGACCCAATCCATAAACGCGCGCCCGTTGCGGGCATCGCGCAACGCACTCGTAGCCACCACACGCACTACCTGCGCCCCGGTTCTTTGAGCCGCCTTATGGAAGCGCTGCAAAACTTCAACCGTGCGCGCCAGGGCCGCGGGCGTGAGGATGCCGCTCTTGAAAACCGATTTGCCTAGACGGGTGACCTCGCGGTCTTCGTGGATCGTCACCAGCCGGTGACGCACGAGGCGCGCAATCTTGATGCGCACGGAATTGGAGCCAATATCAACCGCGGCGAAGGTAGGCATGGAAGAACAGTTCCCAGTTGTCGGTTCTCAGTTCTCAGTTCCTCGCGCCAGGAGATACGTATTGGAAAGGCCAGTTTGTTGGGCGAAAGAAACTCACTTAGTTTTTACCACGGAGGTGTGGAGACGCGGAGAAAAATCAAGAAATAGTTCTCAGAAGCAGGCCAGAGTTGTCAATCCTCAGCTTCGGTTGCTCTAAGGGATAGTTCTTTGAGTACTTTAGTTTACTGTTTGGGTATCTTTGGCCTTGCCTTTCGTGCGTGGCAGGCCCAAAATATGTTGGGATTGGTCAACAAGAACGAAGGTCCGGCGCTGAAGAAGCCTGCAGGTTCTGGCTGCAAGCCAACCTCTTCGATTTCACTCAGAGTGCTGCGCCCTCGCGTTCTTTCTGCGGCGAAGTTACTTATGTTCCTGGGCCGGTTGCGACGGTGTTGGTTGTTGGGCCGGCGTTGGCACCTGAGTAGGACTCTGGCGCAGCTCTATCGTATCTTTGGTACCAACAGAGAGGGATTCAGTGTTCAAGGGCGTAATTTCCTGCCTGCGCACGATGTGGGGAATCAGCACAAACACGATCTCATTTACGCCGTGCTCCGTACTCTCTGAGGCAAACAGGTGCCGGAACAACGGGATTCTTCCTAACCCGGGGAGTCCACTCCAACTCTTGATCTCTCGATCTTCAAAGATGCCGCCCATGATATTGATTTCGCCCTCTTGAAGGCGAATTTCATTTTCGATGGTGCGCTGCCCGATGTTGGGTTGCTCAACCCCGCCGATCGTGGTTTTGCCCGTGATCGAAGAGATTTCCATCGCAACTTTGAGGTTGATTTCGTGGTTGGCATGGACTGTAGGGGTGATTTCAATTTTTACCCCTACCTCCTGATATTGAAATTGTGTCTGCACCACCGGGTTAAGCAGACCGCCGCCAGACCCCGACAATGGATTGGCAAATGATCCCGCGACTACGGGAACACGGTCGCCGATCTTGAGCGTTGCCTTCGCCCCGTTCACTGACCGAACTTGGGGGCTTTGTATGATCCTGCTGTCACTATCGCTGAACAGGAAAGAAACTATTGCGGCGGGAAGAGTAACCGCATAACTCTGCGAACCTATATGCTTTAAGGTATTGAGAGTCATTCCCGCCGCTGCACCGCCGGGAGTTGCGCTCTGCAGACCCTGGAGCGCCACGGTTGCAGTACCAGGAGGGGCAGGCGCAATCCCAAGATTACGAGTACGGTCGCGGTTCACCTGCATGATGGCAACATCCACTACCACCTCGGGCTCGGCTTTATCGAAATCATCAATCAATTTTTCCGCCAAGGCGATCTGGTCAGGAGTTCCGCGTACGGCAATGGCGTTCTTGGAGGCCATGAGCTGCACGCGCTCAATCTGCAAGAGCGAGCGCAGTGCTGCCGCAATGTCATTCAACTCTGCAGGCTGCGAGACATTGGAAAGATAAAAGGTCTTGATGACGCTCTGCTCCAGTTCCCTGCGTTTGGCGGGATTGTCTTGCGCAACAAAAATTGTGTTGCTGGTCACCGGACGCCAGAACGTCTTGGACTCGAAAGCCACGATCTGGAGCGCATCCCGCAGTGAGACGCCGTTCAGTTCAACGTGGATGCGGTGCGCCGTGAAGTCCGGATCGAACAGCACGTTGATCCCTGCATATTTTCCGATGACCTCATAGAGTATGCGGCTGTCTTCTGTCATCTTGAGTGTGATGGGTTGGTCTGAGATCGGTTGCAATTCCCACGGCCCCAGGGCGCCCTGCAGCCGGCTGGAAAGCGGTCCCTGCGATTGGACCTCGTCTTGCGAGGGCGGTTGCTGCTTGAGCTCCTCCATCATGCGGCGGGTCAGACGGATTTCCTGCTGGGCGATATCCATCGAGGGATCAATGGCGGTAGCTGCCTCAAATTGTGCCAGCGCATCTTCTAACCTTCCGCCATCGCGGAAAAGCTGGCCGCGATGCACTTTCGCGGCTGCGGCATAAAACCGGGTGCGTTCGAAGGCTACGCGGAAGCGAAGGTCCTTGGGATCTTTATCGTAAGCCTGCTTGTAAAGCTCGTACGCGGCCTCGTACATCTGGGCGGCCTCCGCGTCTTTCCCTTTTTTGTACAACGAAGCGGGAGACTCGGCCTGCAGCACGAGCGCCGTAAGCAGACAAATAACCAATGCCAGCCGACCACTGAATTGGTTCATATAGCAACTTGGATTCAAGGCAGGAAAAAAGGTTCTTAATGCAGTTCGCGATATTCTTTGCCTGAGTTCAGTTTTTAGTTAGAAACTGGTAACCGGCATCTGACAACTGCTTACATCGCCTGCACCTTGCTCCAGATCGCCGGCTCGACAGGGATGCCTTTGGCCAGGTTCTCGCTTCGGATTTTCAGTACTTGTTCACCCGGGTATCGCACCTGCTCGCCACCCGAGTGCGGCGGCAGTTTGAAGTACGCAATGACTTCGTCGGCAATCCTGGCGGCAACTTCAGGGGTACCGACAGACGACGGGTCCAATGCGATGAAGACCTGCGAGAGATAGCTTTCGCGGTCGGGATCGGATGTGATCTGATGCGTGGCCTTGCCACCTGACAGCAGCGCCCCCACCAGGTCAAGCATCAATGCCAGACCCGAGCCTTTCCAGTAGCCAATAGGTAAAGGCCGCTTTGATGCTTCAATTTCAGCCGGATCTCGGGTTAGCTGCCCTTTCGTATCAAAGCCACCGTCCACAGGAAGCAGTTCACCGCGCATGCGATAAGAAGCCAGCGCCCCGTACGAGAACTGTGACACGGCCATATCGAGCACTACGTGTCCGGCGGGCCGGGGCACGGCGATGATCAGAGGGTTATTGCCCACACGCGGATCGCTCGCACCCCAGGGCGGAAGGTTGGGCAGGGTGTTGGTCCAGCAGATTCCGATGACGCCGGCGTCGGCTGCCTGCCAGCCGAAGTTGCCGCCACGCATCCAGTGCGTGGTATTGGCCAGAGCTACGCAACCCGTACCGTGCTTCTTGGAGAGCGCGATCGCTCTTTCCATACACTGGTAAGCATTGAGAGGACCGGGGCCAAGTTTTCCATCCCAGCGTTCGAGCGAGCCGCAGGCTGCGACGAGCTCAGGCTCAGCATGAATGTTGATGGTCCCATTTTGAATTTGCAAGACGAAGCGGGGAAAACGATTCAGGCCGTGGGAGTAAACGCCGTCGCGGCTTGCGTCGGCGAAAAGACGGGCGCAGAGCCGGGCACGCTCAGATTCAAATCCCAGCTTCTGCAGGACACGCAGAAGAGTATCGAAAAGTTCCTGGTAAGGGACTCTATGCATTGTGATCTAGACCCGGAGCACATCTTAACTGATTGAAGTCCGAAATCTATTTATGGAACCAGTTCTAAACCGCGCTTCGCTGGGGTTCAAGTTTGCTTTGCCAGGATTGCAGGAACGATTCGATCCTGGCAATCTCTTCAGAGCCCAGGCGAAATTCGGCCGCGCGGATCACGCCTTTGACCTGCTGCGGGGAACGCATCCCTACGATTGCTCCCGTAACCTCCGGCCGGCGCAGGGTCCAGGCAATGGCAACCTCCCCGGGCTTGCGCCGGTTACGGACACCGATATCGCGTAACAACTTGGCCAACTCCAGATTGCGGGTCAGCTCCGGCTCCTGGAAGTGCGAATTGCGCTTGCGAAAGTCATCTTCAGGCATATTGGCAATGCGCTTACGGGTCATGGCGCCGCTCAAAAGTCCGGACTGCATGGGCGAATAGACAATCACGCCAATCTGGTTCCGGGCGCAATAGGGCAGGATGTCACGCTCAACATCAGGCCGAATGATGGAGTAAGGAGGCTGCAAGGAGGTGATAGGAGCGATCTTGCGCGCGCGTTCCATCTGCTCGACGTCGAAGTTGGAGACGCCGATCCAGCGCACTTTGCCCTCTTGTTTCAGTTTGGCCATGGTTTCCCAGCCTTCTTCAATTTCCTGCGGGGGATCGGGCCAATGAATCTGATACAAATCAATCACATCAATCTGTAAACGCTTAAGGCTGGCTTCAACTTCGCGCCGCACCGAGCTGGCTTTCAGGCTATGACCAATTTCACCTTTTTCGTTCCAGACAAGCGCGCATTTCGTAAAAACATAAGGACGCCTGGAACGGCCCTTCAAGGCCTGGGCCACGACTTCTTCGGAGTGCCCCAGGCCATAGACGGCGGCGGTGTCTATCCAATTCATTCCGGCATCAAGGGCGGCGTGGATGGCAGCAATGGAGTTGTTGTCATCTTGTGGGCCCCAGGCGAATTGCCATCCGCCGCCACCGATCGCCCAAGCGCCAATGCCAAGGGGCGTAATCTGCATGTCACTGTTGCCTAATTGCTTCAGCTTCATCACGGTATCAGGCCCTCCTTCTCAAAAACACATATTCTTCTTTGTGATGTCTCGTTCATTGGCCGAAGATGCCGCTCGCACCCTGGATGACCAATGTGGTCGCGCCCTTGAATGGAACGTTGAGTTTGCGCGCGTGCGCGTCGTAAGTGTAGTCGGAGCCTTCATGCAGCACCACACCATTTTTGGTCACACCCTTCAGATTGCGGCAATACACCTCGAGCGCGCCGACGGTGCCCAAGTCAGCAGGCTGCTGGAGGTTTTGGCCACGTCGGTGGCATCGGTGACAGGATAGATCTCGCTGGCGAACTTGAAAAACGTATTATCCTGCGAGAGCAGCACGTCTCCAGTTGAGCGTTCAATGACACGAAATGAATAAGGACTAGTATTCAATTCAACTCGCAATGCAGGAGATTCCAGGGTTTCGGTCGCCGCCCATAGGGCAGAACCGGGGAACACTAAGAAAGCTCCTATCAGCAGGATCAACCCCACGTATTTAAAACGATTGGTCATGGGATACTCCTTTTCGTTTATTTTGATTTTTTTGGGTATTCGCCAACATTAACTGTCGCTCGCGCAAGCACGGACGTGTCAAGTTGGACATTCTAAACGTTTCATTTAGCAATCTTGAGTTAATGGGATAGTGCGCCTGCTGGTCCAATTTTCACCCCCAATCATCGCATTGCACCTGCTATATTGCTTGCTTGCCTTTATGAGGTATACGGAAATTGCGGCGGCGAAGCCACGCTCTCCACGGAGCACGCTGCAGCAGGAATTAAATCGGAAAATCAATGAATACGCAAAGGGAGAACCTGAGATGAACCGTCAGTGCAGAAGACTCATGCAAGGGGCCGCAGTCGCGGCAATGATTTTGGCGGCTAGCTTGCAGAGCTTGGCGCAGAAGGAATTCAAGAATTGGCCCGCTGGAACTTCGCCGCAAGAGGTCGGTAAACGCGTGGCCGAACGCTTTGTCGCCAGCCCGCACGGAAACTTCGGCAGGAGTGCGCCACCGGCCCATATCATTTATCCGGAGGTTTGCACGTGGTACGGATCATTGACCTTTGCACAATTGAGCCGCGACAAAGACCTTACCGCCAGGCTCATCAAGCGCTTCGATCCACTATTTGCTGAGGAATCCAACCTGGTGCCGGTCCCCGACCATGTTGACTCCACGGTTTTCGGCACGGTTCCGCTGGAGCTTTACATCGAAACCAGGCAGCAGAAGTATCTCGACTTAGGCAAGGACCTCGCCGACAAACAATGGGTTGACCCAACGCCAGATGGATTGACCAAGCAGACCCGCTACTGGATTGATGACATGTTCATGATTACCGCGGTGCAGGTGCAAGCTTATCGCGCAACCGGAGACCCCAAATACATCGACCGCGCAGCGCTGGAGATGTCCTCCTACCTGGACAAGCTGCAACAGCCCAACGGATTGTTTTATCATGCGCCCGACGTTCCCTTTTTCTGGGCACGGGGCAACGGATGGGTGGCTGTGGGCATGGCTGAGTTGTTGCGGTCGCTTCCAAAAAACCATCCCAAGCGTGCGCGAATCTTGCAGGGCTACCAAAAGATGATGAAGTCATTGCTCGAATACCAGAGTAAGGACGGTATGTGGCGTCAATTGATTGATCACCCTGAGGCCTGGCCTGAGACATCATCCACGGGTATGTTCACCTTCGCCATGATCACAGGCGTCAAGAATGGCTGGCTGGATAAGAAGATTTACGCACCCGCAGCACGCAAAGGCTGGCTCGGGCTGGTGAGTTACATCAACAAAGATGGCGACATCACCAATGTATGTGAAGGCACCAACAAGAAGAATGATCTGCAGTATTACCTCGACCGCGCACGCAACACCGGCGACTTGCATGGCCAGGCGCCGATTTTGTGGTGTGCTTCAGCCCTGCTGCGATAAGGCTATTATTTTCCATTTCGGGAAAAACTTTGTGTTTTTTCCCGAAATGGAATGATGGCCTGTTTTGTTACTACAGTAATCTGTCAGCTTTCAGAGTAGCAGGGATACAATTTGAAGCTGAATGGATTCACCCGTAACCAGCTCAACCCCTGAACCAAGCGAACCTACAAGCCCGGCTGCTCCGGCGATTACTACCAATGCAGTGCTCAAGACCATGCTGCAGGTTTCCAGCCAGATCAGCGACCTGATCTTCTCGCCAGGGCGGCCACCGCAGGTGGAGCTACGCGGGCAACTGATCCCAGTAAAAATTGCGGAGTTGCCTGTGCGACACCTCGTACAGCCTTCCGGGAGAGGCGCGATTCCGAGTCAACATATTCAAGCAGCGCGGCAGCTATGCCATTGTGATGCGGGTGATCCCGAGGAATGTGCCGACGTTTGCAGACCTGAAACTGCCTGCGCAACTTGGGGAAATTGCCAACTTGAAGAACGGCATCGTACTGGTGACCGGGCCCACGGGGTCGGGGAAATCTTCGACTATGGCCGCCATCGTGGACCGGATCAACGAAACCCACGGGTACCACATCATCACGATTGAAGACCCGGTTGAGTTTATCCACCGGCACAAGCGTTCTACGATTCATCAGCGGGAGCTGCACAGCGATACGCCCAGCTTCACGCTGGCGCTGCGGGCGGCACTGCGCCAGGCGCCAAAGGTAATCCTGGTGGGCGAGATGCGCGACAAGGAGACCATCGAGATTGCCATGGAAGCAGCAGAGACCGGGCACCTTGTGCTTTCCACGCTGCACACGACTGACGCCTCCAAGACTGTGGAGCGCATCGTCGGGGTCTTCCCTTTGCCGGAGCAGCACATCATTCGCAACCGCTTATCGAAGAGTTTTCGCTGGATCATTTCCCAGCGCCTTATCCCACGCAAAGATGGCACAGGCCGTGTGGCGGCGTTCGAGATGTTGAAATCTACCCTGCGCACACGCGAGTACATGGAAAAAGGAGAGGGCGAGGGCAAGAGCCTGATTGACGCCATGGTGGATGGCAACCTGGACGGCATGCAATGCTTCGACCAGATGATTGAAGAGATGATTCGCAAAGGAATCGTGGAGTTCGACACTGGCCTCGCTTATGCGACGAATCCGGGGAATTTACGTTTACAGCTTAGTGACCACGAACAAGAGCCTGAAACCCTTGCCCCCAAAGAAACTGTTGCGCCGAAAGCTGCTGCACCGAAAGTAGAGAAGCATGTTCCCACCGAGCCCGAGTTGATTATTGAGCGATAGCAGCAGTTGTCAGTCGTATAGTTCTTCACTTGCCGTTACTTTTCTTTGCGTTTCTTAACATAAGAAGCCTCCGCAGGAACGTCTATCTGTGTAGTAACATCGAAAGTAAATGATGCCAACGAACGGCGGGGCCGCCCTGCGCACCGAGCGGGTGACGCGGCAATACCAGATGGGGTCTGCGCTTATCCGCGCGGTGGACGAGGTGTCGTTGCAGGTGGGCGCGGCCGAGTTCGTGGCGCTGCTGGGAAGCTCGGGCTCGGGGAAATCCACGCTTTTGAACCTCATGGCCGGGCTGGACCGCCCTACTTCAGGCGCTATCTTTGCGCATGACCGCAACCTTTCTGAATTGAATCCAATAGAATTGGCGCGCTATCGCAGCCGCACTGTAGGCATGGTTTTCCAGGCCTTCAACCTGCTTCCGCGAATGACGCTCGAGGAAAACGTAGAGCTGCCGCTGCGCCTTGCCGAGGTGGAGCGCGGCGAGCGCGGCGGACGAGTGCGCGAAGCGCTGGAGCGCGTACGTCTGGAAAAGCGGCTTAGCCACAGGCCGAGCGAACTCTCCGGCGGGGAGCAGCAACGGGCAGCGCTGGCCCGGGCGCTGGTGAACCGGCCGGCGATCCTGCTTGCTGACGAGCCCACCGGAAACCTGGATAGCGCGACCGGAGTTGAGATCATGAATCTGTTACGGGAGATCAACCAGTCAGGCGTAACGATTGTGATGGTTACGCACGAGAGGCCATTGGCGGAAAAATTTTCGCATCGAATTGTAGAGTTGGCGGACGGAAAACTGATTAGCAGCGGGGTCAAGGCATGAAGGCGGGCGACCTGACCGAATTGGCGGTGCGTAATCTGCGCGAATCCCTGCTGCGGAATTCGCTGACAACGCTGGGCGTGGCCGTAGGTGTGGCTTCGCTGGTGGCCATGCTTTCCCTGGGTGTAGGACTGCAACAGCTTGCCAACCGGCGGCTGGCCCACTCGGGATTGTTTGACACGGTATTCGTAATGTCGCGCGCAAATATGAACTTCCGCGGGTTTAGCAGACGAGAGAGAACGGATGCGGCGGGCTCCAACAGCGCGCAGTCCAATTCAACACCTTCTTCTAGTACCTCGAATGCTTCATCATCCAATACTTCGCCAGATGTGACACCGAGTGCGGTGAATGGACCACGCGAATTTCGGCGCCTCGATGAGGCGGCCCGCCAGGAGATTGAGCACTTGCCCAGTGTGATAGAGGTTTATCCGCAGGTGCGCTTCCCTACGGAGGTACGATACAACGGCAGTCCGTATGCGACGATGGTGGCTGGGGTGCCGGACTCTTCGCGCGGAAACGGCTCTTTCGATGGCATGCAAGGCTCTTTTTTTTCCAGTCCTTCGGCAGATGAGGCCATCTTGCAGATAGAGTTCGCAAAAGAACTCTCTGACCAGCCTTCTTCGCTCATCGGCAAAGAACTGGTGGTGCGTTATGCCGAACGCCAGGCGCTGGCCGCACAACCGGGCAGCGATCCCGCAGGCGGCGAAGGCAACGATCCCTCCGGCAACCCGGGCATTTCAGTTGTGCCGAAGGAAAAAACATTGCGCATCGTCGGCATCATAGATACTGAAGCCGCTGCCGGACCTGGCGGCATGGGCAGTGGGCGTGTGCTGATTCCGCAAAAGTTGGGAGAGGCGCTAAGGGCAACGCAGGGCAACGACCTGCAGAATATCTTGCGCGGTTCAGGGAGCAAGCCGGCTTACAGCAACCTGACGGTGCGGACCGAGGGCCCGGGGCAGGTGGAGGCAGTTGAGGCCGCCATCAAGAAGATGGGCTTTGGCGCCTTTTCTTTGCAGGACGCCACCCGCAACTTGCGCCTGTTCTTCGCTGTATTCGACTTGCTGCTGGGGATTTTTGGCAGCCTGGCGCTGGCAGTGGCCATGCTCGGCATCATTAATACGCTGGTGATGGCCATTCTGGAGCGGCGGCGCGAGATCGGAATCCTTAAAGCGCTGGGTGCGGCTGACCGCGACGTGAAACAACTCTTCTTCGTTGAGGCTGGAGTGATGGGATTATTCGGAGGCACGCTGGGCGTGGGCCTGGGCTGGTTGATCGGACGGGTCATCACGGTGACCGCCAACATTTATCTACGGCGGCAGGATCTGCCCCCCACCAACGTTTTCGCCGTGCCCTGGTGGCTGGTGCTGGGAGCGATTGGCTTCGCCATCATCGTCAGCCTGGGGGCGGGGCTTTATCCGGCGGCGCGGGCTGCGAAGCTTAATCCGGTGGAAGCGCTAAGGTATGAGTAGTACTCAGTACTCGGTACTCAGTACTCAGTCAAGACCTGGAAATCTCAGGTGGTCCGATCTAAGCCGCGAGTGGTTGCAATCTCCATCGGAGGTTCCTCGCCTGCGGCTCGGAATGACATCCCTCAAAATCAAATTGACGATGGTGTTGTTGGCCTGTCTTTTCATAAACTTCTCTGCACATGCCAGTGGGCGTGCGGAATGCCACGCGATACAGAGCCAGATCATGCACCAGCAGGTGGCATACTGCGTCTTTCTGCCGCCCAGCTATGACAAAGATAAAACACGCCGCTATCCGGTGCTCTACTTCCTGCACGGCCTGGGCTCCGACGAACAGATGTTGCTGGATTCGGGAGCTTGGAATTTGACAGAAGACCTGTGGGAACAGGGCAAGATGGGCGACTACCTCATTGTGACGCCCGCTGGAGACACCAGCTTCTTTATCAACTCGCACGATGGCCGCCGCCGCTATGAAGATTTTTTTGTGCAGGAGTTTCTGCCCTACATTGAGAATCATTACCGGATTCGAGCGGGACGCGCAGCGCGCGGCATCAGTGGGATTTCCATGGGCGGCTATGGGGCGCTGCATCTGGCTTTTCGGCATCCCGAGCTGTTTGGGTCGGTGAGCGCGCATAGCGCTGCCTTGATTGAGAAGCTGCCGGCGGTCAGCTCCGCTGGCGTGCAACAAAATGGCGTGCTGCGGATTCTGGGCAGGGTATTCGGGTCGCCTCCCGATCGAGTTTTCTGGGATCACAATAGCCCGCTCACACTGGCCCGCAGCAGCCGCCTTACAGGGTTGCACATCTACTTCGACTGCGGCTCGGAAGACGACTACGGCTTTGAGGCCGGCTCAGACGCGCTGCATAAAATACTGGTTGCGCGCCGGGTTCCCCACGAGTTCCACATCTATCCGGGTGGTCATGATTGGAACTACTTTGCCGAGCACCTGCCGGCGTCTCTGCAGTTCCATTCCAAGGTTTTTTCAGCCGCAGATAAACGGTGATGGGAATCAGAAAACCTATGCAGTTTTCCTCGTTGTTGCACCACAAATGAAGCACTTGCGCTCGTCATCCGTTTTAACCAAATCTTAATAAATATTTAAAAAAACACGATAGTAGCTGTACCTCCGTGACCTACTGTTCAGGTGAATGTAGTACTAATATCCCCTGCATCGCAGCAGTGGGACATCAACCAGATTATTAACTTCCTTGTAAGGACGCGCCCCCAAGCGTGCCTCTCAGGAGCAGCCAGAGAGAGAGGAACAGAAAATGTGGAAACAGACGAATTCGCCCGACACGGCTACCGTGCCACCGCCCCCTTCCAAACCAACAATGTCGAATGGCTCCACCACAATGAGTGAACCAGTACCGACCCGCACGACGCTCGCAAGCGCAACTTCGACTGACCAGGCCGCCATCATCGGCAAATCTCTCGTCATTAAGGGCGAGATCACCGGTTCCGAGTCGCTTCACATTGAAGGCAAGGTCGAGGGTTCGATCAACCTTCCGGGAACCCGCGTGACCGTGGGCCGCAACGGGCAGGTCTCTGCCGATATCACGGCGCGTGAAGTCATTGTGCAAGGCAAGATTCTTGGAAACGTAAATGCCAGCGACCGGCTGGACGTCCGCAGTGAGGGAGCGCTTACCGGAGATGTAGTAGCACAGCGCATCAGTGTGGAAGACGGCGCCTTCTTCAAGGGTAAGATTGATGTCCGCAGAGCGGGCCAATCCGGGGAAAAGATCAACTCCGGCTCGGAAAGCAAAGAAGTAGCCGAGCAGCCGATGAAAATTGCTTAAGAAGCAGTTGCAAGTTTCGAGTTTCCAGTTTCAAGCAAACCTGATCCCACACGTGCTCGTCACGTGTGGGTATTGCAACAACAACACCTGACCGCGGATTTCACAGATTACGTGGATTTTTAAATATTCTTGTACCATTCTGAAATTTTCCCAATTTGAAAATCGCATCGGAACACTTACATCAATGAATGTCAGATACTATCCCATTAAGCTCGTAACTCATTGATTTACATGAGTCTCCCGACGTAGACGCACACGGCGACAAGTTTCAAAGGAGTCATTTATCCTTGTATAAAAATCCATACCTGAAGCGCTCTCCCTTCAATACTCGAGTACGCACCTGAAAATAGTATTGCGTTAGAAAAGACTGATGCTACGCTAGGCAGCAGGCTTCATCCCCCCTCAAGCATCAAGCACTTGTAAAAACACTTGCGACCTCCAGGAGGACTACCCTAACCATGGCCACGGCAAATCCCGGCGTTGGACCTGCATTTTCTTTGAAGGCGAAATATTCACGCCTTATCAACATCAGCTTTGCATTGTTAGCCGCAAGCATGATTTTGCTCTCTGTTGCGCTGGGCTGGTGGAAGAACCTGTTTTCTGCCAACTTTCTGCCGCACGTTTACTGTTATCTGCGAAATCCCAGGCTGGTGGGGCTTCACCTGGTTTCCGATGTGCTGATCTGGATTTCATACGTCGCGATCTCAGTAACGTTAATTTATCTGGAGAGAAGGCTGCGCCGGGAGATGGGCGTCCTTCCCTTTCGCTGGGTCTACCTGGCCTTCGGTACTTTTATCGTTGCCTGCGGATTTACCCATTTCATGGAAGTGGTTGTTCTTTGGACGCCAGTTTATTGGCTGTCAGGCGCGGTGAAGGTGCTCACGGCAGCAGCCTCTGTAGGAACTGCGCTGGCCCTTCCGCACCTTATTCCGCAGGTGGTCTTGCTGGTACAGAATGCGAAATTATCAGAGCAACGGAAAGAAGACCTTATCCAAACCAACCAACAGTTGAAGTTGCGGCAGAGAGAAGCAGAACATGCAAATCAACTGAAGAGCCAGTTTCTGGCCAACATGAGCCACGAGCTACGCACTCCTCTGACGGCCATCATTGGATTTTCTGATCTGCTTGCCGAAGACAGCACCGGCACCCTCACTCCAAAACACAAACGCTTTTCGGAAAACATACGCCAGAGCGGACGGCATCTGCTGGAACTTATCAACGGTGTTCTCGACATGTCGAAAATTGATGCCGGACGCATGGAGCTACGTCAGGAAAACTGTGCGCTGCAGCCAGCGCTTTCCGAGGTCCTGGTGAATCTCTCGGCATTGGCAATGGTAAAAAATATTCAGATCGAGCACGACGTGCCCGATAACTTGCAGGTCTATGCCGACCGGGTCCGCCTTCGGCAAATCTTGTACAACCTGCTGAGCAATGCGATAAAGTTCACTCCCGCGGGCGGCTGGGTAGGAGTAGACGTTGTACAAGGCGAAGAGTTTGCAACCATCTTAGTCACGGACACAGGCGTGGGAATCAGTCCGGAAGACCAGCGGGTGATCTTTGAGGAATTCCGCCAGGCTGGGACAACAACCCAGGGAACAAAAGAAGGCACAGGACTGGGACTTTCCATCACCAAAAGACTGGTTGAGCTGCACGGCGGAAAAATCTGGGTGGAGAGCGGGCTTCAGCCGGGAAGCCGGTTCAGTTTTACCATACCGGCAGAAAAACCCGTGCTTGCGCCGGCCCCGGCTGTGACTTCCAACAAACATCAATTCACCTGTGGCATTCTTCCCCGGCGTGAGAAACCCCTGATCCTGGTTGTGGATGATGATCATGCCGCCTGCGACTTCATGGTCCGCGCCCTGGAGGAAGAAGATTACATAACCGTGGTGGCACATTCTGGGGCAGAGGCCGTGGAGAAAGCACGGATATTGATGCCCGACGCGATTACCCTCGACATCCTGATGCCTGGAGGCAATGGCCTGGAAGCGTTGGTAGAACTGAAGAAAAAACCGGAAACCAGGCACATCCCTATTGTGCTGGTTTCGGTGCTGGAGCATCAGAAATTGGGATTTGCCCTCGGCGCCGCAGACTATTTGCTTAAGCCTCTTGAAAAATCCCGGTTGGTGGAATCGTTGCGCGCAATCACGCCGCCCAGCACGGAAGAAAGGACCGGCTGGGTCCTGGTCGTGGATGATGATTTGCCAACGCTCGATTTCGTAAAAGAAACCCTGATCACAGAAGGCTATAAAACAAAAACAGCGCAAAGCAGCGCAGAGGCAATGCAATTGCTTTCCACAATCAATGTTGGCGCCCTTATCATTAACCTGCTGACAAAAGAGATGGAAGGGTTTGATATACTGCAGCGCATAAGAAGTGACCCGAAGTGGGGCGGCATTCCCATATTCATCCTCACAGGACAGAAACTTTCAAAGAACGATCTTGGCGTGTTAACGCGGGAAATAAGCACTTTGCTTCCCCGGCAGGGCTCCTGGAAAAACGATCTGTTGTCACAATTGCAGCATAGCGTGCTACTGAATTAGAAAACGGAGCGTGATGGAGACGATTCTACTTGTGGAAGACCACAACCTGATCCGTGAACTTGTGCAGGAGATGCTGGAACTCGCAGGATACACGGTTATCGCGGCCCGCGACCACAATGATGCGTTTCGCAAGATTGAAGAAGTCACTCCGAACTTGATACTGCTGGATATCCAATTGCCTGGGCTCGACGGATACGCAGTGCTACACCATCTGCGCGCGGACGGACGCTTCAACAAAATTCCCGCGCTCGCATTGACCGGCTACGCCATGGAGAGTGACCGGCAAAAAGGTCTTGAAGCCGGCTTCGACGGTTACTTGACGAAACCCATTGAGCGCGTTTCACTTCTGGAAAGTATCCAGACTCTATTGGCGAAACGGCGTTCGTCTTCGATGAACAAATCGCTGCAAAACCCGCAGACCGCCACACGGGCGGCCTCGACGAACCCGCCATCGTAAAAAGGCAGTTGCAAGTTCCAAGCTGCAAGCTCCAAGCCGCAAGTTTCAAGCCCAGATAATCATCCGTGAAAATCCGTTTCAACAGTTAAACCACATGAGACATCCAGAGCGAGCCGGAATATAACTATTAGAGCGATTCCACAATTACTGTATCGACTGCTGTACTGTATCGACTATCGTGGAAGAGCACAGCTTCAGGGGTTGCGGAGAAACTCGGTTTCTTGTCATTCCGATCCCGCAAAGCGGGAGAGGAATCCCTTTTGTGCCGAAAATCTCGGCTTCCGCGTTTGTCAGGGCACAGAACTATCGGTGCCACAACGATGTTTGAACTACCGTGGAAGAGCACGGCTTCAGGGGTTGCGGAGAAACTCGGTTTCTTGTCATTCCGATCCCGCAAAGCGGGAGAGGAATCCCTTTTGTGTCGAAAATCTCGGCTTCCGCGTTTGTCAGGGCACAGGACTATCGGTGCCACAACGATGTTTGAACTACCGTGGAAGAGCACGGCTTCAGCCGTGCGTTAAGGGATCACAAAGAACACGGGCTTTAGCCCCGGCGTCGAGCGGATACACCAATTCCGGAATGCGCCGCGACCTGATACGGAGAGATGAATGTTGCGAAAATTCGCTTCAGCTTTTCTTTTATGCATTGCGCTACCCTTCTTTGCAACACCCAACGACAAAACCATTTCGCATTCCAACCCTTCGATGGTCTTGTGGTATCGGCAGCCGGCCACAAAATGGGTGGAAGCGTTGCCTATTGGCAACGGACGCCTGGGCGGCATGGTCTTCGGGAAGATTGATACGGAACATATCCAACTCAACGAAGATACGGTCTGGGCAGGAGAGAAACGCGACCGTAACAATCCCGAAGCATTAAAGAATTTGCCCGAAGTGCGGCGCCTGCTCTTTGCCGGCAAGCCACTCGAGGCCCAGGCCCTCGCGGAAAATACCATGATGGGAATTCCGAAGCGGCAACCTCCATATCAGCCGCTGGGAGACCTCTGGATTAAGTTTGCAGCTACAGCTAGCGATGTCAGCGATTACCGGCGTGAGATTGATCTCGATAGCGGCATTGCCCGCATCAGCTACAGCACAGGCGGCGCTCGTTGCGCGCGCGAGGTTTTTTCGTCTGCCGTAGATCAAGTGCTGGTCGTTCACCAGACGTGCGATAAGCCGGGTATGGTCTCGTTTTCCGCCACTTTAAACCGCGAGCAAGACAGCAAAACCGAAGCCGTTGCACCGGACCGCTTGGTCATGTCGGGCGAGGCCATTGCCCGCGACACCGAACGCCACGCCATGGAGAACAAAGTTGGGGCTAAGTTTTATTCGCTGCTGCGTGCGGTGCCGCAAGGCGGCAAGGTAAAGGCTGAAGGTGATCAAGTTGAGGTCGAGGGAGCAGATAGTGCAACCCTTCTACTAGTCGCGGCCACGGATCTGCGCGGCAAAGATCCTAAGGAAGCTTGCGAGCAATATCTGAAAGCGGCGGACAAGCCTTTTGATCAGCTCCGCTCGGCGCATGTCGCAGACCACGAGAAGTTCTTCCGCCGGGTCGAACTGGTGTTACATGACCCAGGCAGCGAAAAAAACAAAAGCGACCTTCCCATCGATGAGCGGCTCAAGCGTGTGCAGAGCGGCGAGACTGATGTTCAACTCGAAGAACAATACTTCCAATTTGGCCGCTATCTGCTCATGGCGAGCAGCCGGCCCGGAAGCAGGGCGGCGAATCTGCAAGGCATCTGGAATGACAGCATGACGCCACCCTGGGACAGCAAGTACACCATCAATATCAATATCGAGATGAACTACTGGCCGTCGGAGACCGGCAACCTTGCCGAGATGCACGAACCTTTGTTCGACCTGATCGAGAACATGCAGCCCATGGGGCGGCAGACGGCGAAAGAGATGTACGGAGCGCGCGGCTTCGTGGCCCATCACAACACAGACGGCTGGGGACACACCGCGCCGGTGGACGGCGTCGGTCCAGGCATGTGGCCCATGGGAGCAGCTTGGCTTAGCTTGCATCTCTGGGAGCACTATGATTTTGGACGCGACCGCGAATTTTTGGCGCACCGGGCTTATCCCATCATGAAGGAGGCGGCGGAATTTCTGCTCGACTATCTGGTGGATGACGGCAAGGGCCACCTGGTTACCGGACCTTCTACTTCTCCGGAAAACACCTACCGCACCAGCGACGGCCAGCGCGCCCGCATGTGCATGGGACCGACGATGGACATGGAAATTACCTACGCGCTGTTCAGCCGCGTGATCGAGGCCAGTCAACTGCTCGGGGTTGACGCCGATTTCAGGCAGAAACTCACAGATGCGCGGGCGCGCTTGCTTCCGCTAAAAATTGGCAAGTATGGCCAACTGCAAGAATGGGCCGAAGATTACGACGAGGTTGAGCCCGGTCACCGGCACATCTCGCATTTGTTCGCGCTGTATCCGGGAAATGAAATTACGTTGCGCGGAACCCCGGAGCTGGCCAAGGCTGCCCGCGTTTCACTCGAGCGCCGATTGCAAGACGGTGGCGGTCAGACCGGCTGGAGCCGCTCCTGGGTTTTGAACTGCTGGGCACGCTTCGAAGAGGCTGGGCTTGCCCATGACAGTCTGCTGGTGTTGTTGCGTCACTCGACGCTGCCCAACATGTTTGATAATCATCCCCCGTTCCAGATTGACGGGAACTTTGGCGGGCCGGCAGGAATGATGGAAATGCTGCTACAAAGCCACGCCGGCGAGATCAGCTTCTTGCCCGCCCTGCCGCATGAGTGGGCCAATGGACACTTCATCGGCCTGCGCGCCCGAGGCGGGATAACCCTGGATGTTGCCTGGGAGCAAGGAAAAGCAACGTCGGCAGTATTACATGCGACAGTGGATGGCCAGCATAAGCTGCGGCCTCCGCGTGGGCAGAAGATTGCGTCCATTCGCAGTAACGAAAAATCAGTTCACTATGCGACCGCGAAGGATGGCGATGTCTTGCTGGACGTTCAGGCGGGGAGACATTACGTGATCGTGTTTGGGGGTTGAGGGCAAGCCGCGCCCGAGTGCCCCGCGAATTGCAGCCGAATGACCTAAGG
>WNFE01000955.1_pt1 | contig 20779 bp, 28 predicted proteins | sample 5400451 | NCBI WGS metagenome assembly WNFE01 (sample SAMN13153344, study PRJNA577476) | soil metagenome | isolation source: 200 cm saprolite under Douglas fir tree site 2 hole 2 | place: USA:California | collected 2015-04-18
AATAGTTCTGCTAGGAATCGAAGCTGTGTCTCCCGGTGGGGTAGCCGGGAGGGCAGCCATTCGAGGCTGAGAGGTTCTTCGTTCTTGAATATGGTGGGTTTGGTTAGTGCTTCTCGGACGATCTCGCCGGGGGGCAGGAGAGTGTTCTTCTGGGTCAACATCGATTACTTCCGGTGAGTAAGCTCTCAAACTATACTGTTGAACGTATAAAATGAGCAGAGAGCAGCGAAAGTAATCCTCTGCGGGAGAGGAAGAGACTGAAAGAGAAGCCGATCATGAGGTATAGTACCTTTCAGAGTAGAAATAGTCGCAAGTTCCGGTCAGAAAAATCGTTCAGAATAAGCCCGGATCTCGAATAAGAGAGGGGATTCCATATGATGTCCAGTTCACGCTTGCATCATCCCGTAAATGCCCGGATTGAAAATTGCTGATTCGCCTGTTCTGTGCGACAAACCGGTAATCTCGCCGAGAAACGTTTCAGCCAGGAAACGGACCCCTTCTAGGATTTACAAAAAAAAAATCTTTCCCACGACACAAAACAGCCCTTTTTTGGAAAGACATGGGTGCCAGAAATGACCCCGAGCTTCCATTCTATTCTTTTTCGTTAGCTCTTACTCTTCTGCTATCTTTTCTTTTTCTACTAACTATTTCTCGACCCCCCAGGGTATGTCTGAAATAAAAAAGTCCTTCACACTTTACACGGCGCTCGCAGCCATGAACTTCTAAGACTCGGCCATCCATAGGGAAACAGGCTGCTTGTTTCAGCTTTACGGAACAAGAGAGCTTGCTAGAAGAAGCCTAGCCGAAGTACTTCCGAACCATCTTCATACCGATATCGCTGGCCGCCCATTTCTCGCCGTTGAACTTGACCGCTCCCAACCGCTCAAGATTCGCCAAGTGCTCCCCCAGCTTCTCCGCAGGGAACCCTTTCTCTTTGTGACCGGGATAGATGTCCCCGAGACCTTTTGAGATCTCGCGCGCTGTCTTCGGAGACTCACAGATCCGGACAATCTGAATATTCGTCTCGGTCGTGGTCAGTATCCGGAAGATCTCTTCCTCCGACAACCGCGGCTTGGTCAAGCTGAAACTCACAGCCCCAGCAGTCTGCGAAGGACCCACCTTCGGCCCGTGCTTACGATGCCTCATAAACGAGTAACTCACAGCCCCCCAAGTAGCCAACAGCAAAGTCCAGAGGAACCCGGCATTCGCCAAGAGACCAATGATCTCGTCGAACTGGAGAGCAACAGTTGTCATCATTTTACCTCACCCGATGCAACGCGGCCATCTCAATCCCTGCAGAACCCACACGGTACGCGTACACTTTCATATCAGTGAACGCTCCAGGCATCTTCAACACTCTCATCTTGCGAGCATAATCCTCGCTTCCAAAAGGCTCAGTCGACAAGTCAACTACTCCATCACTGAGATGCTTCACAGTATTCTCAACATGCTCATTATGCACTCCCTTATTGGCCAACAGAAGATACAATCCCGACGTCTCACGCACGTGAGTCTGCAAGGCCTTCAGCGTCTGCTCAACAGCCGGAAACGGCGCGGAACGAATAACATCGCTTAAACTGTCCACCACGAGCGTACAAGCGCCCAGAGGCGCAACAACCTGTGGAAACTCCTTCGCCAAGAGATTCGCGGGACCAATATCCCAGTTAACCATCCCTGACGGTTTCTCCTTCTTCATCCCGAAGCTGTCAATGAACCACATCTTCCGCGAATCGAAATATCTTTCAAGACCCCAGCCATACAAATTCATCTCTGCTACAATATCCTCCCACGAACGGCCAGTCGTGAAATATACAGCAGGCCGACCATCAAGCAACCCTCGATACATGATCTGCTGAACGCAAGTAGTCATTCCCGTATCTGCCTCGCCTAAGAAGAGGATGATGCTACCCGAGGGAAGTCCGCCCATGGACTCGTCGAATGCCGATATTCCGCTCGAAAGATTCTGCAATTCTTACACCTGTCTTTGTCTCTGCTGTCCCTGGCCTTCCGTTGCGAAGCCCTGCTGGTCGATGGCGTGGGGTTGCCCTTGAACCCCTTGTTCCACTACCCCCGACCCGTCGGATACTGGAACCGTCCCCGTAACGATCCCTTCAAAGCCCGAGTCAGCGGCTTCGGCGCTTTCTCCGTTGAGTATGGAGGCGCCTTCGACCCTGGCTCGCACTTCTAACACCGATCGGTCCCTTGATGTTGACACCCTCGGTCCCAATGGTGAAGGCGAAGTCGTTGAGGCTATGGCTGGTTCCACGCATCTTCCGGACGAAGAGCTTCCGAAGCGGCGAGCTCTGCTTGACAAGCGAGAGCACCATGACTCCAGTGGCGAGAAACTCCTCGATACCATAGCGGCTGATGAGCCCCGAACCCTCAACGATCTCCGTCGTCATCAACGTAGTGCAGCCGACGTCCTTCAACAACAGCCCGACCTCGAGGAATATCTCCCGCAGAGTGTTGAGGTCCGTGACCCTGAATCCAAAACCTGGCAGTGAATCCACCACTAGCCTCGTCGCTCCCAACTGCTCGACCAGTATCTTGACCTCGGAGAGCTTCGACCGCAAGTTGTACAGAATCGATTGCAATGACTCCTGTTCAGCCATCTCTGACTCGACCCGCTGGTAGACCGCGTCGACCATGCCGATCTTCTTCTCAGATTCGAGCTTCTTGAAGTCCCAGCCGAAGCGCAGCATGTTGGCTCGGAACTCCGTCGGAGGCTCTTCCGTCGAGACGTAGACGCCAGGCTCACCATAGCGTGTCGCGCCCTTGTACAGATACTGCCCGCAACAGATAGTCTTCCCACATCCAGCGCCACCAGCGAGTAGAACTCGAGCACCTTTGGGAAATCCGCCTTCAAGCACATGGTCCAATCCAGGGATACCAGTGTGGACCCTTTCAATTGCCTCTTCCATAATGTCCCGTTCCTACCGGTCAGAAAATCCACCATAAGCCTAGAGTAACCTGAGACAAGATGCTACAGTAACATTGATTGATGCAGAGGATTCGCGACGCTGATCGCTTGACGGAATCCCAGCTGACGATTCGTTACTATGCCAAATTTTCTGTTTCCGAACAAGGAACCTTTTTAGGGCAAGATACGCCGGAGTCGATCCCTTCCGTGAGTAAAATGCCAGAACGGGGATACTCGGTTACTGGGCTGGACCCAGACCGCACTGTGAAGTGCGCGGGCCGAGAACTTCGAATATCCCCCAAGGCATCCGTCGAACTCTGCCGGACAATCCGAGGAATGAAGCTCCCAGAAGCCAAGAAGCTGCTAGAACGAGTGATCGAGAAGAAGGTCGCGGTAGCATATCGTCGTTATCACAAAGAAGTTCCACATCGTCGAAATCTTACCGAACCCTTCTACGCCGGAAGATATCCCCAAAAGGCGGCTGGAAGACTTCTCCGGCTCTTGGAGGAGCTTGAGGCAAACGCAGAGTACCGTAACCTTGACACAGAGAGGCTCAAGATAATCCATGCGGCCGCCCAGAGGGCCAACAAGATTCCGAAACGCAACCCCCGAGCATTCGGACGCTCAGACCTGCTCCAAGGAACAACCACCCACATCGAACTCGTAGGGTTCGAGGCCGAATAATTGTCAGTAACCAAGTATTTCATCAAAGACGTTTCTCGACGTCTCGAGATAGACGAACTGCTCCAAAGAGATCTGAAGCGAGCAGGTTACAGCCGGGTCGAGCTAACAAAGAGCCCCGTCGGAACTAGAGTCGTAATCTACGCCGCAAAGCCCGGAATGGTCATCGGTCGAAGAGGACAGAGCATCAAAGACCTCACAAAACTTCTCGAAACAAAATTTGGAATAGAGAATCCACAGTTATCTGTAGCAACCATAGAGATTCCCGAACAGGATCCGAAAGTAATCGCATCACAGGTCGCACAGGCACTACAGAGAGGAGTGCATTTCAGAAGAGCAGCCTACTGGGCGCTCCAGAGAGTCATGGAATCGCAAGCCCTAGGCGTGGAGATCATAATTCGCGGAAAACTCACCACCGAGAGATCAAGATTCGAAAAATTCCGAGCCGGATATCTGCCAAGAGTTGGAGATCCAGTTTTGAAAAGCGTGAAAGTTGCAGTGGCAGATGTTCAACTAAAACAAGGACTGTTCGGCATCAAGGTCAGAATACTGCCTCCCACAGTCGATTTCATAGACAAGCCCACAATGAAGACTCCACCGCCCACTGTCGCGCCGACCCCAACAGCTCAAACGCCTGTTGTGGAAAGTGCCGAGGTAGAAACGCTGAAGGAGGAGCGAATTGGCAATACTTCGCAAGCGTGAGATGAAACAGATGCTTCCCGAAGAGCGGAAGAAAAAGATCTCAGAACTCAGAGCCGAACTCACAACAATACGAACGTCCGTAAAGTCAGGAGGAACTGTAGAAAATCCTTCAAGAGTGAAGGAGCTTCGCCGAACCGTAGCCAGACTCTTAACAGCAGAGAACAGTCCAGTCATAACGGAGGAAGCCGAATAGATGCCGATAACCGCACAAAACATTCTAGCTCACGAATGGGTAGGCCTCCGAGTTTCGATCCAAGCTTCTCCAGACCCGGGACTAACGGGCATCATTGGGATCGTTAGAGATGAAACCAGAAATACTCTACTAATCGAAGCCCGGAAGCGACTATTGAGAGTGCCAAAGGCTAACACTCTATTTACCGCTACCTTGCCGACGGGAGAAATCGTTCCTGTTCAAGGGCCGCTTCTAAAGCATAGACCTGAAGATAGGGTCAAGAAAGGGCTCGCAAAATGGTAGTACACAACATCGGACTCGACGTCAAACCGCCCAAAGCTGGGTGCAATGATCCAATCTGCCCATTCCACGGAAGCCTCTCGGTCAGGGGAAGAGTCTTTGAAGGAATCGTCTCAACGTCGAAGTCCCCAAAAACCGTCTCAGTTGAGCGGGCCTATTTGCACTATTATCCAAAATACAGCAGATACGAGAGGCGAAGAAGTAAGACCCTCGCCCACAATCCACCCTGCATCGCCGCAGCAACAGGTGACCGAGTGACCATTGCGGAGTGTCGACCGCTCAGCAAGGAAGTCTCGTTTGTCGTGATAGATAGGAAAGCGGTAGCAGAATAGACATGCCAGCACCGAAGACGAGAGCAGTTAGCGCCCGCGGAATGGTAGAGTATAGGCCCAGAATAGCTCGAGGCCTACCAGTCGGCTCTCGACTGACGTGTGCAGACAACACCGGCGCGAAAGAGTTGAAACTGATAAACGTCCGAGGATACCACGGACGTCTCCGACGGGTTCCCGCAGCCTGCGTCGGAGACATGATAATGGTCTCTGTATCCAAGGGTAAACCCGACTTGAGAAAGCAGGTCTTTCCAGCAGTCGTTGTAAGACAGGCGCGGGCACTGCGTAGGCCTGACGGAACACGACTCTCCTTCGAAGACAACGCAGCGGTCATTATGACCCCGGAGGGGGAATTGAAAGGAACAGAGATCAGGGGACCTGTCGCTCGGGAGGCGGCTGAGAGATGGCCTAGAGTGGCTAACCTAGCTTCGACGGTGATTTAGAGTATGGCAAGCGCGAAGCCTTCGAAGCAGCGGAAACGACTCTTCCAAGCGCCCAAGCATCGACAGCGGAGGATGCTATCAGCTCGATTATCTGACGACCTGACCGCACGACACAAGGTCAGACGCATACCACTCAGGACTGGAGACACGGTTCGCATAATGAGGGGCGAATTCGCCGACCTAGTCGGAAAAGTGGAGAAGGTGGAATATTCCACAGGAAGAATCTTCGTAGAAGGCATGACCCGCGAGAAGGCGGCCGGCGTATCGTCAAAGCTTCCTGTTCACTCCAGCAAAGTGCTAATCACGAACCTTAACCTGTCCGACAAGTGGCGAAGCGGACTCCTGTCCGAGAAATCGAAGACCGTTGAGGCTTAGTCGATGGCACGCAAGTCGGGACCCAGGCAACTGAAACGCGAACCAGCACCAGGGTTTTGGCCAATCAAGCGCAAAGAACGAACTTGGGCCCCCAATACGAGACCTGGCCCTCATTCTAGGGAAAAGAGCCTCCCGCTCGTAATTATCATCCGAGAGATCCTAGGATATGCCAGAACCGCTAAAGAGGCAACGAGAATCATTAACACGGGAAAGGTCAAGATAGACGGCGTAGTTAGAAAGGATCACCGGTTCCCTGTCGGGCTCATGGACGTTTTGCAGATCGAAGGTGCCGGTCAAATCTTCCGCATCCTACCTAAGCCCAACCGGGGGCTAACACCAACGCCGATTTCTGAGAAAGAGGCCGGATTCAAACTCTGTAAGATAGTCGGCAAGAGGAATATCGAAGGGGGAAAGGTCCAGATCAACCTTCACGACGGCCGAAGCATCATCCTTCCAGGCCAGGCTCCTAGACAGAAAACGGAAGGAGGATTCTCCCCCGGAGGAGCAATGCAAATCGGCATACCCAAGCAAAACATGATGGGAGTGGTGCCCTTTCAAGCAGGCGCCCTCGGTTTGGTCATCGATGGTAGAAACCGGGGAATCTTCGGCAAGATCACAACCATAACCGCTGGAACTCACGCGCGACCCAAGATAGTAAAGATCGAGACAGCAACCGAAGCCTTCGACACACCAGCAGAATACGTGATACCCGTAGGGACTCAAGCGTCACTAGTCGGATTGGGAGAGCAGTAAAATGTCTCAACCCACCATGGCAGAGGAGTCGACGAACCCTCTCAGAGTCGTTAGAATCGAAAAGGTCACTCTAAACATCGCCACCGGCAAATCAGGCGAACCACTCGAAAAGGCGAAGAAGGTTCTCAACCAACTTACCAACAAGACCCCCACGACTAAACAGGCGAAGAAAGCGATCAAAGATTTCGGCGTCAGAAAAGGAGAGCCAATAGCAGCAGTCGTGACATTGCGGGGAAAGGATGCGGGTGAATTCCTTAAGCGAGCGCTGGAAGCAGTGAGCAACAAGGTCAACGAAAGTAGCTTCGATGACTATGGCAACTTCTCCTTTGGAATCAAAGAGCACATAGAAATTCCAGGAACAAGATACGTTCCCGAACTGGGAATATTCGGTGCAACCATCCACGTCACGCTGGGACGCCCAGGATACAGGATTCGATCGCGAGCCATCCGTCCTGCAAAGATGGGACGCAACCACTACGTGTCAAGAGAAGACGCCGTCAAGTTCATGCGGAACAACTTCGGAACAAGCATAGGAAACTGAGTATTGTCATGGCCAAGTTGAAAGCGAAGAAACAGAGGAAGTATGGAAAAGGCGCTCGGCCATGCAAACGATGCGGCCAATACGGACCCATCGTGAGAAAGTATGGACTCAACTTCTGCAGACAATGCTTTAGAGAAGTAGCAGTAGGACTCGGTTTCAAGAAATACATGTGACAAGGCATGGAACCAATCTCTAACATGTTTTCATCCATTCTCAATAACGAACGTAGACACAAACACGAATGCATAGTCTACCCCGCATCAAAACTGATGGGCCAAGTCTTGCGTGTGATGCAGAAGTATGGCTACGTGGGAGAGTTCGAATTCGTCGATGACGGCAGGGGCGGAAAATTCAAGATACAACTTCTGGGGCGAGTCAACGACTGCGGAAGCGTGAGACCCAGATTCTCATCCACCATTGGTGAGTTCGAGAAGTGGGGAAAGCGCTTTCTGCCCTCTCGAGATGTCGGAATACTCATACTCACAACACCGAAGGGAGTCTTGGCGCACAAGGAGGCGCGCGAGGCGGGGGCTGGAGGGCAGCTCCTGGGGTACGTATTCTGAAGGGTGAAACATGACGACAAGATTCGAAACTCTCCAGAGAACATTGGCTATACCCGACCGTGTGTCGGTGCAGGTTGAGGGTCGGACAGTGAAGGTCAAGGGCCCCTTGGGATCGTTGCAAGAGGATCTGTCCCACTTGCCAGTTTCGATCAACGTGAACGACAACAAGGTGCGACTGGAAACGACCTGGCCACGCAAAAGGGAGATTGGAATGTTGGGGACTGCAGCGGCTCATGTACGAAACATGCTCAGGGGAGTTACACAAGGCTACCGGTACGAATTGCGGACAGTCTACGCCCACTTTCCTGTCACGGTAAAGGTGGATGAGAAAGCGAAGGTGTTGAAGATCGAGAATTTTACTGGCGAGAAGACCCCAAGATACGCAAAGATAGTTGAAGGCGTAAAAGTGGACGTCAAGGGCGAAGACATCTCAGTTGAGGGCATTGACTTGAAGTCTGTGAGCCAGACCGCGGCGAACATTCAAGATAGCACAAAGATCAAGAAGAAGGATCTTCGAGTCTTTCTTGACGGAATATACGTCTCCGGAAAGGGACCGGCACAGACGCCAACCAAGCCTTCAAAGTGAGATAGATGGCAGGAACAAAACCCGAGTTCAGACGCCAAGAGAGCTGGAGGTACAAGCGGGTCAAGGAGAACTGGCGTAGGCCACGGGGAGTTACGAGTAAGATGAGAAAGGAGGAGAGCGGTTTTCCGGCCAAGGTCAAGAACGGATACGGCTCAACCCGCTCGACACGCGGACTCCACCCCAGGGGGCTCGTCGACATGCTGGTCTGGCGAGAAGTTGAACTGGAGAAACTGGACCCAAAGGTGCACATTGTCAGGATTGCGGCGCGGGTTGGGGAGAAGAAGCGGCGGGGAATTTTGGCCAAAGCCAAGGATCTAAATTTTCACATCGCAAATCCTGGGAAGGAAGAAGGACGAGCAATGGCAGAACAGCCCGCCGTAGAAGCGGAGAAATCCTTGCCCGCAGAGACGGGAGAGGAGAAGATGGAAGAAAAAGCTGAGATCGCTGACGCAGAGGATATCGACAAGACAGAGGAGAGTTCTGAATGAGTCTGAAGAATCAGAAGAGACTGGCTGCAAGCCTTCTGGGAGGAGGATTGAATCGGGTCTGGATCGACCCCGAAGAGAATGACCGGGTCCAGTCGGCTATTACTCGGGACGAGATAAAGAGTCTCATACGCGAAGGCAGGATCAACCTCCTACCAAAAACGGGCATCAGCAGAGGTAGACATCGTGCAAAGTCGGGACGGAGGAAAAAGGCTGGTAGCCGAAAGGGTGGCCAGAAACCCGGCAAGGAGGCCTGGGTTCTTAAGATAAGAGCGATCCGGAGACACTTACGATGGCTTAGAGATAAGAGACAGCTGTCGCCGGGAAACTACGCGACTCTGTTGGGTATGGCAAAGGGTGGAGCGTTCCGTAGCGGGTCGCATGTAGATGAGTATGTAAAGGCCCGTCAACTGGTAAAGAAGCGTTGATCAATGGCTGATAGTCAGCGCTACTCACTCCCATACCGGCGACGAAGAGAGGGCAAGACAGACTACAAACTCCGCAGAGCGCTAGTAAAGTCTGGCAAGCCACGGGCAGTTGTCCGTCTCACTAACAAGTACGTCACAGTCCAAATTACCGACGCCACTCTCACCGGGGATATCGTGAGGGCTTCAGCATCTTCCCGAGAGCTCCCGAAGCTAGGTTGGAAGGGTGCGCTTGGAAATCTTCCATCAGCCTACTTGACCGGAGCGCTCGCGGCTCGGAGAGCTGTGGGGAAAGGGATCACAGAGGCAATTCTGGATCTTGGGCTCAAGGGTCCGACGAAAGGCTCGAAGCTCTTTGCGGTGCTGAAAGGACTGGCGGATTCTGGTCTCATTGTTCCACACTCTCCAGAAAAGCTTCCAACTATGGAACGGATCGGAGGAAATCACATCGCTACATACGCGAAATCGTTGGCGGGCGAGCACGATCTGTACAAGAAACGATTCAGCGCTTATCTTGGCCGAGGCTTGAAACCTGAGGATCTGTCTGGACATTTCGAAGAGATTAGGAAGACCGTCTCAACAGCACCGTTAGAGGCTGCCAAATGAGCCAGCGTCCCGGTCAAGAGATCGGATGGGTCCCGAAGACAAAACTCGGCCGCCAAGTCCAACAAGGAGAGATCATATCGATGGAAGAGATCTTCACACAAGGGTTGAGGATTAAAGAGCCGGAGATCGTGGACACGCTCCTGCCAAATATCCAGCAAGAGGTCTTAGGAATCGGGTTTGTCCAGAAACAGACAGACGCCGGGGAGAGGTCGAGGTTCAGAGCAGTTGTCGCCATCGGTAATGGTGACGGGTTTATCGGGATCGGCGAGGGGAAGGCGCGCCAGGTCCGGACCGCGATCGATAAGGGAACCGTTCAAGCTAAGCTGAATATTATTCCTGTTCGGCGTGGTTGTGGGAGCTGGGAGTGTCGTTGTGGGACTCAGCATACTGTCCCGTTCAACGTTACTGGTAAGACGGGGAGTGTCCGGGTGGAGGTTCTGCCTGGGCCGCGGGGTCTGGGATTGGTGGCCGGGGAGATTCCGAAACAGGTTCTTCGATTGGCTGGAGTGAGGGATTGCTGGACCCGGACTTTTGGGTCTACGTCGACGTTGTCGTCGTCGGCGCTGGCGGTTTTTGACGCATTGACGCAGACGTATAATGTTGTGACGCAGAGCGACTGGGTGAACTAGGTGGAGTCGTCGATTAAGAATCCGATCTTGGCAGTTCGTCTTCGAGGGACTGCGTCGGATGATCCGGATGTTCGGAGGACGATGGAGTCGTTGAAACTTAAGCGGACTTTTCAGGCTAGACTGTTAGAGAATACGCCGTCGAACCTTGGGATGCTTCGATCGGCGAAGGTTCTCGTTGCCTGGGGGGAGGTCAGCCCGGATCTGCTGGGACGCGTCCTAGAGAAGCGGGGTGAGCGTGATGGCGCTGATGGACTAGATGATGGTTTTCTTAGACTCTTGCGGAAGTCGAGTTTTTACGATCTGGCGAAGGCGGTCGTGGCGGGTGAGACGAGTCTTCATGAATTGCTTCGGGCTGGTTTGAAGGTGCCGTTCAGGTTCCATCCTCCACGTGGGGGATTCAAGCGGAGTCTCCGGCGGGCTGCGACTGATGGTGGAGAGCTAGGCTATCGGGGTTCAGATATCAATGGTCTGGCTAAGCGTATGATCTGATCTGGGCGACGGGTAGGAACTCCAATATAGTCTCCGGATAGTATCTGGTTCTGGTCGCTGGTTTTTGGCTCCTCGTAAGGAAGTTCGCAGACGTCATACTCGTTCGGGCTGGTGGTTTGACGTGTTTGACGAGATGGAACGGATGGATCGTTTGATGGATGATATGATGCGTAAAGCAGTCGAGATGCCGAAGGCGCAAGAAGGCGCCTCACCGTTCGTCTATGGGTTCTCCATGTCTGTCGGTCCGGATGGGAAGCCGGTCATTCGCGAGTTCGGGAACGTTGAGCCGGGGGCTCGGGGTCCCCTGGTCAAGGGGGAGCGGGAGCCGTTGGTTGATGTTATGGATGACGGGAGAGAGGTTGTTGTTGTTACAGAGTTGCCGGGGGTTGAGAAGGACGAGATCAAGCTGGAATCGACCGACCGAGCGCTGAAGATCAGTGTCGACTCGGCGAAGAGACGCTACCTGAAAGAGCTAGAGTTGCCGCACATGGTTGATCCGCGGACTGCGAAGGCCACGTACAAGAACGGAGTCTTAGAGGTCCGCTTCGCGAAGAGCGACGAGAAGAAGCCCACACGACCCATACCAGTGGAATAGCTTCTCGTGAACAGAGAATCTTCCAAACAGCACTCTCGTGTCGCGAGAATAAATTTCCTACCCCCTTTTTTCTCAGAGGGCTCTCGCCAGCTGGAACTGTTCTGGGCGGGTCTTCTGGTTCAGGGTTTAGAACGGGCAAGTCAAGCATTTTACAATGGTGGATTTCTGGGGGTCATCAAGCGTGAATCTCCCTAGGTCAAAAATCGCCTGCCCCGATTCCCGATCCAAGCACATTCTGCGCCTGTCGGGTTCGATGAAGAACAGTCTGCGGGTTTCTTTCTGCGAACGGCCCCGGAATGAGAAGAGATTACTCTTTGTTAATTCCCTTACAGAGTCTAGTTTTGTGTCGCGGGAAAGATTTTTTTTGTAAATTCTAGGAAAGGGTCGATTCGCTGGCTGAAACGTTTCCTGGCGAGATTAACGATTTGCCGTGCAGAACCGCCTAATCGGCCATTTTCAACTGGGGCATTTACGGGATGATGGAAGCGTGAACTAGGCATCATATCAGACCCCCTCCCGGATTGCTGATCCAGGCTTATTCTGAACGATTTCTCGGACTGGAAATGCTATCTTTTCTACTCTGAAGGGTAAGTTTTCCCTTGACCCTGACTATTCGTACTCTAAAAAGTATGTTTTGACTGATGAAAACCCTGAAAACAGAGAAACGCCTAATGTCACGGGACGCCGTTGGCGCGCCCAAACCTCCCAGACCCGCTGCGACCCCGACCCATAGAACCACTGCCCTCACCACTCAGACCCGGACAGTACATCGGACCACGAGAAGAAGAACTCGGAAGAATACTCAAAGAAATACTCGACAGACTAACAACGATAGAAAACAGACTCAAAACAATAGAAGAACAACTCAAAACCAGACGATAACTGAAGTCAAGGCGCGTCTAGGGATTTCCATGCTTGGAGTATGCTATCTCTGACTTTGCAGCCATCACGAAATCGTTCTGGCTCAGACCCTTGATCGCATGCGTTGACCATTCCACCTTGACACGTCGCCATCCGATGAAAAGGTCAGGATGATGGTTTTCTAGCTCAGCAACCTTACCCAGCGAATACGCAAATTCGAGACCATCTAGATAGGATTTGAAACGAAACTCCTTCTTGATTGAGCCCGACTGAAGCACCCAGCCAGGAAGCTCTTCCAATCGCCTGGAGGCCTCCTTGATAGTAAAGGGGGTGGCATCTTTGCAAGGGGCGCACTTCCTAGCGGCCATTAGCCGGATCGTGTCAGTAATTTCGGGACCCATGACCAGGTTAGACCGCGCAGGACAACCAAAAGGCTTCCCAGGAAACACGCTGTAAGAAATCCTTCGTACTCATATTCTTCTTGCCTGCAGTGTTCCAATGAGCCTGGCCTAACCGAATCGCCACGTCCGCCAACCGCGTGAAATGGTCTGCTTAATGGAGGAACACAAATAGACCGCTTTTTCCTGAAACTGTCTAAGGCCGTTATGACAACCCAAGGAGTTGCTATGATCAGAGCATGCAGAGTCTGCCAGTCGACGCAGCTAGACGAAATCCTATCCTTGGGGAACCAGTACGTTTCCGACTTTGTTGCTTCCGAGGGAGACAGTCCACAAGCGCCCCTAGAAATGATCCGATGCAAGCATTGTGGACTCGTTCAGCTGAGACACACGTTCTCGAGGGGGAGCCTCTATCGTCACTACTGGTACAAGTCCGGAATCAGCCCAACAATGCGGAGTGCCTTGGCAGACCTCGTCGCAACAGCGTGTCAAATCGCAAAGCCGAATCATGGTGACTTGGTGGTGGACATCGGTTGCAATGATGGGACTCTCCTTCGCTCGTACGCAACCAGAGATCTGACTCTTGTCGGGTTTGAGCCGGCCGAGAATCTGGTTCAAGAAGCGAAGAAAGGAACCGACTGGATTTTCAACGACTTTTTCACCAGGAAAATCTTCGAGCAGAAATTTGACGGCCAAAAGGCCAAAATTGTCACAAGCGTGGCCATGTTCTATGATCTAGAGGATCCAAATAGCTTCGTCGCCGATGTTGCTGAGATTCTTGGCCCGAAAGGAGTCTGGGTCGTACAACAAAACTACCTGGCAACAATGCTCGAACAGAACGGTTTCGACAACATCGGTCATGAACACCTAGAATACTACACACTGGAAACGATGGAATCGCTCGTCAAGAAATACGGGCTCGAAGTTTTCGACGTGGAGACTAACAACGTCAACGGGGGCAGTTTCCGCACCTTCGTCTGCCGCACCGGACAATATCCAATGAGAAATGCCGTTGCCGAAATGAAGAAGCACGAGGCACGACTAGGCCTGAGTGAGCACGCAACATACGAATCGTTCGCAGAGAACATCAGAGAGATGAGGACTGAGGCACGTGACTTCATTTCGAAGGAGGTGAAGAATGGCAAGACCGTATACGTCTACGGTGCTTCCAACAGAGGAAACACCATTCTTCAATACTATGGGCTTGATCATACAATGATAAAGAAAGCTACTGACGCAAACCCTGAAAAATGGGGCCGAAAAACCGTGGGGACCCTCATACCGATTATCTCGAAAGAAGAAGCTCGAAGAGACGAGCCAGACTATTTCCTAGTCCTGCCCCGTCACTTCTTGGAAGAAATTACCCGGGACGAGAAAGAATACCTCGAAAAAGGCGGAAAGTTCATCGTCCCTCTGCCCCACTTCCGTGTGGTTACGAAGGATCGGACAGAACTCCCCTGATTCCAAACTTGATTACGCCTGAATTACTTAGCACGTCGTAGTCCGCCAGAGTCCTGGCTGGCTCCGAACTTCAATGAAGCGATACTGCTTGGACAAGGATCCAACAACACGACTAAGAATTCTTACTGCACGAAACAGAGGATACGCAAAGAAGACTCCCGGCGTGTGAGCCTCAGACGCCATTTTGGCCGAGGTCAACGGGGTGGCCACAAGCCTGCCCAGCTTGTCAGGAATGCGATATTCAGGGTAGGTTTCCCAGAGGACCTTGTGTTCTGCGCTCTGAATTACCACATGCCTCAGATGCTTGACAAAGCTGTCCCTATAGTGGAGTGAGACAATATCCCTACACACCTTCCACTTCCAACCCTTCTGGAGGAGGTTGTTCCTCATGGCTCCATCTGCGCTCACTGCGCAGTCTAGGGGAAACCCGCCAACGGAACGAAGAGCGTCCGTACGGTACAGATTATTGTCGATTGAGTAAATCCAACGCGGGACTAGACCATGCCGCACGCCATAACCGTCGATAGCCTCAAGGTACTTGCTCCCGCTTGCGGCACGAAGGCCTTGGGCCACGGCCACATTAGAATCGGAGGATAAAACCGGCATGACCACCTTGAACCAGGCTGGGTTGAGACCGATATCTTGCTCAAACGATCCGAAGACTTCTGTGTCCACCAAATCTAACGCCTGATTGGCCTGGTGTGGGATGCCGCGCCTATTTGATCTGACAACGGTCCAGCCAAAGTGCCGTGCGATCTCCTTGGTAGAGTCTGCAGAACCACCGTCGACGACGTAACGATGACAGACAACATCGGACGGAACTGCCTTCCCGATGCTCTCTAAGCATCTCGCAAGAGTGGGTCCTCCATTAAGGGTCCACATCACAAGGTCAATCTTCGTCCCAACTATTCGCAAAGAAGGCGCGCTATTCAACAGAACCTTAGACACGCCTATGAATGTTCTGCGCCACGAACGTCGGAAGGTTCGGTCTTTTGTGCATGCGTCGCTGTCCTCATCTGGGGCGCGTGAAAGGTCGTCTTCATATGGTCGGTGCGCAGAAGTTACCATGAATAACTCCCGATACTCACAAGCGTCTCATCAGGCTGTGCAGATGAGATTTCTTGGAACCCGCGAGCAACTTGGGGCAAAACGCGTGGAATCGGTATGATCGAGGTGGGATGAAGCACGACAGTACAACCGAAGATATCAATAGTTATGCCCACCCGAGGTAGACCAGCCTATGTCAGAAGGGCTGTAGCGAGCGTCATAGGTCAATCCTTCGACGACTTTGAGCTAATTATCCTAGATAACACTCCCCGTCCTGACCAAGATGAGATCCGGAATCTCTCGGAAACTGATCCGCGTATCGTGTTTGTAGACAGGGGGAATATTGGCGTAACTGCTGCGCGAAAGCTAGGCGCGCAGCTTTCTAGAGGAAAGCTCCTTGCTCTCTTAGACAGTGACGATTACTGGGATCGAGAAAGGCTCGAGAAACATGCTAGTGTCTGGAGGAATAATCGAATAGGTCTGAGTTGGGATAGATGGGCGGAGGTGGGCAACGGAGCCCAAGAAGAGTTGCCTCATCCATTTCCGGCTGGACTGATTGAACCTCCGAAAGTTGCCGTCAGACTCTTTAGAAGAAATTTCATCCACGCTTCTTCAGGGGTAGTGTCAACAAGTTTCGCTCGAGCGCTCGGATTCCCGTTCCCGAAGATAATTTCATCAGACTGGACTCTCTTCATGAGGGCAGCAGAGTACTATCCTTCCTATTTCATTGACGAAACTCTATCGTTCAAGGAGGTGGACTCACCTCAAAGGATCACGGACACTGAGGGCCGAGATTTCTTCTCATGGGAGACAATTATGGTCAAACGGTGGTCATTGATCAACAGACCAAGGATTTACGCAGTCGACTATGTGAGGAGAAAGGCCCAAAAAAGAATTCGAGTAGGTCTGAAGAGGCAGAGCAACTAGGTCCCACCCGGCTTCAATCGCATGGGTGGCGAAAACGTTACGTAATCAAACGCGTCCTTGAAGATTTTAGAAGCAATCTTCTCCGCGTGAAGGTCCGAGCATGCAAAGAACACTCGGCCTATTCCGGGACGTAGTTTTGGCAGAATGTTTTCCCAATCTTGGGGAACGGAGTAGGCAAATCCTGCGCTTTGCCCACACCACGTACACGTCTTGTCCGCAGAATGAGAGTTATCCGCTTCGCGGTTTGCACCCCTGACACTCCTGCGGGAGCTCGTAGCCGCTCTGACGAATTTTGTCAGATACCAGTCATCCATTGGTACAGCTCTCACCGCCTTGTTCTCATGAGGGAGAGCAAGGTACAGTCCCCTCTGTAGACGGAGCGTGTACCACGCCAGCGGGACTCTTAGCATTCTACTCTGAAGTGTCATGTTCAATACATGGATGGGATTACCACCGAGCAAAGAAATGAAACGCCGAGGAGCGCTGCTAGTTTCCGGGCTCGATGACCAAGAATATTTCGCAAGTTCGAACGACTTAGCTTGGTGCTTCAATTGTTCAAGGAAGTTTTTCCTGTAATGCCCTGAGATGAGCGTGCTATCTGTGAGCCATCTGTAGCCCAACTTGAACAAATTCTCGCGAAGAATAGTATCTGCAGAAGCCGGGTCCTCGATGGGAAATCCACCTGCCCGCTTGACAGCCTCAGTTCGAAAGAGTGTGTTGTCTATGCTAAAAGACCAAGCGGGTATTCGCTTGGCCCGGTACATCCAGGCTTCAAATGCTTGCATTGTCTTGCTGCCAACATAAAGTCTCAGTCCTTGCGCAGCGCCCGTTCTGTCATCTGACTCAGCTATTCGCGAGGTCCTGTCAAACCACTTTGGATTCAGAATAATGTCGTGTTCGAAGGCCGCGAAGAACGGTGTGTCAACCATAGTCAAAGCCTCGTTAGCCTGATACGGAATCCCTTTGCGTTGGGCCGCCTTAACAGTCCAGCCATATCTGTCCAGGATAGTGCGACTTTGATCGCTAGACCCGCCATCAACGGCAATCTTATGACAGACATTCTCTCGATCAATAGCCTCCTCTATGCTAGGAAGGGACTTTTTCAAAGAGTTCGCGCTATTATAGGTCCACATTACAAGGTCTATCTTCAACTTCCTTCACTCGTGAGCGCCGTTACAGACTTCTTTCGTAAGTGGAGTCGCGTGCGTTATGCTTTATCATGTCGTCATTTTGACCTAGGAGGAGAGACCGGGGTCTGCACCCCGATCTAGATGAAGATGACAATGAATCACAGCCAGTTGTAGAGACCATGAAGGTACTGATTGTCCACCCGGTTATGGGATTCCTTGGTGGAGGAGAAAGATTGTGTTGTGAAACCGTCCGGGCATTATTAGTCAGTGGACACGAAATAACGATGTTATCCGGGGCTTTCAGCATGAGACGGGTTGAGCAGTTCTTTGGGTATGAGGGGCTTTTTGATAGAGTGAACTTGCTGTTATATCCTCCGGCGAATGGGCCTCAAATCCTTGGAAGCACCACCCATATCATTCAGCATCTTAGAGGACAGCGTCTGAGACTGAAACAACTGGGAGAACTCAGGCACCCCCCATTCGACCTGCAATTCTCTACCCAGGACCCAGGGTATCTTCCCAGCATTCGACTTCCAATTATTCAATGGGGATATTTTCCCAAGACCTTCCCCACGTATCCAACTAACTCAATACTAAAGGTTGTACGAACTTGGCCGTTACGAACGCATTATCGGCGCCAAGTATCCCGAATCGGAATGGTGCTAGCCATTTCCAAATTCTCCAAAGCATATCTCGATATGGAGTGGAAGCATCCTAGCGTCCTAGTCTATCCTGCATGTAACATGGTAGATTCAGGACAGAAGCGAGATCTCGTGGTCACGGTGGCCCGAGCTGTCCCTGAAAAAAGGCTTGAATTGTTCTGGAAACTCGCGCGACAGAGGCCTCAATATGAATTTCTAATGCTACTAACTCAAGATCAGCGCTTTCGCAAGTACGCCATTGACTTGTCCCAGCAAGCTCCAGAGAATGGAAAAACAGTTCTCGATGCGCCAAAAGAGACGTATCAGGAAATATTGGGGGAGGCAAGAGTCTACATTCACCTCATGGAACGCGAACACTTCGGGATCACGATAGTGGAAGCAATGTCAGCTTCCTGCGTACCCATAGTTCACGACTCAGGCGGCCCTCAAGAAATTGTAGAAGATGGAACAGGATTCCGATGGCGGAACATAGACGATGTTCCAAAGATGATCGATGAAGCCATGAGGATGTCTCCGTCAGCCGCCGCAAAACATCGAGCTCAAGACTTCAATACGAAAAAATTCGGCGAAAAACTCTCCTCACTCTTCTCCGGACAGTGACAACGAAATCAAAGGTCGTCTCAACGATCCTCCCAACTAACAATATTGGTAACATCAGTCATCCAGGGCTTCGATTAAGTCAAGCTCAAAGCAAATGTTCGTCTGAGCGTCTTGCCAGCAGTCGTTTATCCCAGTTAGCTTGCATAGATGTCCACGGTCTCTTGAGCAACGAAGACTGTTTGACGCAGGTTGTGCAGCGCCTAACACTCCTACACCTCTCCTGATATTATCCTGAGATGGAAACCTCATAATGTCTTAACATAATTAGGTTTAGAGGATGGATGACCAAGGGGTATCTTTTCACAAGCCTCCATTCGAGTAACGTTCTCGTGAAGAAGATTCTGAGAGCTTTGCTGATTGCGATCCCGATCCGAGTTCGAGGGTACGGGAGGAATCGGAGGTTTCCCAATTGGAACCATAAATGCTCTGGGGTAGCATAGGAGGCAAGACATAGAATTCTATCTTGCCGAATCTTCGCCACATGTGCCACTCTCTTCAGTTCGGACAACACTTGCCACGGATCGCGAACGTGTTCTAGGACGTTGAAAGCAAACACTGTCTCAAACCGTTTATCCGGGAAGGGCAAATGATGCGCGTCGGCCTGGATGAAATTGATACCGTGAATAACGTCGATCCCGCAACTGATTTCTGCCCTAGGCTTTGCGGCGTAAGGCCCTCCGCCGGGACCTACATCCAGATTCACGCAGAAATCCCGCCCACGAGTTTGTCGTAAAAGCGACTAAGAGATTGAGCTTAATAAATGCCGGGAATTGCGGTCCAGTTGCAATGCTTCCCGGCGTAAGAGTTTACGATCTCAAGAAGAATGTTGATGAGCGGGGTTTCTTCGCTGAGATCTTCCGCCAAGACTGGAAAGACCTACTTGGAGACGATACCATAGTCCAGGCCAACTTGTCATTCAGCTATCCCGGAATGATTAGGGGATGGCATCGACACAATCGCGGTCAAGTAGACTACTTCATAGTCCTAGAAGGCTCGCTGAAGATTTGCGCCTACGACGACAACCAGACTTCTCCAACCAAGGGCCAGCTGGACGAGGTTATTGCCAGCGAACAGAAGGCGCAAGTGGTGAGAATACCAGGACACTACTGGCATGGAACTAAGACTCTAGGGAACAAGCCATCCCTAACAGTCTACTGTGTAAACCGTCTTTACGATGCAAAGAATCCTGACGAGGACAGGCGAACCTGGAACGACCCCGCCATCGTGGACTCCAAGACATCAAAGCCGTTCGACTGGAATAAGCCATCACACAAGTAGGCTACCCTGACGGAACTGACCGAGACGCTCCCTGCTTCCTCATTTCCATAATGCCTTCATCGGCGGTGAAAAACGTCATTCCAATAGTTTTTTCCGCCTTCTCTACAAGCAAGCAGCTGTTCTTTGGCCTCACTGCCAGCTGCTCAAACTCGCTACTGAAAACCGGCTGGACCAGTCGGGTCGTGTATCCGAACAAGCCTGCCAGTTTGACGGCAAACTCATATCGGCTCAAACATGATCTGCCTGCAGTGTGGAAGATTCCGTTACGATGATGCTCAGCAAGCCGGAGAAGAGCCTCTGCCAGATTGTCCGCGAATGTCGGCGAGCTATATTGATCCCGCACCGCCCTGACCGTTTCGTTTTTCTTGAGTCTGTCCAATACGAACATAGCAAAGTTCATCGGCTTCACTGAATCCGAGGCTATGCCGCTGGTCTCAGGGGGATTCCAACCGTAGATAACGCTGGGCCTTGCGATTACGTAACTCGACAGTTTTGAGACAATCTTCTCTGAGTCGAGTTTGGTCTGAGCGTAATAGTCAAGGGGTCTAGGTGTATCGTCTTCTGTGTAGTGTCCAACTGTTCCATCGAATACATAGTCTGTGGAGATCTGGACTAGTCGAGTATTGTTCTCTGATGCCGCCTCAGCGAGGTTGCTCACTCCGTCAACGTTTACCTTTCGCGCCTCATCCCTATGAGTCTCGCAGTAGTCGACGTTGGTTATCGCGGCCGCATTTACGATGACGCTGGGACGAATCTCCTTGACTAGTCTGAGAGTCGCATCTCGGTCCGTAATGTCCAGTTGTTTGACTTGAGGAAGCGAC
>WNFE01001865.1_pt1 | contig 20715 bp, 21 predicted proteins | sample 5400451 | NCBI WGS metagenome assembly WNFE01 (sample SAMN13153344, study PRJNA577476) | soil metagenome | isolation source: 200 cm saprolite under Douglas fir tree site 2 hole 2 | place: USA:California | collected 2015-04-18
AGCCCCGCGAGTGAATTCGTGGACGAAGACGGAGCCGTTGGGCAGAGGAAAGCGGAGCGTGGCCGAGTTTTTGGCGGAAAGTTCATGCTTAACGGCGATAAGCGCCTTGCGCAGTTCCTGAGCGAGTTCCGCGTGTGGTGAAAAGTCGAGCTGGTCCTCCTGCAAAATCCGCTCGTGAACGAACGCCTGGAGGAGGTTGTCGATGTCATCGCCGCCGAGGTGGGTGTCGCCGTTTGTTGAAAGCACCTGATAGATGTCGCCTTCTTCCGTAGAAATGAGTTTGAGGATGGAGATGTCGAAGGTACCGCCGCCGAGGTCGTAGACGGCGACGCGGCCTCGCTGTTTTTCATGCAAACCGTAGGCGAGTGCCGCGGCGGTCGGCTCATTTACGAGGCGAAGAACTTCGAGCCCGGCGATTTTGCCGGCGTCCTTGGTGGCCTGGCGCTGCGCATCGTTGAAATAAGCGGGCACGGTGATGACCGCACGGTCAACGGATTCGCCAAAAAATGATTCGGCCCAATTTTTCAACTCACGAAGGATGAAGGCGGAAATCTCCGGCGGAGTGAGAACTCGGTCGCCAAGCCTGACACGAATGACGTTTTTGCTCGAGGGATCGATGCGGAAGGGAAAGAGTGTCAGCTCGTTCTGCACATCAGCGGGACCGCGACCCATCAGGCGCTTCACGGAGTAGATGGTGCGCTCCGGCTGTGTGAGCAGCCGGCGGCTTGCAGGTTCGCCGACAATGATGCTGCCGTCGGGATCGAGACTGACGATTGAAGGGCAAAGCGTGTCGCCGTACGGCCCGGGGATACACTTCGGCTGGCCCGTTTGGCTATCTGTGCATGCCACCAGGCTGTTTGTTGTTCCCAGATCGATGCCAACGATTCTTCCCATGTTCTCTTTACGCCCTCGAAAGCCCCCGCGGTCTAAAGACCGCGGCTACAACAGTTCCTTTTGAACGTTGGTCACAAGATTTCGTATGTAAGAGCGGCGATTGAGTAATTCGTTGAGCCTCGCCATGATTTTTCTGCGAGCGGCATCGCCCGCATTGGCATCTTCCGCAGCGTCCCAGTCGCGTGCGGTATTTTGCAACTCTGCATCGACTTCATCGAGCCTTCCCTGAAAGTTTTTCTCCGCAGTCACAAGGCGCGATTTCAAAGCGCCTAAATCGCCACCAGCGGCCTTCGCTTCACGCAATTCGTCAAGCGATTCGTTCAGCTCGAAGACCTCTTCGAGCAATTCCGGTGGGGCCTGTTGCTTGTGCTCGCCTTCCTTGCGCATGTTCTCGATGCCGAGCAGATATTCGACGCGGGCAACGGGATCGCGGAGGACGCGATAAGCGTCGTTCAACTCCGAGCTGCGCTTGAGCGAAAGCTCCTGCTCCTCCGGTGTAGCGTTGACGAAATTGTCCGGGTGCAGCTTCCAACTGAGCTGCAGGAATTTCTTCTCCAGATTGCCCATTTCGATCCAGAGCTTGCGCGGAAGATCGAAGATGGCAAAATAATCCGGAGAAGAATCCTTGGCTGTGCCAAGCGCAGTCATCGTTTGTATCTTGTCTCCCGCCATGGAAAAATCAGAAACAAAAAAAGTGGCTGGCGGGTGCGGCTGCCAGCCACTTGTCAGGGCTCGCCTGAATGTATCCCCGTCAAAAGCAGCGCAAAGCGAAGGGCACAGAATGCATTCTGTGCCACCTAAGCCGTGAACGAACTGCCGCAGCCGCAACTACGCGCCGAATTGGGATTCTGGAAAACGAAACCCTGGCGCATCAGCGTATCTTCGTAGTCGAGCGTCGTGCCGTTCAAATAAAGAAAACTCTTGGGATCGACGAAGATGCGCGCGCCGTGTTCCTCAAAAATTTTGTCGCGGTCGCGGGCCTGCGTATCGAGGCGCATCGCATAGGACAACCCGGAGCAGCCGCCGCCCTGCACGCCCACGCGAAGGCCGCCCTTCTCAGGGGACACACCTTCTTTCTCGAGCAGCGCGCGGATTTTTCCTGCGGCGCGCTCACTCAAGTGGATTTTCGCAATGTTGGGGCTGGCTACTTCTGTCGTCACGATTAACCGCTCCAGGAACCTATGCGGACCGATCCTGCCCGCCCAAGGGCGCAAAATGCCGCGCCCCAATAACTCCGACTCTCAGGCGCCAGCAATGGCGTCCGAGGGCAGAGCTAGTGCGACGCCTTCTCGTGAGCGGGCACTTCGACGCCGTGCTTCTTCTTCCAGTCGCCAATGGCGGCCTTGATGGCGTCCTCGGCGAGCACGGAACAGTGAATCTTCACCGGCGGGAGCGAAAGCTCGCGTACGATGTCCGTGTTTTTGATCGAGAGCGCCTCGGCGACGGTCTTGCCCTTGACCCACTCGGTGGCGAGCGATGAGCTGGCAATCGCCGAGCCGCACCCAAAGGTCTTGAACTTTGCTTCCTCAATGACCTGCGTCTCGGGATTGATCTTCATCTGCAGCTTCATGACGTCGCCGCACTCGGGGGCGCCGACGAGACCTGTACCGACGTTGGGGTCTTCCTTCGGCATGCTGCCGACGTTGCGGGGATTGTTGTAGTGATCGACGACCTTATCGCTGTATGACATTAGCTGTTGCTCCTTGCCAAACCAACCAGATTCCCAAAGCCTGCGCTTTTCACGGCCTTCTCAGAAAGCGAAACGTTCGGGAGCGAAGCCGAGCGCCCCGCGGTAAGCTGGCGCAGAGCGTCCCTGATGAACTCCGCGCCCACGCCAAGCATCTTGAGAAACGCACGTACCTGCTGCAACTCATGAAAAGAGCGCTCGCCGGCAGAGGGGGCATCTTCTCCCTCGTTGTAGGGCACAAATGTTACCCGAAAAGCGGCGCCAGTGCCCCCAATCGAGCGGTGAATCCGAATTGTTCCTTCGTTTGCCATTTATCTTCCTTGTCTTCTTAGGATCTCTGTCTGCCTATCCTTTAGATGCAGCTTTTAGGCGGTTTGCCACTTCATTTTCGAAATGTCTATGCCTTCCTTGGCCATCTCATAAAGTGGCGAAAGCTCGCGCAGCTTGGTGACCACCTGAGCCATTTTGTCAATCACGTAGTCGACCTCTTCCTGCGTGTTGAAGCGGCCGAGCCCAAAGCGGATCGAGGTATGCGCCAGATCTTCGCCGACGCCGAGGGCCTTCAGCACGTAGCTGGGCTCGAGCGTAGCCGAGGTACAGGCCGAGCCGCTCGATACCGCGACGTCATTGATGCCCATCAGCAGCGATTCGCCTTCTACATAAGCGAAGCTCATGTTCAAGTTGTTGGGCAGGCGGTGTTCCAACGAGCCGTTGATGTAGACCTCGTCGAGCTTGGCTTCGAGGCCGGCCTTCAGACGGTCGCGCAGGGCGCGCAGCCGGACGCTTTCTTCCGGCATCTCCTTCTGGCAAAGCTCGCAGGCCTTGCCCAAGCCGACGATGCCCGTCACGTTGAGCGTGCCGGAGCGCATGCCACGCTCGTGGCCCCCGCCATCGATGATGGCGGAGAGTTGCACGCGCGGATTGCGGCGGCGAACATAAAGCGCACCGACGCCCTTGGGACCATAGATCTTGTGGCCGCTCAAGGCCAGCAGGTCGATGTTGTCCTTCTGGACGTCGACCGGAATCTTGCCAACGGCCTGGACGCCGTCCACCGCGAAGAAGATACCGTGCTCCTTGGCCAGCTTGCCGATTTCCGCCATCGGGTTGATGATGCCAATTTCGTTGTTGGCGTACATGATGGTAATCAGGATGGTCTTGGGCGTAATGGCCTTGCGCACATCTTCTGGATCGACCCGGCCGTCGCGCTGCACCGGGAGATAAGTCACCTCAAAACCGTACTTTTCCAGGCGTTTACACGTGTCCAGCACCGCCTTGTGCTCGATGGCCTGCGTGATGATGTGGTTGCCCTTCTCACGGAACATCTCGGCGACGCCCTTGATCATCAGGTTGTCGGACTCGGTGGCGCCGCTGGTAAAGATGATTTCTTTGGGCGTGGCGTTGATCAGCGAAGCGATCTGCTGCCGCGCAGTTTCAACGGCTTCTTCGCCGGCCCACCCGAAGCTGTGGTTGCGGCTGGCGGCATTGCCGAATTTTTCCGTGAAGTACGGCAGCATCGCTTCGACGACGCGCGGATCCACCGGCGTGGTGGCGTGATTGTCCATGTAAATCGGCAGCTTGACAGCCATTTCCATCGTCTCCTAAGTCGAATTCAGGTGAGACCCCGGACTGGCCGAGGTCGACAACGCGACGAGCGCCGGCTCTTGCGGGTCTTCGCTCATCTGAGAAATCGTGACCGTGCTGAGCACGTTCAAAATGCTTTCATTCACGCGACGGAGCGGCTCGCGCACCGAACATCTTTCCGTTGCGTCACAGTTTCCATGGCTGGTCACACAAGAGGTGATGAGCACAGGGCCATCTATCGCCGTGATCACCTCCAGCGCGCTAATCTGTCCAGGCTCCTTGGCCAGTTGATACCCCCCGCTGGAACCGTGCTTAGCTATAACCACTCCCTGCCGCGCCAGGCGTTGCAACACCTTCGCGGTAAGAGTGGCGGAAATGCCGTACTCCTCAGCAATTTCACCGGCGCTGCAGGCATGCTCATCGCGATGCATTGCCAAGTGCTTGACGGCGATCAGCCCGTAGTCGGCCTTTTTTGAAAGCTTGAACATCGCTTGAGCTTCCTGCCCCCGCAGGATATACGACTAAATCAGTCGCAGATAAATGATACTGCGTTCCGTCTTACAAGTCAATCGCCTCTTACACGAAACCAAAGCCATCCAAAGCCCTTATTTCGTATAAGTTAGGGTAAGACTAGATTGGTCCGATTTGCCAGGATTTTGCGGTGAACGGTCGCCCCATGCAATGAAATGGTGTTGAGGAAGCGCGAATGGCAAATCCCGGGGAGCGCGGGATAGCCGTGGTAGGCTACTTCGTGCATAGGTACGGAATAATGAAAACGTCTCGGCTCTCCGGAGCGCAGCGGATCAAGGCTTGGCATCGGATGGTCCTCTCGCTCCCGTGTTTGCTTGCGCTCGGCTGCGATCACTCTTCCAATTCGACATCAATCGCGCCGCGCGCTGCCGCGGAGGCTTCCTCTCCGAAACCGGAGGGTCCAAGCTATGTTCTCGTCGGGGCGGGCGACATTGCCAGTTGCAAAAGCCCCCAAGGGGCGGCAGCCACAGCGAAGCTCATAGAGCAAATACCAGGCACGGTCTTCGCGGCTGGCGATCTGGCGTATGAGAAGGGCAGTGCGGCTGAGTTTCAGAATTGCTACGGACCAGCCTGGGGCCGATTCAAGGACCGGACCAGGCCGACCCTCGGGAACCACGAGTATGGCACTCCGGGAGCTAGCGCCTATTTTGAGTATTGGGGCGCGCAAGCCGGTCCCGTCAGCAAGGGGTATTACAGCTACGATCTGGGGACGTGGCACATCGTGGCGCTGAACACAAATTGTGGCGCGCCTGCCCTAGGCGGGTGCGGTGCCGGTTCGCCGCAGGAAGCGTGGCTACTCAAGGACCTCGCCGAGCACCCCGACTCCTGCATCCTGGCCTATGGGCATCATGCGCTATTCAGCAGCGGCCTGTTCAGGAGCCACGCGATTCATCCAGAGCTGAAGCCGCTCTGGCAGGATCTCCACGCGTCTCATGCCGAATTGGTCCTGGCGGGACATGAACATTCCTACGAGCGCTTTGCGCCGCAGGACCCGGATGGGAATTCCGATCCGGCAAATGGGATTCGCGAAATCGTGGTGGGTACAGGCGGGCGGAGCCACGATCCGCTGGGATTTGCGCTTGCGAATAGCGAAGTGCAGAATTCGGACACCTTTGGCGTATTGAAATTAACCCTTTGGCAAAGCCACTACATCTGGGAGTTCATCCCCGAAGAAGGAAAAACGTTCCAGGACTCAGGCTCCGGCGAATGCCATCGCCGTGCGGCAGCCAAGAAGTAAACTTCAGCCGGGGGCCACAGAGCCGGGATTCGAATCAGGGATTCGACGGAGAACAGGCGCCGCCACCTGCGGCGGCTTCAATCAGCTTTTGAACGGCAGGCGCGGGCAGCAGTAAGAGTTGCGCCTTGGGCGTCAGGATCTGCTGAATGACAGCAAGCTGTTGCGTCTTCCAGTCATCAGGCGCGCGCTGGCCCTTCGCGATAAAATCCAACGCCGCCAATCCGGCGGCGCCGAGTACGGAAAGATCCTGGGAGACGGGGGCAGCTTCCTTCAGCAAGAAGGAACGTTGCGCGAGCGGCTCAAGGATGGCGTCGTTGTCCCGCCATCGGATCAATTGCACACGCAATCGCGCATCAAGCTCAGGACTGCGGCACGAGGCGGCAGTGAAGCTGTCAACGAGCTGGGCGAAGCGCCGCGCGTTGGCGCTTTCCGGGGGAACGGCGTCCACGAGGCGGTTCATTGGGGTGGCGCTGGTCGGAATGGCGGGGGCGGTTCTTCCACGCGTATAATCCTTGACCGGTTCGACGGCTTCTGCAAGCGTGCGGAGAGCGTCGAATTCTTCCATGCTGCTCGGCCCCGCAATGCGTTGCAACATCCTGGTGTAATAGGTTTTGTGCGCCAGGCCGATCCACTCCAAGCGGGCACTAAGCACCTCAAGGCGGGCGTACATTGAGGCCGCGTCCGTTACTTCCGCTGGCGACCACAGGCGCTCCGCGACGGCGGCGTTGCGCGGCCAGACGCGTGAATCGATATTTTCTGGATTGACGTACTCCGCCCACATGCAGGCTTCGCCGCCGAGGATGCGCTCTTTTTCCTCGGGCGAGAGATTGGCCGCCGCGCCGCTCATCGGATCAACCGCGTAGTGCCGCGCCGCGGGCCAGCCCAAATCCAGGTAATAGCCATTCGAAAGCAGCCCGCGGTAACCCTGCTTCGCGGCATCGGCGAGCGAAGCCTGGCCGCGCCAGGACTGGATGGTGATGTCCTTCGGCAGGCTGGGATCCAGGATTTCGTCCCAGCCGATCATGCTCTTGCCGTGCTTCGTCACAATCGCCTGAAGCCGCTTGTTGAAGTAAGCCTGCAGCGCCTGATTGTTTTTGATCCCGTGGGCCTGCATATACTTCTGGATCTTCGGATTGGCGTCCCACTGCTTCCCGTTCACCTCGTCCCCGCCGACGTGGAAAAAATGATCCGGGAAAAGTTTGGCCATTTCACCGATAAACTGCTCGAGGAATTTGTAGGTTTTCTCGTTCGTGGGATCAAAAGCGGGATTAAAGATGCCCCATTTGCGCTCGACCTCGTAGGGACCGGGTGCGCTGGCAAGCTCGGGATAACCGACGAACCAGGCGGTGCTGTGCCCTGGTACGTCGAATTCGGGAACGACGCGAATGCCGCGGTCACGAGCGTAGGCGATTAGATCGCGGATTTCCTGCTGCGTGAAATAAAGGCCGTCGGAGCCCATCTCGTGCAGCTTAGGGAATTTCTTGCTCTCGACGCGAAAGCCCTGGTTCTCGGAAAGGTGCCAGTGGAAGACGTTCATCTTCACTGCTTCCATGCCATCGATGTTTCTCCTCAAAATGTCGAGCGGAATAAAGTGCCGCGCGGTGTCGATCATCAGGCCGCGCCAGGGAAAACGCGGTTTGTCGTGAATCGTGACGCCCGGCGCAGCGAAACCGTCCGGCGAAACCTCCACAAGCTGGAGAAAGGTTTGCAGCCCGTGCATCGTGCCGAGAGGAGTCGCCGCCGTGAGCTTCGCTGCGTCCGCGCTTACTTCCAGATCGTAAGATTCATCTTCCCCGAGTTCCTGGATTTCTTTGCTCGCGTGATCCGTTCGAATGATGAGCGTGGCTTTCGCAGCGCTGACGGGTTTTGCGAATCGCGGGATAGCCGTCTGAAGGGCGAGCTGATGGAGAAACCGCTCGACGGCGCGGTCGAGTCGCGGCTCGGTGTGTCCGGTTAACGCCACGGAAAACGAGGAGTCCACCGTGAGATGGCCCGTTCCCATCTGCAGGCCGGACGGCGCCGGCATGAGATTCAACGGGCGCTGATCTTGCGCAGCGCCACGCGGCGTATTCAGCAGCCCAGCCATCGCTATCACGCAAAAACCCCTCATCCATCGGCTGGAAGTCATGTTAGCGAACGCTCCCCTATACTCTCGCGGCCGCACAAAGCGGAAATCTCCAGGTCGCGCCACGGGAATGAGGATACTGTCATAGATGAGGCTCGCCCGTGAAGCGGAAATCCGAAGCTCGTGCGGCGCATCCCCGGTGGAAAATGTTTGCGGCGCACCGATTTGCCGCCTGAGTTAGAATAGGCAATTCCGTGTGGAACCGATGAAAGCATCCATTGCCATCTATCCGGGCTCGTTTGACCCTGTGACCAACGGCCATCTGGACCTCATCGAGCGTGGCGAGAAGATGTTTGACTTGGTGATCGTCGCCGTCCTCCAGAACGCCGAAAAGCAGCCGCTCTTCACCGTTCCCGAGCGCGTCGAGATGTTGCGCGAAGTCACGCAGCAGTGGCCCTCCGTGGAGGTCGACGTATTCAACGGCTTGCTGGTCGATTACGCGCGGAAGCGCGGCGCCGGCGTCATCTTGCGAGGGATTCGCGCGATTTCCGATTACGAGTCTGAACTGCAAATGGCACTGATGAACCGCAAACTCGAGCCCAGGCTCGAAACGGTCTTCATGCTGCCCGGCGAAACGTACAGTTATTTGAGCTCAAAGCTGGTCCGCGAGATCGCGCAGCTAGGCGGCCCGCTGGTTGGGCTGGTACCGCCGGTGGTGGAGCACCGCCTGCGCGCAAAAGTTTTGTAATGGAGTTCGCGCGCCGGGATCGGCGCAGAGAAACGGGCTGTAGCCCGCTCAACTAGGAGCAACCGTGCAACTTACAGAACGCATCAACCGCATTCAGATCTCACCCACAGCGGCGGTAATCACGGAAGCCGACCGGCTCAAATCCCAGGGCGTCGACATCGCCGATTTCGGCCCCGGAGAGCCAGACTTTCCTACGCCCGAGCACATCAAGAAAGCCGCGATCCGCGCCATTGAGGAAAATAAAACGAAATATACCCCGACGGGCGGTATCATGCCGCTCCGCGAAGCGATTTGTGCGTGGCACAAGCGGGAGCTGGGGTCGAACTACGAGCCCAAGGAATGCGTCGTCACCGTCGGCGGCAAACACGGCATTTTCAACGTAATGAGCGTGCTGGTCCAGGCTGGCGATGAGGTGATTATCCCCGCGCCCTACTGGGTGAGCTTCCCGGACATCGTGAAATACGCAGGCGGCAAACCGGTCTACGTCGAAACGCGGCCGGAAGACGGCTTCAGCGTGAAAGCGTCAGCGATCCAGAAAGCCATCACGCCGAGGACGAAGCTGCTCATTCTGAATTCGCCAAGTAATCCCACCGGCGGAGTGGTGCCGCCGGATGAGTACGAGCGCATCCTGGCGGTCTGTAAGAAGCATAAGGTATGGCTGATGGGCGACGAGTGCTACTCGCACTTCACCTACCAGCCGCACAAACCCTACTCGATCGCGAGCGCATCGGACTCGAAGCCCAATGTCGTCATCATCGGCTCGGTCTCAAAAACGTTTGCAATGACCGGCTGGCGCATCGGCTATGCGCTGGCGCCGGAATCGCTGATTCAAGCGCTCGTCAAGCTGCAGAGCCAATCCACTTCAAACCCCACTTCCATCGCGCAATACGCCGCCCTCGAAGCTATGCGCGGCCCGATGGATACCGTGCCCGTGATGCTGGCGGAGTACGCCCGGCGGAGAAAAAGAATTGTGGAAGGGCTGAACGCGATTCCCGGGGTAAATTGCGCAATGCCGGGCGGCGCGTTCTATGCCTTCCCGAACGTCGCGGCTCACCTGGCGAATGGGTCGAGCGGACAAGCCCTGGCAAAAGACACCACCGAGCTGGCCAAAATCCTGCTCGATAAAGCGCGAGTCGCTCTGGTGGCAGGCGACGCGTTTGGCGCGCCGGGTTATCTGAGACTCTCTTACGCAACTTCCATCGAGCGCATTGATGAGGGTCTGCGCCGCCTCGAACGCTTCTTCACCCGCGCCGAAGCTGCTGCCTGAAGCATGCGGCCTGAGCCGACACGCATCGAACCCATCTTCAGTCCGCGCATTTGGGGGGCGCGCTCGCTCGCTCCCCTTTTTCCGGAAAAATCGAATCTGACGGAGCCGCTGGGTGAAGCATGGCTCACCGGTGTGGACTGCAAGATTGCGTCCGGTCCCTTCACGGGAAAAACCCTTGGCGCGGCGTGGCGCGAAATGCCCGCGGAATGGCGCGGAACGCGGCTCGCTTCAACGTCAGACTTCCCGATCCTGGTCAAATTCATCTTTCCGACTGACAAGCTTTCCATCCAAGTCCATCCGGACGACGCTTATGCCGCCGCACACGAGCAAGCCGCCGGGAGCCGCGGCAAAACCGAAATGTGGCATGCCGTTTTCGCCGAACCGGATGCGTGCGTGCTCATTGGATTGGTTCCGAAGGCCGACAAGGAGAGTTTCGTAAAGGCCCTCGAAACTAATTCGCTGGAAAAACTCTTTATCCACTGGCGCGTTCAACCCGGAGACACCTTTTTCGTTCCTGCCGGAACACCACACACCATCGGACCTCGAATGGTAGTCTGCGAAGTGCAGGAGTATTCCGACCTTACGTACCGCGTCTATGACTACGGCCGTGTAGACGCCCGCGGCAATCCGCGCGATTTGCACATTGAAAAAGCTCTGAACGTAATTCAATTTGGCCGGCCAATCAGCGGCAAAGCGTCGCGGCTCCCCTTGCCGGGACATTCTTTGCACAGATCGCTGCTCGCCGCATGCCGCTATTTCGCAACCGAACGATGGAAAGTCACTACTCCTGCCGAACTCAGCTCCGAAGAGGAGCATTTTGATCTGCTCGTGTTTTTGAGCGGTGCCGGTGAGTTAACGTGGGACACTAGCCGGGCGAAATATCGAAGCGGTGAATGCTGGCTAATCCCGGCGACCCTTGGGAAGTTTGGGTTAAGCCCAGCGGAACCCTCGAAGATCCTGAGAACTTACGTGCCGGATTTAGCGGCGTTGCGCGCTGGCCTCGAGACCGCCGGCCATTCCTGGCAACAGCTTGAAAAGACGGTTTTCGACTAGAGCGGAAAGCAGAGGGCGATGGAGAGGCTCACCACACATGCCGTCATTCTTGCCGGAGGGCGCGGGACGCGCTTCTGGCCGCGCAGCCGCACGCGCACGCCAAAACAACTCCTGAACATCGCCGGCAAGAAAACCATGCTGGAGCAAACGGTTGAACGCCTGCGGCCGATGATTCCCGCCGAGCGCATCTGGACCGTCACGAACGCGGAGCAAGCATCAGCAATCTGCAAGCAAGTCCCCGCTGCCGCGTGCAAGCGCGTGTTGATCGAGCCGTCCGGCGTCAACACTGCCGCTGCGATTGGTCTCGCCGCGATTCACATCCGTCACTCTGCCAAAGGTGACGCTCTTATGGCCGTCCTGCCCTCGGACCATTACATCGCCCAGGCCGACAAGTATCGAAAGATCGTGAGCGCGGCGCTCGAAGTTGCTCGCGGGCCCGGAGGCATGGTCGTTCTGGGGATTCCGCCGACGCGGCCGGACACGGGCTTCGGTTACGTGGAGCGCATGGGCGATGCAGTCGATTCGAATGGCTTCCCGGTCTTTGCCGTCCGGCGTTTCACCGAAAAGCCGGCGTTGGAGCATGCCAAAGAATATGTCGCGTCTGGCAACTATATGTGGAACGCCGGGATGTTCTTCTGGCGCGTGTCGACTTTCCTCGACAACCTGAAAAGTTTTCTTCCGAAGACGCACGCGGCCTTGGAGAACCTGGCCGAATCGATCGGCACGCGGGGTTACGACCGCAAGCTGCGGACAATTTACTCCAAGCTTCAAAATATCTCTGTCGACTACGCCCTCCTCGAGCCTGCGACCCGGCACGAAGGCTCGCCGCGCGTCTTCGTGATTCCCGCCGAGGTGGGCTGGAGCGACATTGGCTCCTGGGCTGCGGTGTATGAACTGCTCGCGAAGCAGCCGGGCGAAAACATCCTGGCGGGCCCAGGCCACACGCTCGATGCCGAAGGCAATTTTCTGTGGAGCCCCTCGAAATTCGTCGCGGCCATCGGCGTCCGCGACCTCATCGTCGTGGAAACTTCCGACGCGCTGCTTATTTGCCCGCGCGACCGCGCCCAGGACGCCGGGAAAATCGTGAAATGGCTGGAAGAGAATCGCCGCAAAGACCTTCTCTAGTACAGGCCAATCCGGCTGTTTTCGAATAGTTCGCATCGCGTATACTCACACCTAATGACTTCAATCGCGTTTGGCACCGACGGCTGGCGCGGGGTGATCGCTGAAGATTTTACGTTTGCGAACGCGCGCGCAGTCGCGCAGGCGATTGCGCGGTACGTCGTGCGTGGCGAGGACGCCCGCAAGGGCGTGATTGTCGGCTATGACCATCGCTTCGCCTCGGACCGCATCGCCGCCGCGATCGCCGAAGTGATCAGCGCCAGCGGCACGCCTGTCTGGCTCACCGATAAACCTTGCCCGACGCCAGCCGTTTCGCTACTTGTGCGCCAGCACAGCGCGGCCGGCGGTGTCGTCATTACGGCAAGCCACAATCCTTACCGCTGGAACGGCATCAAGTACAAGGCGAGCTACGGCAGCAGCGCGTTGCCTTCGATCGTCGCCCAGCTCGAAAAAGAACTCGAAGGTGTATTACATGGCGGCGTGCCGCCCCTCCCGCCGCGGAAAAGCCTGATTCAACCGCTCGATCCGCGCGTGCCGTATCTCGACACAATCGAAAAACTGGTGGACTGGCCGCGCCTGCGCAATGCGAAGCTGCGTTTTGTCTGCGACCCCATGCACGGCTCCGCCGCGGGCCTGCTCCACGAGCTCTTCACTCGGAACGGCATCGCGTGCGGCGAAATCCGCGGCACGCGCGACCCTCTTTTCGGCGGCGTGCACCCCGAACCCATCGAACCGCACATTGAAGCGCTCCGCCAGGCGGTGCGCGCCGGAAAATACGACGCGGGCCTCGCCGCCGACGGCGACGGTGATCGTATTGGGGCCATCGATCGCGACGGCACTTTCGTCAATCCCCACCAGATTCTTGCGCTGCTCGTTTGGCATCTTGCGGGCACGCGCAAGCTGCCCGGCGATATCGCCAAGACTTTTTCTGTAACCAAGCTGATCGACAAACTGGCCCTCAAATTCGGCCGCAAGCTCCACGAAGTTCCCATCGGCTTCAAATACATTTGCGAGCTGATGCTTGCGCAGAACATTTTGATCGGCGGCGAAGAAAGCGGCGGGATCGGCACCAGTCTGTATCTGCCGGAACGCGATGCCACCGTTTCCGCGCTCCTCCTCGCCGAGCTCATGGCCTGGCACGGCAAATCGCTCGGCGAGCTGATTCGCGATTTGTACGCGGAGTTCGGAGAATCTCACTACGGCCGCGTGGACCTCGACCTGAAGCTGGGACAAAAGGAAAAAGCCATCGCTCATTTCTCCAACGGCAAACTGACCCGCATACTGGAATGGCCCATCGTGCGCCGCGAGGACATGGACGGCATCAAACTTTATCTCGGCGAAATCGGCTGGGTAATGGTCCGCGCCTCCGGCACGGAAAATCTTCTGCGCGTATACTCGGAGACGTCCAAACCCGGCACGACACAGCGCGTCCTTGGAGCGGTGACCGAAATGGTTCACAATCTCTAGGTGTCCCGATGCAAACCATAAATCTTGAAGAAAAGTTCAGCCTCTTCTCCGACTACTGGAACCCCCGGATCATCGGTGAGGTAAACGATTGCCACGTCAAGGCCGTTAAATTGAAAGGCGAATTCATCTGGCATCACCACGACCACGAGGACGAGCTCTTCCTCGTCGTCAAAGGCAGGCTCCAGATGAAGTTCCGCGACCGCGAAGCCATTGTGCGCGAGGGAGAATTTCTGATCGTGCCTCGCGGAGTGGATCATCTTCCCGTCGCCGAGGAAGAAGTTCACATTCTCCTGATCGAACCGAAATCGACATTGAACACGGGTAATATCAACAACGAAAGGACCGTCGCCCAGCTCGAACGCATCTGAACCGGTCAGTTGCTCCAGCCGCGACTTGCGACCCCATGGAACATCGTTTTTACACGCTCGACGTTTTCACCACCACGCGCTTCGAAGGCAACCCGCTCGCCGTCATCACCGACGGTGACGGTCTTTCCGACGACACCATGCTCGCCATCGCCCGCGAAATGAACCTTTCGGAAACGGTCTTCGTACAAAAGCCGACCGACGACCAGGCCCTGGCGCGGCTGCGCATTTTCACCACGCGCGAGGAGCTGAAGCTCGCCGGCCATCCGGTGATCGGCTCGTGGTTTTTGCTGGCAGAGCTCGGCGTCGTTCCCGCTCAGGAAGGCGGCGTGCACGTCTTGCAGCAAACTGGTGCGGGCATTCTGCCCGTGGAGATTCGCTTCAAAGACGGGCGGCCCCAGCGCGTAACCATGACGCAAAAGGAAGCCGCGTTTCGCCCGGCAAAGGTCAAGAAGTCCGCCCTCGCCAAAGCTCTGGGAATTTCCGCAAGTGATTTCGATTCGACACTTGAGCCGGAATATGTTTCAACCGGCATCTTTAACCTCATGGTGCCGCTCCGCAACCGCGCGGCCCTCGGCAAGATCGCCATGAACATGACAGAGCTCCGCCGGCTACTCGGGAATAACGGCACCATGGCCTACTGTTTCGCCTGCGGCAGCAATGGCAAGGCTTTCTCCCGCGGCATGCTGCCATGGGAACTCTACGAAGATGCCGCAACCGGTTCTGCCGCGGGCTCGCTTGGGGCCTATCTCGTGCGGCACGGCAAACTCTCGCCGGGTCACACCCTCAGCATCCTCCAGGGCTCGGAGATGGGGCGGCCCAGTCACATCGAAGTGGAGGTCACGCAGGGCGGCAAGAAACTCGTACCGCGCGTGAGCGGCGCTGCCGTAAAAGTTTTTGAAGGCACGATTCGCGTCTGAACCAATCAAATATCTCGCATAAGAAAAAAGGCCGCCCGTTTCGAATCGAGCGGCCCTTCTTCTTCTGTAATTTGCGAGTCTTAACCCTTCCCGTGGCGATCCTTGCGCAGGTCTTTGCGGTCCTTGTGCAAGTCGCGCTTGTCCTTGTTGATGTCTTTCTGATCCGCATTGCGGTCCTTGCGATCCGCGGTCAGGTCCTTCTTGTCGCTGTGCAGATCTTTGACGTCCTGGTTGCGGTCTGTGCGGTCCTTGTGCAGGTCTTTCACGTCCTGAGTACGGTCCTTGCGATCGGCGGTCAGGTCTTTCCTGTCGTGGTTGATGTCGCGCTGATCCGCGTTGCGGTCTTTGCGGTCCGTGGCCAGGTCTTTGCGATCCGCCTGGGCTTGTGAACTGTTGGCCCCGAACTTTTTATCGTCTCTCGCAAGGTCCGCCTTATCGTGGTTGATGTCGCGCTGGTCGTTGTCCGCATGGATGTCGCGCTGGTCCTGGCGGATGTCCTTGTTGTCCTGGTGGATATCCTTCCTGTCGCTCCGCACATCGCGCTTGTCCTGATTGATGTCGCGCTGGTCCGCGTTGCGGTCCTTGCGGTCCTGTTTCAGGTCTTTCTTGTCTTGCCGGATATCCTTCTTGTCCTGCGTTGTGTCCTGTTGCTGTGTCGACGGGTCCTGGCTCTGAGCGTACGCGCCGCCGGCCAGCAGGCCGGAAAACGCCAGTCCGAGCACAGTTCGTCGAATCACTCGTTCGGGGTTCATAATTTTCTCTCCTGAAGAAACTTTCCGTGACCTGTTACGGATTCTGACTCGAAAACACCGCCCCGCGAGGAAAGTTTCGGCCAATTGTGCCTTGCTTTTTATTGACCGATTGACCAAAACAAGAATCGTTCTAACTACTGTATTTTCAATGATTTATGGACGGCATCAAGGATCCCGTTCACGAAAGACCCGGCCTCTTCCGAAGAGAACTTTTTTGCCATCTCCACCGCCTCGTTTAGTACCACTTTGGGAGGGGTATCGGATACTCGCAATTCGTAAATCGCGAGACGCAAGATCGCCCGGTCGATGGCCGCAAGCCTCTCGAACCGCCAGTTTGTGGCCTGCTTCACGATGATCTCATCGAGAGCGGCAACGTCTTTTGCCGCGCCCTCGAAAAGGCCGTTAGCGAAAGTTCGTGTAGTATCCGCCGCCTTCGCCGCTCGCCAGAATTTTGCTTCGAGTTTCGCCGGCTCCTGCTGGCTCATGTCCCACTGGAAGAGCATTTGCATCGCAAACTCGCGGGCTTTGCTGCGGAGGGACACGTTACTTGCGCCGGGACTTTCCGGGGGAGGCTGGCGCAGGGCGCGGGCCGCGCAAATTGCGCGAAAGATGCGCCATTTCGATCGCCGCGAGCCCCGCTTCGAATCCCTTGTTGCCGCCCTTGAGTCCGGCGCGGTCGATCGCCTGCTCAAGCGTGTCACAGGTCAGCACGCAAAAAATCACCGGCACACCGGTGTCCATCTGCGCAAGCTGCAATCCCCGCGCCGTTTCTGAGCAGACGTAATCATAATGCGAGGTTTCCCCTCGGATGATGCAGCCGATGGCTATGAGCGCGTCATACCGCCCGGTTGTCGCAAGTTTTTTTGCCGCCAGCGGCAATTCGAATGAACCCGGCACTCGCACCACGTCCACATCTCGGCTTGCGGCTCCGGCTCGCTCCAGCGCATCCACCGCCGCGGCCAGCAGCCTCTCGGTGATGAAACTGTTGAACCGGCTCACAACAATTCCAATCTGCAATCCTCCGGCGGTCAATCCGCCGTCTATCTTGTTGGGCGCCAGGTTCCCCGCCATTTCGATTCTTCCAATCAAATCTTCTCGTCAAGCATCCCATCGTTACTGCTTCCCTGCCACCGGCTGAATGTGCTCCTTTGCTTCCTTTACTTCCCCTTGAACTGCGCCGGCCTCTTCTCCAAAAACGCCTTTGTTCCTTCCCTCATGTCCTCCGTCGCGCATGCGAGTCCGAAAAGCGTCGCCTCGAGGAACAGCCCTTCTTCTTGGGGCATCTCAACTCCGCGCTCGATGGCTTCCATCGTGTATTTCACCGCGAGCGGCGCGTTCGCAATGATTTTCTTCGCCAGCGCCTCCGCAGCGGGCAAAAGTTCCGCCGGCTCGTAAACATGATTCACCAAGCCAATGCGCTGCGCTTCCTCCGCGGTGATCATCTCTCCGCTCAGGCACAGTTCCTGCGCGACTCCCTTCCCGCACAGCCGCGCCAGGCGCTGCGTGCCGCCGTAGCCAGGAATGATACCCAGCTTCACTTCCGGCTGCCCAAGTTTCGCGTTCTTGCTCGCAATTCGAATCGTGCAGGAGAGCGCCACTTCGCACCCGCCGCCCAGCGCAAATCCATTGATCGCGCAAATCGAGGGTTTGCCCATTGTTTCGAGGAGATGGATCACTCCCTGGCCGAACAGAGAAAACTCTTTTCCGTTGACTGGCGTTTGCAATGCCAGCTCGCCGATGTCCGCTCCGGCGACAAACGACTTTTCCCCCGCGCCTGTCAAAAGCAGCACGCGCACACTGGCGTCTTCGCGCGCATCGAGAAGAGCGTGTCGCAGTTCCTCGATCGTCTTCCGGTTCAGCGCGTTCAGCACCTTCGGCCGGTTGAACGTGATGAACGCAATGCCGTCTCGCTTTTCGAAAATCAGATTCTCGTAAGCCATCTGGGTTCTTCTAACCTCTAACCTCACACATCTAACTTCTAGAGCTTCATCGCTTTCGGCTTCTGCGGATCGGAATAATCATAGAATCCGCGTCCCGACTTGCGCCCGTTCCATCCCGCCAGCACCATGCGCCTCAAAAGCGGCGGCGAAGCAAATCGCTTCTCCCTGAATTCGTCAAACATGATCTGCGAAATATAATACGTCGTGTCCAGCCCCACAAAATCCAGGAGCGTCAACGGCCCCATGGGGTGGCCGCAGCCGAGCTTCATCGAGTTATCGATATCCTCGATCGATCCGACGCCTTCCTCCAGCGCGCGGATGGCATCGAGCAGGTACGGCACCAGCAGCCGGTTGACGATGAACCCCGTGCTGTCGTGCGCGCGCACCGTCGTTTTTCCCAGCTTCGCGCCGAACGCGACCATCTCCTCATACACCGCAGGATCTGTCGCGATCGTTCTCACCACTTCCACAAGTTTCATCACCGGAACCGGATTGAAGAAGTGCAAGCCCACAAAACGATGCGGCCGCTTCGTGGCCGTGGCGATTTCCGTAATCGTCAGCGACGAAGTGTTGCTCGCAAAAATCGTGGACGCCGGACAGAGCGCATCCAGCGCGGAGAAGAGCTCACGTTTTGCTGGCAGTTGCTCAATGATTGCTTCGACGATGACGTCGCAATCTTTCAGGTCCGCTATCGCGGTCGTGCCCTTGAGCCGCCCGCGGATTTCATTTTTCGCGGCCTCCGAGATCGTTCCCTTCTCCACCAGCCGCGCAAGGTTTTTGTCGATGCTTTTCAGGCCTTTGTCCAAGAGTTCCCGGCTTAGCTCGCGCACCACGCTGTTGAATCCCGAGGCCGCCGCCACTTGCGCGATTCCGGAACCCATCAGGCCACACCCTACGACTCCCACTCTTTGAATCGTCATATTTTCCTCTTGGAAATCCCGCCCGCCAACTACCGCGTAGGAGCCCTACAAAGCTCGCGAACAATATGTGCACAATAAGCCGTGCCTTTTGGCAAACGACCAAAGTCTACCAGAGACGAACTCCACTCACGTCCTTAACTTCCTCTGCCTCATTTACCTCAATTCTTCAGCGCCTCGACAATCATCGCGATTCCCTGCCCGCCGCCGATGCACGCTGTTGCCAGGCCGTAGCGCAGGTTGTTGCGCCGCAATTCATTCAGAATTGTTATCAACAATCGCGTTCCGGAAGCCCCCAGCGGGTGACCGAGCGCGATCGCCCCGCCATTCACATTTGTTTTATCCCGGTTGAGGCCCAGCGTCTTTTCCACCGCCAGGTATTGCGCCGCGAACGCTTCGTTCACTTCCACGCGATCCATCTGCGCCAGCGTCAGCCCCGCCAGCTTGAGCGCCTTCTGCGAAGACGGCACTGGCCCGATCCCCATGATGCTCGGATCCACTCCGGCAACCGCCCACGCCACAATGCGTCCCACCGGCTTGAGCCCCCGCTCCTTCGCCGTTTTCTCTCGCGTCACGACAACCGCCGCTGCGCCGTCCACAATCCCGCTTGCATTCCCCGCGGTTACGATGCCATCTTTCTTGAACGAGGGCGGCAATTTTTCCAGTGTCTCCATTGTCGTTTCCGGCCGCCGATGATCGTCTTCGCTCACCACAATTGTCTTCTTTCCTTGCTTCACTTCGACAGGCACAAGTTCTTCCTTGATCCGGCACGCCTTGTAGGCGGCTTCGGCGGCCTGCTGGCTGCGCAGCGCGTACGCATCAGCATCCCTCCGCGTGATGCCGTGCTGCTCGGCCAGCTTTTCCGCCGTGAGCGCCATTGGCAATCCGCAATACGTATCCGTCAGTCCCACCATCAGCGAATCCTCGAGCGCGCCGCCGCCCAGCTTCAACCCATTGCGCGCGCCGCGAATCACGAACGGCGCCTGCGTCATGTTCTCCATCCCGCCGGCGAGAATCAACTCGCCCTCACCCAGCAGCAGCCGCTGCGCCGCCTGCGCCACGGCTTCGATACCGGAGCCGCAAAGACGGTTCACGGTCACGGCCGGTGTTTCGATCTTCAGGCCCGCTTTGAGCCCGACGTGCCGCGCGCCATAGAGCGCGTCGCCGCTGGTCTGCATTACGTTCCCGAAAATCACATGGTCAAATTCCGCCGGATTGGCGCCCGAGCGGCGAATCGCTTCCTTCGAAGCATGCGCAGCCAGGTCGATCGCGGACACGTCTGAAAACGCTCCGGTATAACGCGCCATCGGCGTGCGCGCTCCGGCCACAATCACTACATCCGTCGGAAACATTCTTCCCTCACTTTACAGAAATCGCCGTTCACTAGTTTACCGCCCAAACTCAACAGAACGAACCAGGAGCCAGCGGATCAGCCTGCATAGAACGCCGGATGCCAGCGCTCCTTACCAGATGGTCTTGACCTCTCTGCAATGCCGGATATTCCGGTCTTTGGTTATTAATGCCAGGCCCTCGTACCCATTTCACGAGTTGTTCCGGAATCCCGCGGAGCGCCCTCTTCAGAGTTTCGGCGTCTCCAGCGCGATGATCGCGTCGCCGCCTTTTTTCCGTGCTTCATCCATCGAGAATTCGGCGCGATTGATCAGGTCCGTCACAATGTCTTCGCTGTCGAAGTCCGGCTTCGCCACGGCCTCGACGATTCCCGCGCTCAACGTGACTTGCGTCGAGTCCCACGGCGGCCGCAATCCCGAGGCTGCCCGCCGCAACTTCTCGGCCAGGTTCTTCGCCCCTCCCAGCGTCGTATCCGGCAGGATGAAAGCCAGCGACCACGAAGTATATTTTACCGCGACGTCGTTTTGTCTCACGATTGGCTGCAGCGAGCGGGCGAGCTGCTCGAGAAACCTCTCCAGCGGCGATTCGCCCTGCTGGCGAAGCAGCTCTGCCCCGCGGTCGATTTGCAGAATAGCCAGCGCTAGCGGCGTCCCCTGCGTCCGCGCGCGGTCTGCTTCGCTAAGCAAGCAGCTCTGGTAAGAGCTGCGGCTCAGCAAGCCCGTGCGTTCGTCGGAAACGCCCATGCGCCGCACCAGCGAACGAAGACGCGTGTGACTCACGCTCATGAGCATTTGATCGCCGATGGCCTGGAGGAAGTAG
>WNFE01001367.1_pt1 | contig 20710 bp, 21 predicted proteins | sample 5400451 | NCBI WGS metagenome assembly WNFE01 (sample SAMN13153344, study PRJNA577476) | soil metagenome | isolation source: 200 cm saprolite under Douglas fir tree site 2 hole 2 | place: USA:California | collected 2015-04-18
GCCGATCACCCCGTCGCTCAGCTCGTTCATCCTTTCCGGCAGGTTGAGGCATGACCGCGTAGGTTTCCTTCCACGGTCTCGATGCGGTCGACGCCCGACGTAACGGCGGACGCGTCACGGCCCCCCGCCCGTTCGAGGGGGCAGTTCCCGAGTAGCAAGCTCGTGGACGGTAGCCCCGATACTCGCAAGCAGCACGGCTTCGACTGCTCCGACCCCTGGAGGCCGGTCCCATTCCAGGCTGGCTGTGCGTCGACGACCATGGAGCTTGATCCGCAGCAACAATCGGCTGCCGAGGCGCTCAACGCCCTCGAGCACTCCCTCCCCAGCCAGTGCGGATGTGTCGCCTGGCCCGGAGGATTCAATCCACTGGGGCGGCCAAACTGTCGCCTTCCCGGATCGTAGTTTGAGATCGCGGAGCTGCATGGCTTCGACCCGTACCTTTCTCCCGAGGGGTGGCCGTTGGCCCGAAGCCCATCTTCGCTCCGCAATGGAGGAGACCTCGGGGCTCTTGGACCTATCCTCCGGACCTCCAGTTCAACGGCTCGGCCAGCGTTGATACGCGAGCAAGTGCGGGCGCAGGGCTCTTACTAAACTGCGCACGGGGTGCGGCAGACAGGACACGGCGGCCAGGGCTAAGGGTCGCAGGCCCCCGCCGAAGCGCCAAGCCTGGAGATAGTAGTGCTGAGCCTTTCGGAGATTCCCCGCCTCCTCAGCGAATCGCCCCGCGTTCAGGTAGCAGCTGGGCCGCGCGTTCCGGTACCGCTCGGCCGTGCCCGGCGGATACATCGCGGGGTTGGCCAGGATGCGCTCGGTGAGCAGGATTGCGGCCACATTCGCGCGGAAGTGATCGTTGGTCAAGTTGAACGCATGAAGGCGAGACCACATGAGGGGACGCTCGACGACGGCCAGCGTCGAGACGGCCAGCACCCGAAGCCAGCAGTCTCGGTCTTCGAGATGCGAGAGGGCCGGGTCAAAGAGGCCGGCCTGCAGCAGGAGATCGCGGCGCACGATCATCGTGGACGGGGCGATAAAGTTGCCTTCGAGGAACTGTCGGCGCAGGCTCTCTGCGTCGCAGCGAACCACGCCGGGGGCGATCTCTGTCCGCTTGATGGCCCCGTAGTGCGCTTTGCGGGAAAGGAACGACCCGCGGATGAGCCCCTGGCCATCGAATTCGGTGAAGTCGGTGAAGACTGCGCCAACGTCGGGACACGCTTGGATGGCCGCCCACTGGGCCTCGAGCTTCTGTGGCTCCCACACATCGTCGGCGTCCAGGAACGCGACCCACGGCTGCAACGTGGAGCGGATTGCCGTGTTCCGAGCCGCCGCGACCCCCATATTGGGCTGCGCCAGCACGGTCGCCCCGCTGGCCCGGGCGATGGCGGCGGTCCGATCGGTCGAGCCATCGTCGACCACGAGAACCTCGGCGGGCTGCGCGGTTTGCGCCCGAACACTCTCGAGGGCCGTCCGGATGAAACGCTCCGCGTTGTAAGCGGGAATCACCACCGCCACCGGCAAGGGCGTCGTCAATCCGTGCGGTCTGGGCGGCACCGACTTCAGGCTCGACATGTTAGAACCGTATTTGAGTCGCCGGGATCGCGGGAGCTCTCGAACCCGAATTCGACAGCAACCGCCGGAGCAAACGGCAGGGTCCACGCCAGGACCAGGACCACCCCAACCCGCGTTTTTCTCATCACCCGTGCCCCTCCCCCTCCGGCGATGTCGGTACGCACTGCCGCCTTCTCTGGCGGGCCCGCCGAAGCGCAGCTCTGGCTCGCCGCGTGGCGTCCAGGACCCGCCCCAGCACCCCTTCCGGAATCCACGAGCCGAGTAGGGCGACCGCGACGGTCGGCTCGGCCGGAACCTGGCGGAGCAGCCACCAGAGAAATCGCCTGGCCACTTGAGGGTCGTGCCGCCGAGCGTAGGAGTAGGCCTCATAGGCGTAGGCGCGCACCGTGTCGCGCTTGGTCCGGCGCACGAAGGCGCGTTCCTCGGGCGGGCACAGGACTTCGTGACGCGTCAGCACCCGAAGATCCCAGACCGCCCACACGAACTGCCGTCGGCCCTGGCTGCCGGATCGGCTCGCGTCATGCACGCGATAGCGCACCAGCGGGTGCGGATGCATCGTGATCGGATAGCCGAGCGCGATCCGCAGCGTGTAGTCCCAGTCCTCCGCGTCGTTGCGATCCGTGAGCATCGGCCCGATGGCGCGCGTGACCGACCGTGGGATGAGCATCTGCGACGGCGAGGCAACGGGATTGCTCCGCAGCGACTCGCGATAGAAACGGCCCGACAGTTCTCCAGACCCGCACTCGGCCAGCCGGTCGACGACCCAGTGAGACAGCAGGTGACCCGGGACGACATCGCCTCCCGAAAAACGCTCGCCGTCGCAGGCGACGAGTCCGCTGGCGGGATGCCGGACCGCGATCTCGAGCTGTACCTCCAGTTTTTCCGGTCGCCATAGATCATCCGCATCGAGGAATGCAATGTAGTCGCCCGTGGCCACCTCGAGCCCCCAGTTGCGCGCCGCGCCCGCCCCCGCATTCACCTGCCGGATGTACCGCACCCGATCGCCGTACGCTCGCACCCGTGCTCCTGTCCCGTCGGTCGAGCCGTCGTCGACCAGGATGAGCTCGAGATGGTCATGGGTTGCTTGAACACGCTCTCCAGCGTCTCGTCGATGAAACGCTCGGCGTTGTAGGCCGGGATGATGACGCTCACGAGCGGACCGCTCCGTCCCACTACCCGGCTCCGCCCACGCGCGGGATGTGCATGCGGCCCGCTACGCGCGCGGCGGGCCGCCAGGGCCGCCACGCTGCAGCGCATAGAAGAGGGTGCTGTTCACCGCCGCCTCCAGGGGCACGAGGCAGATCCGCTCGACCATCTGCCCGACGCGCCAGCCGACGCCCCGTGACAGACTAACCCATCCCGAACTTCCCTAGGCCTGACCTCGCTGCGCCCCATAACTGGTAACCGTATCGGGCAGCTACAGGGCCATCCACATCAAGCCCACGTGGGGCTCGAAGCGTGCCAGCCAGAGAAGTGTTCTCAGGGAATCGTCTCGCACCCGGCACGTCCCTGCATCGCCCGTAGTAGTACGCATCAGCAGCAAGATCCCGGAAAGCTGTCCGGAGGGCCTCCCCATGAAGGCTCGATCTTCCGGGGGCCGACGCTCGAGGGACTCCTCGATGTAGCGGCGGGCATTAGGCCGGAACGATCACACTGACGAGCCTTGTCGCTGCTCCTCCTGAAGAGCTTCGACAAAGGAGCGGACTCCCGGCTATGTCTCACTCGGACTCCGGCACTGGGTAGGGCGGAATTGGTCGGTAGCCTTGACCACGTGGCTCTCGAGGGCCTGTACCGCGCCCGCTCGAGTCTGGTTGCTGCGCCCTGGAGCTGCTCGAAGTCCCGGACCCAGCGCTCGACCAAGCGCTGACCGTCGTCCAACCAGCGCGTGATGCCCTGGACCGCCTCGAACTCGATCGAGCCCTCGCTCGTCTGGCCGGGGTGACCGACAGGACCGGGCCCCGTGTGGCGCGACGGTGTGCGCTGCCCCCATATCTCTCGGCGGAGGAGATGAGGGGTCAGGTCGAGGACCGGGAGGGTGCGTGAACAGGGCAGTCCCGCGGCGTCGTTGGCCTCCTTGACCCATGCGGGGTCCTCCGCCCCAAAGAGGCAGAGCCCGCGCCCCTCGGTGGGAAAGACCACGCTGCTGATATAGCGAACCTTCTTTCCCTGGAGCTTGAGTCGCGTGCAGGCGGCGGAGACCCGCTGAAGGGCCACACGAAGTTGTTCATAGGGTAGAGAACGGAGATCCCGCTCGACCATATAAAGGCCCATGGCCGACACCTCATATCCGCGGGCTTCTCGCCAGCGCCGATACCAAAGACTCGCTGTATCCGACCGTCACATGCCGGCCCGGAGAATTGCGACGAAGCCTGACCCAAGGCTGGCGAGGCCGCCACAGAAGAGCACTGTTCAAAGAGTACCCGCGTGAGACCTCCTATTGTGTGGTCTTCGGTTTGTCGATGACTCTGGAGAAGTGGATGACTCGTCCACTCTCAAACTGGCAATCCGCGGTTCAGCTCGCCCTGGCGGTGCCCGCAGCCCGTGTGAGTGGAAGTAACAGATACAAACTCGCGCATCGTCACGATCCCTCACCAGCGGAGCGTTGCCGACGCATGACCGTGGCGACCGCTGACCGCAGGCGACGGAGCGTCGCCCTCAGCACGGCGTGCACGGGCGCCGGCAAGTGGCAGAGTACGAAGAGGGTCAACGGGGACAGCCCACCGCCGAGCCGCCAGCACTGGAGGTAGTATTGGCGAGCCTGCCGGAGCTCACCCCGATCTTCAGCCCAGCGCCCGGCGTCGAGGTACGCGCTGGCCTGCTTGCTGCGGTATCGCTCGGCGGTGCCCAGAGGATACCTCCAAGGATGGGCCAGGATGCGCTCGGTAAGCATGATTTCCGCCACGGCCATCCCAAAGCGATTGTTGGTCAAGTTGACGTCGTGGATGCGACTTCGCATGAGGGACTGCTCCACGACGGCCAGGGTTATGGTGGGGAAGGCCAACAAACGAAGCCAGCAGTCCCGGTCCTCGAGGTGCCGGAGCGCCGGGTCAAAAAGCCCGGCCCGCAAGAGGAGATCGCGGCGCACGAGCATCGTGGACGGGGCGATGAAGTTGCCGTCCAGGAACTGTTGGCGGAAACTCTCCGCGTCACAGCGCATTACGCCCGGGGCGCTCTCCGTTCGCTTCAGCGGCCAGTAGTGGGCCTTCCTGGACAGGAACGGCCCCGCGATAGGTCCCCGGGCATCGAACTCCGTGAAGTCAGTGAAGACCCCCCCGATATCCGGCCAGGCCTGCACGGCCAGCCACTGGGTCGCGAGCTTCTGCGGCTCCCACACATCGTCCGCGTCCAGAAAGGCGATCCAGGGTTGGTGGGTTAGCCGGATCGCCGTGTTACGCGCTGCGCTGGGCCCCAGCTTCTGCTGGGTGAGGACCGTGACGCCGCGGGCCCGGGCGATGGCGGCTGTCTGGTCGGTCGAGCCATCGTCGACGACGATAACTTCTGCGGGCGGGGCGGTTTGCCGCTGGACACTCTCGAGCGCCTCGTCGACAAAGCGCTCGGCGTTGTAGGCGGGGATCACCACCGCGACGGGCAAGGGTGTCACGTCCGGAGCCAGACTTGTGCGCATGGCGCTCACCTCCAGCTGGGCAGCATGCAATCGCTCACCGGGTACCGACCAATACTTCGCACCGATGAACTTCGCTGCTGGACCATCGGCCCTCTATTCCCCGTCGGCAAGGGGTACTTGTTGCATCCGTTGGTTTGTAAGACTGACCGCTTCCCCAGGAAAGCCGGGCGCCTGAGCCCAATCCCAGCAATGAAGCTGATAGTGCTCTCCTTCGACGGCGAGGGCTCCGATGTAGCCCGGCCCCGGCCGGAGATCCGCTACGAGCCAGCCGGATCCCTCCTCCGGCTCCTCGTACCCGTCACACCCGAGGCCGCACCCTCGAGCCTTGAGGTAGGCCTCTTGGCGCGTCCAGCAGGTGAAGAATCCCTCCGCGAACTGCCCGGGCGGCAGACTGCTGAGGAACGCGCGGGCCCGCGCCGAGAAGAGTCGCTCCGCGACACTCCGGGTAGCAAGGTTTGCTCGGATGTGCTCGAGATCGACGCCCACCTCGCGGTCGCGACTCACAGCGTAGAGAGCAAGCTTGTGAGCATGCGAGACATTGAAGCGCAGGCCGCGAGAGACGGACTCCCCAGCCACCATCGGCTTGCCGAAGGGGCCCCGACTGAACCGGACTCGATCCGGTTGGCAGTCGAGATAACGAGCGAGGATCGCCCGGAGGACCGCGCGCGCGACGATGTAGCGCCACCGGTCCTCGGACGTCGAGAACCGCTGCGCGCGTTCCAGTTCTCCTCGCTCGAGCATCCCCGCGAGGGCCTGCACGCAGGACGCCGGCAGGTCGAGCGCGGTGCGCCACACATGAACCTGGCGGTGGTCACGGGCGGGGTGCTCCGGCGGGAGCGTCCAGGTCAGGTCCAGACGGGTCACAGCTCAGCCTCGTCGAGGCACGCGCGCAGTCGGTCGGCCAGGACGTCAACGTCCACGGTGATGCACGAGAGGTGGGTGCCGGGGACGGAGAGCACCCGCACGTCGCGGGCCACCTGCCGCCAGCCCATCGTCGGATCGCTGGGGAAGCCGGCCGCGCGCTCAGCTGATGCGATGAGCATGACCCGGCCCGGATAGCGCCTCGGGACGTACGCTTCAACGATTGGATCGTACGCGTCGAGGAGGTTCCTCGGCCGCGGGCCGGACGGTGGCGTCTCTGGAGCCCCGCTGGCGCCGGCTGTTGGGCGCCGCCTCGCGCGTGCCTTGCTGAGCAGGTAGGAGATTTGCTCGCGCGGGCCCGCCTTCGCCAGATCAAACAATCGGCCGACACGGTACTTCCACAGCAGGAAGGCGTCGCGGCGCTCGGGGATGCCGAAGCCGCGCAGACGCCCGAGCCCATCGACCAGCGCTCGCAGCAGGCGCCAGCGCGGGTTGGCCACCGGCCGGTCGATCACGACGAGCAACGCCACGTGTTTACCCTGCGCCCGAAGCCGCCATGCCATCTCGAAGGCGATGAGCCCCCCGTGCGAAAACCCACCGAGCTGATAGGGACCATCCGGCACCACCGCACGGAGCTTCGCGAGGTAATCTTCGGCCATCGCCTCGATCGTCGGGGGCACCGGGTCGCCGCTGCTCCCGTGCGGGGGCAGGGAATAGAACGGCTGCTCGGGGTCGAGGCGACCGACGAGATTCCGGCAATAGAATCCGACACCGCTCAGGTCTCCGTGCAGCAAGACGAATGGGACGCGCGAGCCGCCGGGTCGGACCTGCACCAATGCAGGCCCGGTGGGGGGCGCGCCCCGCTGAGCCAGGAGTACGCGCGCCAGTTGCTCGATGGTGGACGCGGACAAGAGGGCGGACGCCGGCACCGTCCAGCCGCAAACCTGCTCGACCTCGTCGAGCATGCGCACGGCGAGGAGCGAATACCCTCCCAGGTCGAAGAAGTCATCGGTGACCCCGATCGGGCGGATGCCAAACAGGCTCTCCCATATGTGGGTGAGCTGGACCTGCAGGGGATCCCTGGCCTTGACGAAAAGGTGCTTCGCCCTCGGCGACTCCGGCGCTCCGGCAGGCCCGAGCAGGCCGAGCTCCTCGGCCAGGGCCCGGCGCTGATATTTCCCGGTCGGACCCGTCGGGATCGAGGGGACGATGACGAGCCGACGCGGCACCTTGAACTCGGCGAGGCGGGCGGCGACGAATTCGCGGATCGCCTCCTTCGAGGCCACGGTGCCTTCTCGCAGCACGACGGCCCCGGCGATGTCCTCCCCCAGGGCGGCATGAGGGACCGGAAAGGTCACGGCCCGCGCGATGGCCGGGTGATCCAGGAGAACCTCGTCCACCTCCCTCGGCGAGATTTTCAGTCCGCCCCGGTTAATGAGCTCCTTGATCCGCCCGGTGATGTACAGGTAGCTGTCCTCGTCGAGGTACCCCTGGTCTCCCGTTTTCAGCCATCCATTGATCCACGTGTTGGCGTTGGCCGCCGGATCGTTTTCGTACCCCTTCATCACGCTGGGCCCCCGGATCACGATCTCGCCGACCTGGCGCGGCGGGAGCTGGGCGCCGGCGTCGTCGACGATCGCCACCTCGGGTCCGGCGGCGACTCCTACCGATCCGATCTTTCGCGCGCGGGGCGGTAGCGGGTTGCACGTGATCTGGAGCGCGGCCTCCGTCATGCCGTACGACTCGAGTACCGGCGCATCGAAGACCTCTTCTAGCTCCCCTCGCACTCGCGTCGGCAACGCCGCCGAGGAGGAACGGATGAATCGCAGCGGGCGGCGCGCGATACTGTCCCGGTTGGACGCCGCGCTCGCCAGGATGCTCTGGTGGACCGCGGGCACCGCGGAATACCAGGTCGGGCGAAGCTCTTCGAGGTACACGAAGAACTTCGAAACGTCGGTCGGCGGCAGGCAGGCGACACTGCCACCGCTGAGCAGCGAGGCGAGCGTGACCATGAGCCCATGAATGTGAAAGAGGTGGGTCACGTTCAGGCATCGGTCGATTTCGCCAAGAGCCAGTGCGTGCGCCATATTCTCGGCGGACACGCAAAGATTGGCGTGGGTGAGCGGTACGATCTTCGGCCACGACGTCGTCCCCGAGGTGTGAAGGACGAGCGCGGCGTCGTCCGGCTGAGCGGCTGAGTCTGAGACGGGGCCCGCGCGCGAGGCGCCCCGCAGGCTGAAGACGCCAGCTGCGGCGTCCTCGACGCGGGACAATTCGATCACCGGGAGATGCCGCTGGTGGGCCATCTCCCTGGCCGGCGAGTCCAACTTGGACCCGATCACCAACGCCGCGACCCGCAGATGGGACAGATAGAACTCCAGCTCGTTGCGGCGGTACGTCGGGTTGAGCGGCGCGCTCGTGGCACAGGCGGCCACCCCCAGGCACGCCACCGCCAGCTCGGGGCCGGACGGCAGCAGGATGGCGACTCGGTCGCCGCGGCACACGCCCATGTCGTTCAGCGTGGCCCCGATCGTCTGGACTTGACGGTGCAACGCCTCGTGAGTCAAGCGAGGGCGGCCGGGCGCGACGATTGCGACAGCATCGGGTGCCTGTTGGGCCCGCCGCGCAAGCTGATGGTCGATGCACGGACGCTCAGTACCGGTGATCATCGCCGTAGGGCTCCTACTACCTCCACCTACTGGAGCGCCCTTCGCGTTGTCAAGGGCTCGTTTCGCCGCTGATTTCGCGGGCTAAACGCCTTGTCGACCCCGTTTCGGGCTTGAAAATCTGGTCCTCGCAGGCCCGCTCCTCCCGGAGTGGCTCTGGAACAGGCGTTCGGGGGATTGGTTCTCGCGAGCCCGCATCACATCGTGCGATTTTCTGACTGTGGATTTCTGTGGATATGTGGATAAGGAGCCCTGGTTACACAGACGACCCCCCTCAACGGTCTGGTCGGTCTCTAGCGCAATGCGCCACCGGCTAATAGGCGGTCGGAAACCCGTCCGGGAGCGAGTCCTTACGCGCCGCGTTACAGACCAGGTCGCGTCCAATCATGTGGGACAACGGGGCCACCGACAAACTGACAGAACCTCGGTTTGGGCTTTTCTTGCAGTTGGACGAGCAACGATGCGCCTGGTCCATGCGGGCCTGGTGGACGACGGCGGCGGCGAGGAGCACGAACGGCGAAACCTCGTCGAGGGCGAAGCGGTCTTCGTGAGCGGCCGCCAGTTGTCGATTGGGCGGCTTGGTTTCAACCTGTTTTCCATCGGCGGCCAGCGCCGCGCTCATGGCTGAGCGAGTACCGCGCGCGGGGCGAGCCGTCAAGTGAACCGCCCCGAGATCGCGGCGCGAAGGTTTCGTGGAAGTCCTCGCTTCGTTTCGCCGTTCCCTCGCGCTCCATAGCGTGTAATGGGCCATTGCCGACCATTTCCTACAGGGTAAGCACACATCTCGTCGGGGCTACTCGCCTGTCGGAGAAAAGTCGCCGATCGTAGACTTGGTAGGTGAGGTCGACGAGCGGCGCGGAACTGTCACGCCAATCACGACGCCATCCCAGACAGGTCGAGGGGCCCGCGGTTCGGCCGAAGAATGCCCTGAAGACCCGACGGCGTGAACTCAGGGAGCGGCCGCGGCGCGTTTCGGTGATCGCCTAGCCCAGGCTGTCGGGCAGGTAGGCGTCGGGGCAGCCGGCCATATCGGCGAACTGCCGGATGTCGTCGGGTAGCTTGCCCCCGACTCGTAGATGCGGGGTACCAGCGCCTCGAAGAGGTTGCGATCTCCGGGAGGGTCTTACGCGCCGCGTTAGAGGACTCGCTGGCACGGGTTTAAAACCGGCCAGAAACCGGTAGAGGCCTCAAACAACTCAACAGGCGATTGAGCTGCGGTGGACGCGAGTGGAGGCGGTCCTCCGCACCGCGGTCCGGGTCGTGATGGAGCCGGCGCTCGGGCTGATCTTAGGGGAGCTCGTGCGGGCTGGGCGCGTGGAGAGCGACGAGCGGCGGAAATGCAAATGCGACTGGGCGTGCGGGCTCACGCCAGCCACTCCCGCAGCGCCCCGAACACCAGCCAGGTGTTCAGCCCGAGGATCAGGATCGCGGCCGTCCAGGAGAGGATCGCGATCGACCGGCGGTTGACGAACTCTCCCATCTTCGACCGCTGGCCGGTGAAGTACACCAGCGGAATCACCGCGAACGAGAGCTGCATGCTCAGGATCACCTGGCTCAGGATGAGGAGGGCACCTACCCCTTTCTCACCATGGGGCGCAGTCACGAGGACCGCCGGCACGATCGCGATGAGCTGGGTGATGAGCCGGCGGAGCCACGGCGGAAGGTGGATGTCGAGGAATCCCTCCATCACGATCTGTCCGGCCAGCCGTGCGTGGAGGAGATCCTCCGCGCCGCGGTCCGGGTCGGGATGGAGCCGGCGCTCCGGCTGATGCAGGGCGACCCGCACCAGTGGAGCGAAAAGACCAGGTCGCGGCCACATCATGCAGGGCAGCGGGTACCCGACAAAACTGACAGAACCTCGGTTGAGCCGTTCGCTGGGCGACGGCAGTAGCGTAAGGAGGCCTCCGGAGGAACGCGACGCGATCGGCCTTGCCTGCCCGGCCGAATCGTCGGTCGCGGCTAGTTCTCGAACCCCGGCAGCGCCGACCGCAGCATCAGCGCCTTTCACCTTGGCCAGCCAGATCTGAGAGTTCGTCTCGCAGTACCCGTCGAGGATGTTCGGGCGCCACCAGCCAGATAATCGGGGATGCGCCTCTGGCATCTAAAGCAGGAGTTGCCTACGGCCCCTCCACGAATCCCCAATCGGCGCGGAGGACAGTCACATTGTACGAAGTCGCCCCGGCGGGCATTGGCACACAGAAGACCGCGCGGCTCCCCGCTGGCACACCTGCCATGACGTTACGATCCCTCGTGCTGACGACTTGGCCGACGCTGTCGAGCCCCTGTACCCTGATCGCGACACTCCGGCGCACTTGCCCGACGTTGCGCACGTCGCCGCAGACCGCCCGCCATCCCTCAGTCATGGCACTATCACTCCACGATGGCCGCAGGCTGCCTTCGGAGACTGCGCTCACCGTCTGGGCGGCGGACGCGCTGCTCAGCGCCAGCACAAGCCCGGTTGCGAGCAGCTTCGAGAGCCCATCCTGTAGCCTCCTTTCCGGCATCGAAGGCCTTTAGCCCACATTTTCGTTTTGAGAGGCGAACGGACCGGGCCATAATCGCTCAACACCCGCAAGAAACGCAGCTCTCGGGGGCTCCTCGCTGACGCGGAGGGCACCACCCAATGGGTGATGCGACATCTGGCCCGATTCGCCTCTCGTTCAATCCGCAGCTCCGGGTCGAGTTCCGAGGAGCCACGGTGACCTCCGATGCGGGGCTCCTGCTCCCGCGCGAGTTGGACGAGCGCCTCGGCCTGAGCGCGCTGATCGACCGACATCTCAGCGATCCCCGTACCGGGCGCAACAGCCAATTCCCACTGCCGGACCTCTTCCGCGAGTCCATCTACAGCCGCCTGGCAGGCTACGAGGATACCAACGACACCGAGCGACTCGCCGAGGACCCAACGTTTCGGATGCTGGCCTCCCGCGAGCGGCGGGACACGAGCATCGCGCTCACCTCGACGCTCCACTGGTTCGAGACGGACGTCCTCACGGAGGAGCAGAACTACCAAGGACTGGCTCGCTTCAACACGGCACTGATCCAGCACGCGTCGGCCCGATCGACGAACCGGAGGGTGATCCTCGATATTGACAGCTCGGAGAGCCCGGTCCACGGGACTCAAGAGCAGTCCGCCTACAATGGCCACTTCGAGTCCGTTTGCTATCGCCCGCTCTTCGTCTTCAACCCTGAGGGCGACTGCCTCGCGGCCAAACTCCGCCCAGGCAACGTCCACAGTGCGGACGGATGGGACACGGTCCTCCTTCCTATCATTGATCGGTACCGCGCACGAGAGCAGACCGTTGTCGTCCGCGCGGACGCGGCGTTTGCCCTGCCCGCCCTCTATGAGGCCCTGGAACGGCGAGGGGTGAGGTACGCGATCCGTCTGCCGGTCAACGATGTCTTGGAGCGGCGCATCGAGGATCTACTCACCCGACCACGTGGCCGGCCCAGCTATGGTCCGCTGGTCCGCTACCGGAGCTTCGAGTATCAGGCGGCCTCCTGGGACCGGCCGCGGCGCGTGATCGCCAAGATCGAGCATCACCTCGGGGAGCTGTTTCCGCGGGTGGGCTTCATCGTCACCACCTTGACTGGGACCAATCGCGCGGTTGTCCGCTTCTACAACCAGCGCGGCACGGCGGAGCAGTGGATCAAGGAGGGCAAAGGCGCCAGCCACTGGACGCGCCTCTCCTGTCACCGCTTCCGAGCCAACGAGGTTCGGCTGCTCCTCGGGGTGATCGCCTACAACCTCGGCAATCTGCTGCGCCGGCTGGTCTTGCCGGTCGCCATCCAGAACTGGTCCCTCACGAGCCTGCAGCAGCGGCTGTTCAAGACGGGCGGGCGGCTGATCCGGCATGCCCGGTACTTCACCCTGCAACTCGCCGAAAGCTACTTGACGGGGAACCTCTTTCGGCAGATTCTCCAGCGCATCGAGCGGCTGGCGGGGCACCCGACGTGATCGAGCGGACGGCCCCTAGGGGAGCAAGCCTGGCGACGTGGGCGGGCGTGTCTCTGAGGCGAGGCCGCAACGTCGGCCCGCTCGCGGGCCTTGCGCCATCAACGGCGCTGGTGCGCGAGCACGGTCGCTGTCCCGGAGCACGAATGGCCAGATCGGCGGCGCGAGACGTCATGTGGTTCGCTCTGCAGCACGAGAGGTCTGGCGGTCGCTCAGGCGTGCGCTGGGTTACCCCTAGCTCTCGAGCCGCACACACCCGATACGTCGGCCCTCGCGCAGCGCTTGACTTGTCCGCGTAATCCGACTAGCCTCTCTTCACCTGACAGACCCTCCCGGCCGCGATCGGGGGCGGTGTCCGATGAGCTGTGCGCGATGTCCTCCGAAGCCCCTCTCCCGATGTTGGCTGGGAGCCCACGGGATGATCTGCTCGAAACACAGGTTCTGACTCGCTCCAGGTTTCGCTCGAGGTCCTTTGCCTAGCTGGGGGGTGTGCGCGCGATGGCTCTGTACTGGGTCGAGCGCAATTTCGGCCGTGGATCCTTCGATCAGCTCGGTCATCACCAAGAGGAATTGATGGTCGCGTGTGCGCAGCTCAAGCGTGACGGGAAGAAGATTCGATACATCACCTCGATCCTCCTCCCTACCGAGAGGCGGGGGCTCGACGTGTTTTGGGTCGAACGAGCCGGATCTGGTCAGAGCTGTCAATGACCTCGCCCACATGCCGTGCACTCGCATCCTTCCGATTCTTGATATGCCCCCAGGCCCGATCGAGTATGGGATGCCGTACCCGAAATCGAGGCGTCGCCACGACGTGCGGGCTGGTCCGGTGGGGGAGCTGGCAACGGGGACCAGTGATGCGGCGGGTCTTGGGGTGAGAGTCCACAGCCTCGCGAAGGCCATCCGGCAGCTCCAAGAACACGCTGATCAGCTTTGAGAGGAGTCGGACGTGATCCGACACGTTTCTCAGAAACTCCGCGCTGCGACGGTCAACCGCCGAGGGTTCCTGAAGCTCGCTGGGGCAGCCGGCTTGCTCAGCGTGGCCGGCGGGCTCGACGGAATCCTCGTCGCCCGACAGGCTCAGGCCCAGGTCGACGCGATCCAACCTGGACAGTGGTTCGAGATCCCCAACTCCAGACTCGATGCCGTCCTACCCGATCCGCTGCCGCAGGTGGGTTACGGCGACCCATCGGCCATCATGGCGGCATGGAGCGGAGGGGCGTACGACAGCCTGCGCGACCGGCTAATCGTCTGGGGCGGCGGTCACGGGAACTACAGCGGCAACGAAGTCTACGCCTTCCAACTCGCGACACGCGCGTGGGTCCGGCTGACTGATCCCAGTCCGACAACTCTCTTCCTCGTGGAACCGTCGCAGGACGTGAACCCGGACGGCACCCCGGTCGCTAGAGAGACCTACGGCGGACTGCAATACCTCCCGAATGTCGATCGCTTCTGGGCGAGCGGTGGCAGCCGCTGGTGGGACGGTGATGACGTGTGGGACATTTGGACCTTCGACTTGGGGCCGCGCCGGTGGCAACCTGGCCCCCGTCCGGTCGATAGTGGCCTCGGGGTCGTCAGCGACTACGACCCGGTGACCGGACACGTCTTCTTCCACGGCTATACGGATCTTGTCGAGTACGACCCCGTCACGACGCTCCAGACGATCCTCACCATGCCCGGCACCGAGCCCTCCTTCGACGACACCAACGCCGGGGTCATCGATCCCAGACGCCGCCGTTTCATCGTCATCGGTACCGGCGTCGTTGCTGGCGCCGGTCGCGGTCTCTCGTGGTACGACCTGACGCAGAAGCCGCCGCTGCTCAGCCCTGACCTGCAACCCCTGCTCGGGGACACGGGGTTCGTCTCGCTAACTGCGCCAGGTGTGGGATTCACTGTCCCTGGTGTGGCGTACAGCCCCACGGTCGATCGCGTCGTGGTCTGGGGTGGCGGGACGGACATCTGGACAGTCAACCTCGATACATGGCTCTGTCTGAAGCATCCCCCGGCGCCCGGGTCTGCCGTGCCCACACCGATAGAGCCGAACGGCACGTATGGCCGCTGGCGGTACGTGCCTTCGCTGGATCTCTTCATCGGCGTGAACCGCACCAACGAGAACGTCTACCTCTACCGTCTCCCCACGGACGTGTAGGCGCGACGAGCTCTATCACGGACGCCTTCGAAGCGGGGTGGCGGAGGCGATTTGAGTCCTTCGCTCGACGTCACGAGGCCGACCACCTCATCTCGGGTTGGTCCCGTCGCGGTCTCGAGCGCCGGCTGTCGCTCTTCGAAGTTCGGGGGTGAAGATACAACCTCAGGCGGCTTCCTGGGACGGGCCACGGCGGGTGATCGCCAAGATCGAGCATCACCTTTCAAATCGAAAATGCGGGTTTAGGGGTCCTGGAGACAGCACGCCGGTCTTCACGATCACCGACCTCTCGGCCGTTGGCACCGGCTGCCTATTCGAGGCCGTCAGCATGAAGAATGCCGCTCAGCAAACCCCCGTAACAGTTGGATTCAAGTCGGGCCTGACCTTTAATGGGTGGGCATGGTGCCCGCGGGCCCCACGAAGAATGCCCGAAGCGCCCATCAGAACGATCCCCATGGGCAGCCACTTGATCGAACCGTCATCGTCAACATGTCCTACCGGCCAACTGGCCAGGAAGGCTTTGATGCGACCCGTTGGTCCTGCTCGTAAGTCTACCCACAGTTCTTGGCCGGCGGCCGGAGGGCAGCGCACAATACCGAGATGCGCGCCAACATGCACGCGGCCTCGGACACGCGGCAAGGTCGCGCCGTATGGAAACGCGGGGCGCTCAGCGGCCTGTGTGGGGCGCTGGTGGCCCTCGTCCTTCTCGTCCCGGCCAGCGCCGGCCCAGCGGCGATCTCCCCGAGCGAACTCCTGACCGATCCCGACCGATTCGACGGGCTGGCGGTGACGCTCCAGGGGACGGTCGAGAAGTTCCGCGAAGGGGTTTCTCCGGACGGGGCCCCCTACTTCAAGTTCCGCCTGAGCGACGAGCAAACCGCTGTACGGGTGTTCTCCTTCGGGCGCTCGCCGTGCCGGAACGGGATGCAGGCGACCGTGGAAGGCATTCTCGAGAAGGTGAACCGGCTCGGGCGGCTCCCCTACTACCGACAAGTCACGGCCACGCACGTGACGTGTCGCTGAGGGTCGCACACCCCAGCACCGGCACGAACTGCTCGTCCCGCATCAGTTGCGGCTCTCTCCTTTATCGGCTCCTCCCCAACCAGGCGCAGGTGCGCGGGCTAGAGCCGGATCGGCGCTACCTCCAGCTTCGCCATGGAAGGATTGAGATCACGCCTAGGATGACGACCAAGACGAGCACCGCGTAGGCGACACGCCAAGAGATGTGAAGCGCTCCGACCCCTCTTGTGCTGGGGTTCGCCCCTTTCAGCTTCCGGAGGGCCCTACGTTCCCGTCGTGCGAGGACACTGAATAGCACGAGGAAGAAGACGCCGACCGTCGAGGCGATAGCAACGAGGATGATCAGGTTCTCAGCCATGGGATGCTTCGCTAAAGAGGGATGTGGACCCCCGGTCTGCCTAGAACCAGTGCGCGACGAACCTGTGTACGGTCTTCAGCAAGAGCGTGCCGACATAGGCGACGAGGAGGAATCCGAAGAATAGTCCGACGTGGTAGAGCGCTCGCGCGGAGAGTGGATACCGAACACTACGGAACCGGTGTCGAGCCAATGGATGGAGTACGGTCGATGATTTCTCCACAAGCCGGCGCCGTTCTCGTCGTTTGGAGTTGCCCCGGTTCGGTGGAGGGTGAACTGCTTTCGAGATCGTCACTGCACCGCCCCCGAGGGGGATACTGATATAGCACCCCCGTGGTCGATCGTCGATCCTGAGGTCATTGTGCGATCGACGGTCCCGGAGGTCCGCTCGTAAATCATGGGCGACAGGTAATCGAGCGCGGAATGTCGGCGGTGGGGATTGTACCAGCCTTCGATGAAGTCGAACACGGCGAGGCGCGCGTCGGCCTGGGTACGGAAGCGTTCGCGATCGAGCAACTCGCACTCGAGGGTCGCGAAGAAGCTCTCGCACATCGCGTTGTCGTAGGCGTCGGCCACACTGCCCATCGACGGCCGGACGCCGGCGTCACGACACCGACGACCGAAGGCGAGCGAGGTGTACTGACACCCTTGATCGGAGTGATGAATCACGTCGGTCGGCCGCCGCTGCGCGAGCGCCATGTCGAGCGCGGCCAGGACGAGCTCCGTGCGCAGATGCGATGCCATGGCCCAGCCGATGACGCGGCGGCTCCACGCATCGAGCACGACGGCGAGATACAGGAAGCCGGCCCCCGTGGGGACGTAGGTGATGTCCGCGACCCACAGCCGATCGGGCCCGGCCGCGGTGAACTGGCGATCGACGAGGTCCGGCGCCGGCCGCGTCGTCTCATCGCGCACCGTCGTACGGACCGTCCGGCGGCTGACTCCCTGGAGACCCACGGCCCGCATCAAGCGGGCGACGCGCTTGCGGCCGATGTGGAGGCCCTGAGCGGCGAGCTCGGCATGGATCCGCGGCGCGCCGTACGTTCCGCGCGAGTCGCGATGCACGGCCTCGATCTGCGCGGTCAGTTCCACCGCGGCCCGGGCGCGCGGCGAGAGCGGGCGCTTGCGCCACGCATAGTACCCGCTGGGGGAGACACCCAGCACCCGGCACATGGTGGTCACGCGATGGACGGCCTGGTGGGCGGTCACGAACTCGAATCCTTGGACGGGATCGAGGTGGTCTCCCGCGCAAACCAGGCCGCGGCTTTTGAGAGGATCGCCCGCTCTTCGCGGAGCTGCCGGACCTCTCGCCGGAGCCGACGTACCTCGTCACGCTCCTCTGTCGTGAGGCCGTCCCTCCGCTGGCCCGCATCGAGCGCCGCCTGCTTCACCCAGTTCCGGATCGCCTGGGCCGAGGGTTCGAACTGCTGCGCCAGTTCTTCGGGTGTCCGCCCTTTACGCACCAGCTCAACGATCCGCTGCCGGAACTCCGGCGGATACGGCCGATGACTCTTCGGCATCGTGGACGCTCCTTTCCGCCCCAACCATGGGGTGTCCACCAAACCGGGTCAAGTCCAGTTCCCACAACACTTCGATCACGCCGGCGAGGCTGCTAAAGGCGAGGGCGGCAAACGCGAAGAGGGCCAACGTTCTCATGGGTGCTTCTTTCGCTTCGGCCGGGAAGCATCTGATCGGTCTCCAGGGTGCCGCGCCGTCGAATGGTGGCATCGTAAGGCCCCTGCCAGCACAGAGCAATCTTCTCGCAAGACTACTCGCGATTGTGCAGCCCCAGGGGTCGAGGGATGGCGCTGCGTATGGCGCTGTGATAGCGCTGACATGGCGCTGCGGTGGCGCTGGGAAACCCTACCCGATTTCGTCGGTCCACACCTGAAACGATCGGAGGTGATTCGTGCCGAATGTGGTCGTCAGCGCCACATCGGCGGCGTCGCGGCCGCGCGCCATCAACACCCGTCCAATGCGGGGGATGTTGTTGCGGGCATCGAACGCGTGCCACGCTCCACTCAGGTACGCCTCGAACCAGGCGCTGAAATCCATGGGGGACGCCGCCGGCACGCCAATATCACCCAGGTACCCGGTGCAATACCGCGCCGGTATGTTCAAAGACCTGCAGAATGTGATAGCCAGGTGCATATAGTCGCGGCAGACTCCGGCGCGCTCGCGAAACACGTCGAGGGCTGTGCGATTGGCCCGGGCCTGCATATAGTCGAAGCGAATGTGCCGCTGGGTGAAAGTGCACACGGCCTGCACGAGCGGCCAGCCCGCCGGCAGCGTTCCAAACAGAGACCAGGCGGTGTCGCGCAGTTCGCTGTCGACCTCGCAATAGCGGCTGGCGAGCAGGAACAACAGCACATCGTTCGGCAGTTCCTGCACACTGTGCTGATACGCATTCAGCAACTGGACGTCGGGTCGTCCGTCGTCCTCAACGAGGGCATCGTTGCGGAACGTGACGCAGCCGGCCTGGACGACGGCCCTGCCGCAGCGATTGCCGTAGACGTCGTTGTACTCGGACACCGGCACATCCGGATTGACTGTCAAATGTTCGGGCTGGCGGATCGAAGCAGTCCGCGACGGATGAATGTACGGCATCAGCACGACAGGGGACGGCTTGACGAAATCAAGAGTCATTTCGAACCCGACGCGAAGCAGCATGATGTCGGCATCTCTTTCCGCCCGCGGCGGGAACGGTTATCCCCACAACGAAGAACGAGTCGCCAGGTCAAACCGACGCGGATGAGTCGAGAAGCTTGTGGGCCGACGTGAGCGTCTCGACGGAGTATCCCGCTACCTGGACCAATCGACCGAGTGCCCGTGGCACCGCGAGATTATCGTCAACGATGGAATCAGCGGGCGACGCTGTGCACGGAGTCCTAAGACTCCAGGGCATCGTACTGCGCCGGGCTGCGCGCGATATGGGACCTTGGTCCAACCCGATTAGTTGCGACACCCGAGGCCAGAGCCGAGACGCGCACAACCTGACCGCGATGACACCCGGTTCGCCGGCCAGCTGGCCGAGCTTGGCCAGCGAGCCGGCCCGCATCCTTCATGACCCGGGCTCGATGCACTGTGACCTATTCTCGGCGATCCCAGCTCCCCGCCGTCTGCTGGTCAACATCCTGGTTACCGCCAGGGCGAAGACTCTGGCCTCCCGCGGAGTCAGGGTCTTGATGCGCTCCCGGATCGCTGCGACCGAGCCTGTGCCCGCCCGGTCCGAAGCGAGATAGCCACAGCCCGCTCGACGGCACCGAAACACTCCCGGTCGTTCACAGACTTCGTGCACGAAACATCGACGGCTCCGCCCTTCATGGCCTGGACGTTTGCGTCCGCTAACCGCTAGTCGTGGTTGGTTACGGGGGCCCGCAATCACTTGCAGGCGAACAGGCCGCTCGAATTCCGCTCCGAGACAACCGCCTGATTGACTTCGTGGCCCCAACGGGAGGGGAAGCCAAGCGAGGAGATGCTTGGCGCGCCGCCTGGTTACGATTCACCTGTGTTGAAGAGTCGTTGCTGGGAGTCACTGACCGGCTCTCGATGCCCTCCTCCCCGATGCTGAGTCCACCTGAGCGAAAAGTCCCGGGCCCAGCCGACCAAGATCGGGGAGACGCGCCCGCTGCGTTGGGCTAACATAGCGGCTCGTACATCACCCTGGGGGCGTGTCAGGCGCATGTCCGTTCTCGATATCCTGCTCGGCAAGCCCCTCGCCACCTCCGACGAGCGGGGCGAACAGGTGGGAGCCTCCGCCGGAATCTCCATCTTCGGGCTCGACGCCCTCAGCTCCGCGGCGTACGGCCCCGAAGCGGCTCTCACGCTGCTGATTCCGCTGGGACTGGCAGGCGTCGCCTACATCGTGCCCATCAGCGCGAGTATCATCGTCCTCCTCACGATCGTCTATTTTTCCTACCGCCAGACGATTGCCGCATACCCGGGTGGCGGCGGCTCGTACACGGTTGCCTCCGAGAATCTCGGCACGTTTCCCGGCCTGCTCGCAGCGGCCGCACTCATGATCGACTACATTCTCACCGCTGCCGTAGGGATCTCCGCCGGTGTCGGCGCATTGGTTTCTGCGGTCCCGAACCTCCACCCGCACACGCTGTCGCTGTGCCTTGGTATTCTCGCGCTGATCACGCTCGTGAACCTGCGCGGCGTGCGCGAAGCAGGCATCGTCTTCACGATTCCCACCTACCTCTTCGTCGGCACGCTCCTGCTCACCATCGCCGGCGGCCTTTCAAAAACGATCCTCGCCGGCGGACATCCCGCCCCGGTCGTCCCGCCTCCGGCTCCGTTGCCGGCGGCAACCGCCGTCGTCGGTCTGTGGCTGCTGTTGCAGGTGTTCTCGAACGGCTGCACCGCGATGACCGGCGTCGAAGCCGTCAGTAACGGCGTGCGCGCCTTCCGCGAGCCAACCGTCAAAACCGCCCAGCGCACGCTGACCGTCATCATCGGCCTGCTGATCCTTCTTCTCGCCGGCATCGCCTACCTCGTCCGCGCCTACGGCATCGCCGCC
>WNFE01002488.1_pt1 | contig 20628 bp, 11 predicted proteins | sample 5400451 | NCBI WGS metagenome assembly WNFE01 (sample SAMN13153344, study PRJNA577476) | soil metagenome | isolation source: 200 cm saprolite under Douglas fir tree site 2 hole 2 | place: USA:California | collected 2015-04-18
TCTACCCTGGTAATGCCGAGAGCGCGCAGGGGTCCGTTTTCGCGGAGCCAGGCGGCGTATTCACGAATGGCGGCACCGGGGGCACGCAATACAACCTTGTCGGCGCACCCTCGCAGTACGACGTCGCCTGTTACCAGATGTCCCAGAAGCCTTAGATCGCGCTCCTTCCGTGGCCTCGAGGGTCCACCGCGCATGGGCGACGTTGTCGCGCTGGGTGGATAGGAAATATGGAAGAGCCGCCGGAAGGTTCGGCGGCTCTCAGGTAACTGACGCTCGGCTCGATTACGAACGAATTGACAATCCATCCGGCCGGCTGCGGAAACTGGAAACTGGAAGCGAAGGACTTTCGCTACACAAAGGTTCATTTGCGGGACATCACAGGCGGACCCGCCTGAAGGATTGCTGCCACGCTTGTCAGATCTATCGATAGCGGTTCCAGTTATCGGTAGCAAATGCGCCTTGCGCTTCCCCCCTCCATAGATAAGGACGCGCCAAGAGCTCGCGGGCGGACGTTTTGGAGTGTCGGGAGGTTGGCGTCTGCAACAGATCTGTCTCCTTAACGTCGACATTCCACGATCGTGCATGGTGGTCCGCCACCGTCCGCCGGCTTGGCTGTCAACTTGGCTGTCTGCGCCACACGAGACTGGCGGCATTCAGAGACGCTAACGCTGCCACGCCTAAAACCTCGAGCGGAGCGCCCGTAGCGGCGCAGCGCGTGAATCGGACGCTAAGGTGGCGGTTTTGTTTTACGGGCCGTGCGAACGCCGGACACACGTTCTCGAAGTCGGGTCACAGTTGCCTCGGCGGGTAGCGCAGGCGACGGCGCACGCTCGAACGCCGCACGCCACGTCGGCAGGTCCTCGCCGCTGAACACGAACCGCCTCAAAGCGATGTCGACCGGAAACAGCAGAATGCCGATCACCAGAAGAAGCTCGCTGATCGGTAGCACCGCGTGGACGGGCGGCACCGTCAGATTGAAAACGGTTGACACATCGGTGAGCAGCACGCCGCCGCCCGCGCGAGCGATGGCGCTCAAGGTCGCGGTGTCGATGCCAAGGTTGCGGTACTCCGGCGAGTACGGCACGACCAGACCGATCGTGTTCGTGTGCTTGGCAACCCCGCCGACAGAGTCCGTGAAATGCAGCAGATAGCTCCCAACCTGGTCCGTTGGAAGGTCGCCCTCGAAACGGCCGGGACCTGTCGGCGACAGGGTCAGCGTCGCGTCTGAAAGATCCGGCGTCACAGCGCTGACGCTGACTGCCTCGCCCGACGACGATGGCGCCGTCACTAGCAGGTGGGTGCGATCTCCCTGGACCTGCGTCTCGACCTGCAGGGCCGGATCCCCGGACTGAGGCAGGCTGTATCGAACCAGGTCGCCGAAGAAGCGATTGGCCGACGGCCAGCGCAGCAGGTCCGCCGTCCATCGTCCCTGCGCATCGCTGGTCCACGCGACCACTCGACCCAGGCCGTACTCCCAGGTCGCGAGCAGAGGATCGCCCTGGGGGCTCTTGAGCACCACATCGGCGGCTGCGCGTGGCGTGGACGCCACGTACCCGGTGAGGACAGGAAACGAGTCCAGCGGAACTCCGGGCAACACATCCGCCAGCGACGACAAGCGCGGAGTGATCTGGCCTTCGACCACCCATGGCTTGAGCGCCTCATTCGTCTCTTTGAGGAAGATCTGCGGCACGTCCTGGATGCTGGTGCTCTGGTAGTAGCGACCGTGGCCCCAGCCCGCGATGGACTGCATGGTGGCAGCGCCGTTGGGGTCGGACCCAACGGCAACCGTCGACACGGTGACGCCGTGCGAGTGGATCGTCTCGATCACCGATTGGTAGGTATCGCGAGAATCCCCGTCGCCGAGCATGATGATGTGCTTGAGCGACGCCGTCGTCTTGGCCAGCTCCTGGTCGGCGGCCTTCAGGTCCGGCGCGTATGTGGGCGGATCGCCGAGCATCATCGCCTCGATCTGCCTCTTGATCTTGGCCTTGTCGCTCAGGGGCGTGAGCGGCACGACCACCGTACCCATGGTGCCGTTCGTGACGCCAACACTATCCCGGGGCGTGAGCTGATCGATGACCGCCTCCGCAGCGCCGCGGATCACCTGGTCGCCCTGCTGGCTTTCGCTGCTCTCGAGCACCAGCATCACAGCGACCGGCGGCTTCAACGTGTTGTGGGGCAGCAAGATCTGGACAGGCAGCGCGGTCTCCAGCGGCGTGCCTGCGTAGCCTCCGGGACCATAGCTGTCCGACCCGCCGATGACCACCAGGCCTGTGCCCAGGTCACGCGTCACGGCCTGCAATAGCGGCATTTCGTCCTGGCCAAGGCTTGACGCCGGCACATTGACAAGCACGACCGCGGAGTAGGCAGCGAGCTCGGCCGAGGAGCGCGGAATCTGAGCTGCTGCAACCGTCGTCGTGAGGATGCCGGTCGACCGCAGCGCCGCCTCGAGGCTGGCGGCGCCCCCGGGGGTGTCCTCGACCAAGAGCACTCGAGCCGGTCCCACGACCTGGATCAGCGCCTCGCCGAGGTTGTTCTCCGCGTACGAGTCGATGACAGGATCGATGACCATGCGCACCGAATGGAAGCCAGGCTGGTCCGGCGCCACGGTTTGCGTGACATCGGTCTCACCTGCTTTCAGCTGCAGTTGAACAGTGCTGATGAGAGTGCGGTCGAGGTACCAGCGCACCGTGGCCGCGGTGTCCGTATTGCTGACGATGACCGCTTTGACGTCAGCCCGCTCTCCGGATGCCAGCGTGCGCGGGGCGTCGAGACGATCCACCAACGCCTCCGGGCCAATCGGCACGCTGATGGCCACCGTATCGACTCGCACCCGCTCGGCATGCAGAAGGCGCGCTTCGGCGACGGCGTCGCCGAGGTTGGCCCGACCATCGCTGACCAGCACGATGTGCCGGCGCGTATCGCCGGGCAGGATCGACCCGGCCAGCTGAAGGGCGGAGGCCACGTCCGTGTAATGGACGTTCGCTTGGCCCTGGAAGGCGCTGAACTGAGGGTCGGCGCTTGCGTTCACCTCGACCTGAGGATCGCGGCCGAAGCTCACGACCCCGACGCGATTGTCGCCCTGGCGCGCGGCGAGGAGGCGCAGCACGGTGGCGAGCTCCGTGTCCTGCGCGCTTTGAACGCTGGCGGAGCGGTCGGCCACGATGATCAAGGATTGCGTTGACGGCGTGGTCTGCAGCTCAAATCCCGCCAGGGCTCCCGTGAGCAGAACGACGATCAGGGCGCGGAGGCCGAGCGAGATCCTCGCGCGGCGAGGCGCCAGCGGTGGCGCAAGGCGCAGCCAGATGACGAAGATCGCTGCCAGCGCCACCGCGCCCGCCCCCAAGAAAAGGGGACGGGTGAGATCAAAGCCCACGATGGAAGGCCAGCCATTCGACCACGACGACACCGAGCGCGACGAGGGCGATCCAGGGCCAGATCTCGAGCTGGCCGCGATGCACGGAATGAGCCGCAGTCGTGCTGCTCAGCGGCGGCAACGTGAGACGCTCGGCCGGTTTGAGCTGTGAGATCTGTTCGGAAAAGAGATTGACGGTGAACCACGACCTGTCGACCTTGCCGGCCGCGACCTGCTCGACCGTGTACAGGCCCGTCAGGTCGGTGTCCCCGAAGGTGGCGACCGAACCGCCTGCGAGCGTGCGGCGGCCGCCGTCCGGCCGCACGACGGTCACCGACGTGGCCCCCGCCTCCGGGACGATCGTCACCGGCTCATCGGGGTGAAAGCTGTGGCTCGGCACGCTCGGAGGCAAGATCCACTCGCTGAGGTTCTGCACCAGGATGGGAAAAGCAATACGCAGGGGCAGGTCGGATTCGTGCAGGTCGAAACCGAACAGAACCTGTCGAAACGGTTCTTCGCGGACGAGCACGAGCGGGGTCTGCAGGCTGGTGATGAGCGGGCGACCGAATTTGCTGGTACGCAGATCCTGGCTGCGGGCGATGTGCACGTCCTGCAGATCGACATTGGTGAGCAGCGGGTCGCCGGCATCGACGGCCCTTACGCGGCCGACGCCGATCGGCGCATCACCCGCGAGCGGGCTGCCTGCCGGCGGGTTGATCACGATGAACGGTCCGTCTGGCAGCGCAGGCGGCGCATAGCCGTCGAAGATGCTCATCGCATACTGCGCTGACGATTTGTAAGCAGACGGAGCGATGACGTCGAGCTGGAGGTCGGTGCGAAGGCTCAACGCCTGTTGCAGGAACACGTTGCCTGGGGTAACGAGCAGCACTCGAAATGCGCGTGGCGTGCTGGCGACCGCGGTGACCGTGTCGTCGAGAGCGAAGGTGTCGCCCGCGTCGATGTGAGCGGACACCAGCGTCGCATCGGACGGCACCGGCAGCACCAGATCCTGAGCCTGGTCGCCTGCGAGCGTCAGCCTCCGCGCGTCGACCAACCGGCCGTCTGCGCGCCACTCCAGGCTGAACGATCGCGACTGCTGGCCGAAATTCTGTATGTGCAGATAGGCCGCGCGCGACTGGGCCCCGGTGCGGACCACCAGCGACGTCATGCCCACGTTCTCGCCGGAGACGCCGACCCGGTGATACTCGACCGGAAACAGAAGGCTGTTCGCGGAGTCGGTTCGGATGGGGCCGACGATCCCGTCGCTGAACAGATATGCCCGCGCGTCGTCGCCAGGCCTGACGAGGCCGGCCGCCAGGGCCAGCGCGGCTGAGAGATCGGCGGGGCCGTTTTGTGCGCCGATGTCGTTGACCGCGCGATGGAGCGCCTCCCGATCGCCGGCCGCAGATGCGACCACCCGTGGCACCGAGCCCACGGCGAGCAGGGTCATGCGATCCTGCGGACCCAGCTGGTCGATGAGTCCGCCGACCTCGCGCTTGGCTTCGTCCAGGCGAGACGGCTGCACATCGCGAGCCTGCATCGACGCCGAAACATCGAGCAGAACCACCGAGTGCCGAGCGAGACCGGCCCCGGCGGAAAGGGCCGGCTGCGCCGCGGCCGCCACGAGCACGGCGGCGGCGAGCAGCTGCAGCAGCAGAAGCCAGCTGAAGCGAAGTCGCTGCCAGGGAATGTTGGCCTGGCGATCGCGGATCTCGTCCGGCCAGAGGTTCAGCGCCGGCACCACCCGGGTCGGCCGGCGGATCCGAAGGAAGTACAGCGCGATGATGACCGGGAGGGTGAGCGCGAGGGCTGCCGCGGCCGGAGCCAGGAAGCTCATGACAGTAGGCCGAGGCGGCGGAGCGTTCGCAGCACCATGTCATCGATGCGTTCGTCGGTGGAGAGCCGGGCGAAGCGCAGGCCTCGACGGTGCGCTGAGCGTTCGATCTCGTCGGTCCGCCGCGCGAGCGCTGCGACGTAGGCCGCCTGCGTCACCGGGGTGGACGTGAACTCGCGCTCGACTCCCGTCTCCGCGTCCCTCAGTCGCGCGTCGCCGGTCCAGTCCGGGCCGATCTCCTGAGGCGCGAGCAGCTGCAGGACCGCGCCCTCCTGGCGCGCGCGCCCGAGGGCGGCGATCGCAGGGTCGATCGACGACTCGCCCAGCCCGTCGCTGATCAGGACCGTCATTCCTGGGCGCTGCCTGCCGATCGGCCACACCAGCCGGTCGTAGTCGGTCGGGCCTCCGACTGGAAAAGACTGCAGCCTGGAGAAGAGGTCGGCCACCGCCCGGCGGCCGCGATACGGCGCGCCGCCGGAGGTCGGCCCCTCCGCGAACACCGTCAGGCGCACGCGATCGAGCGCCGCCAGCGCCACGTACGCGATTGCCCCCGCCAGGCGTTTGGCGGTCTCGGCCTTGTTTGGCCGGCCCCAATCCATCGAGCCGCTGAGGTCGACGAATATGCTCAGCGGCAGCTCTTGCTCGGCGACGAAAAGGCGGAGCATGAATCGGTCGAGTCGCGCGTACGCGTTCCAGTCGATCAGGCGGAAGTCGTCACCGGGCGAGTAGCTGCGGAAATCGGCGAACTCCACCGAGCGACCCCGGGCGGTCGACCGGCGCTCGCCCCCCATCTGGCCGCTCACCGCTCGGCGCACGCGCAGCGCGAGAGCTTCCAGGCGACGCAGGAGCGGGGGATCGAGCAGGGCCGCCATGGTTACGATTCCTTCTTCGCGTGCTCCAGGATCTCGTCGATGATCTGGTCGGTTGTGATCGAGTCGGCCTCCGCCTCGAATTGCAAAAAGACCCGATGGCGGAGGGCGGGATGCGCCACCGCGGCGAGGTCGTCGAAAGCCACGTTGTAGCGGCCCTCCAGCAGCGCCCGAACCTTGCCCGCGAGGACGAGCGTCTGCAGGCCGCGCGGGCTGGCGCCGTATCGGACGTACCGGCGAACCGAGTCCAGCTCGGTGCGATTGGGATGCGTGGCGGTTATCAGCCGCGCCGCGTAACTCAGCACGTGTTCGGCGATGGGTACTTCTCGCGCAACGCGCTGAGCGGCGACGATGGCGTCGGCATCCCCGACCGCATGGAGCTCTGGGAGCGCGTTGCCGGTCGTGCGCCGGGCAATCTCGAGTAGTTCGGTCTCGCTCGGAAAAGGCACCAGGGCCTTGAAGAAGAAGCGGTCGAGCTGAGCTTCAGGAAGTGGGTACGTGCCCTCGAGCTCGATCGGATTCTGCGTGGCGAGAACGAAAAACGGCACCGGAAGCGCGCGGGTCTCCGTGCCCACGGTGACAGTGCGTTCCTGCATCGCCTCGAGGAGCGCGCTCTGGGTCTTCGGGGTGGCGCGGTTGACCTCGTCGGCGAGCACCAGGCTGGCAAAAATGGGACCGTGTTGGTACTCGAACTCCCGGCGCCCTGAATCCTCTCGGATGATGTTGGTGCCGACGATGTCGGCCGGCATGAGGTCGGGCGTGAACTGGATACGGGAAAAGGTCAAGTCGAGGGCCTGCCCGAGCGAGCGCACCAGCATCGTCTTGCCAAGGCCGGGCACGCCCTCGAGGAGGATGTGACCGCCAGAGATCAGGGCTATCACGGTGTCGCGCAGGAGCTCTTTCTGGCCGACGATCAGGCGCGCCAGCTCGGCTTCGAGATTATTCGCGAGCTCCGTTACCTTCATCGGGTCGGCGCTTGGCTCTTCCGCGATCACGAGCCTGCGGGTCACTCGCCCAACCGGGCGAAATACTCGCGGACGAGGTCGCGTTCGCTCCCTGGGATGAGGCTCTGGTTGGTGGCGTCGAGGGCCGCCTGCTGATAGGACTGGATCACCTGCGTGTAGGGGGTGAGCGGCACGTCCTGACCGGGGCCGAGAGGGGTTGGGTCGTTCTCCTGCTGGCCCGGCGCAGGGTGGCCAGGCACGTACAGCTTCTCGCTCGGTTTCGCCGCCGTTCCGGTGCCCGAGCCGCTCCCATTGGAGCCAGTGCCGCCGGAGCCGCCGTTGCCGTTTCCGCTCCCGCTTCCGCTCCCGTTGCCGTTCCCGTTCGCGTTCCCATTGCCGTCGCCGGCCGGCGAGGCGCCGGCGACAGGTGAGGCGCCGGCGCCCGCGGTCGCCGGCGATCCGGCAGCATCGCGATCCGCCTGTTCCGCCAGCGCCTGCCGCGCCGCCTCGAGGCCGTTGATCGCCGAAGCAATCTGCTGGTCGTTGTTCTGCTGGTTCTGCAGTGAGTCCAGCTGCCCGGCCAAGTCATTCAGGGCCGCAGACGCGGTGCCGAGGTCGCCGCTCGACAATGCGTCTGATGCGCGCTGCAGCGCAGCGGCCATCGCCGGGTCTTTTGCGCTCTTCGCCGCACTGGCCAGGGCCTTCGCGAGCTGCGCGCGCTCCTCTGGCGACAGGCTCGGCAGCTGAGCGGCGAGGTTCCGCACCGCCTCGGCACCCTGCGACGGGCTGGAGCTCAAGGCCACGCTCGCGGTCTTCCCGGCGTTGGTCGTGCTCAGGGCGCCGGCCACGTTCTGGGTGGTGCTGGTCCTGGCGGGGGTCTGGGGATCCGAGAGCTGCCGCAGCTGCTGCTCCGCGGGCGAGATGGCTTCCAGAGCCTGCCGGGGATCCTTGGCGTCCTGGATCTGCTTCGCGGTATCGCTGAGGATCTTCTGAACCTTCGGATCAACCGGTGCCGTCTTGGTGTCGGCCGCGATCTTCTTCTGCACATCGTGGATAGTGCTTGCGGCCTTGGCCTGGCTGGCACGGTCGGCTTGAGCCTGCGCCAGCAGGCGGTCCATCGGATTGGGCAGGACGGCCAAGGCCAACGCAGCAGCTGCGAGGATCACGACGGCTCCCGCCTCCCGGCGGCTGATCCGGATCGGAAAAGCCCGAACGAGCCGATCCCGAAGGGCGTGCTGAAGGGCGTCCTGGCGAAGCAGGCCGTCCATTGCACCATCGGCGGCACGGCGCTCCCACGCGGTAGAGAGACGTTCCTTCAGCCCCAGGTGCACGTCGGCCAGCTGCATCAGCACGTGCGGTCGGGGTCGCGTCGCGATCCACGCAATCGCGACGGCAGCCAGGACCACCGGGACACCAATCGCGGCCAGCTGAATCCGGCGCTCCACGGGCACGACACGAGCGGCCACCTGCACGGTCGCGAACCAGATCGCGACGCCAAGTGCCGCGTGCAGCAGATATGGCAAGGCGCTCGACCGCGCGTCGGATCCTCGGAGGGCGCGGACCACCGACTCGAGTGAGGTCACGGGGTCACCGCAGCACGGCGCGGGCGCCACCAGGGCCAGCGGCGCACGGGCGGCAATAGGAGCGCGCTGACCAGCAGCCCGAAAAGACCGATCGCGAGCTGCAAGAAGACGGTCGCCTGCCAGTACTGCCATTTCGCGAACGGCCCGCTCGGGATTGCCGTACCGGTGGCGGTGGCGACCGGGCCGATGAGCCCGGAAGGGGAGGAGCAAACCGTGCTGCCGTTGCCCAAGGGTTTACAGATTGGCCCCCCCGACGCCTGGATCGCGACAATGCCGTTCCCGTAGTCATAGCGAATCAGATAGTTCACGAGCGGCTGTCCGTTGTCCGCGATCGCCACGAGCGGCACGATCGGACTGAGGTAGGTGACCGCCGGCGGCGCGGGGACGGTCGTCGATTTAGGATCGATCTTGGTTGGAAAGATCATTCCGAATGCGACGGTTCCGAATACGAGCAAGAAGGCCGCCATGTAAGAGGCCACCGTGGCGGCCAGGGTGCGGCGCAGCCACGTCGAAAAAGCGATGCCGATGAGACCCAGGGCAAACGCCGCGACGATGGTGACCAGAAACGAATACAGGACCTGGTCGAGCTCGATGCCCCCGAACAAGAAGACCAGGCTGAAAATCGGCACCGAAAGCAAAAGCAAAAGGACGACGAACGACATCGAGGCGAGGAGCTTGCCCCAGATGATCGAAAAAGGTGGTATGCGTGTGACGAAAAGCAGGTCGATGGTCTGACGCTCGCGCTCGCTGCTGATGGCACCTGCAGTAAGCGCTGGAGTGACGAGCGTGATGAGGACCATCTGGAAGACCACCAGGTACTTGAACAGGGTTACGCCGTAATTGGGCACCGAGCCCGCGAAACCGCTATTCGAGCGTGCCATCGAGGAGAACATCGCGTAGCCGAGACCGGCGATGAGCACGACGTAGACCATCATTGCGAGCGGCGATCGCCAGGTCCGCATTCGCGAGCGGTACTCCTTGGCGACGATCGGATTCCAGAATGCGGCGGCGACCCTGCTCATCCGACTTCCTCCGATGTCGCACGCATGAACGCTTCTTCGAGTCCGCCGTCCACCTGGCTGAAAGCCGAAACCCTGATCCCTTCCGCGGTCAAAGCATGCAGGATCTCGGCGGCGGTGGAGTCGTCACCTTCAAACGTGGCCTCAATCGCCCCATCGGCGGTTTCGACACGGCGGACGGCTGCCAGCGGCTCGAGGATCGCCACCGCACGCTCCTGGTCTCCGACGATCGTGATGCGAACCCGGCGATCAGCAGACAGCTGCCGGATGACCTCGTGGACCGGACCGGTGGCGCGCATGCGGCCGTGGTCGATGATCCCGATCATCGTGCACAGCTCGGTGAGCTCCGGAAGGATGTGGCTCGAGATGACGATCGTCTTGCCCATTCTTCGTAGCTCTTTGAGGATCTCGCGCATATCGACGCGAGCGCGAGGATCGAGACCGGACGCCGGCTCGTCAAGCAACAGCACGACCGGATCGTGGACCAGCGCCCGGGCCAGGCACAGACGCTGCTTGAGGCCTCGGGACAGCGTGTCGACCTGTTGGTCGCGCCTCTCCGACAACCCGACGAGGTCGAGCAGGTCGTTCGCGATCTTGACCCGGCGCTGCTTGGGCAGGCGATAACACGCGGCGTAGAAGTCCAGGTACTCCCCCACCGTGAGCTGGTCGTAGACGCCAAAGAAGTCGGGCATGTACCCGATTCGGCTGTGGACCTGCTGCGGCTGTTTGGTCACGTCGGCGCCATCGATCGAAGCGTGGCCGGCGGTTGGTTCCAGGAGCGCGGCAAGGATGCGCAGGGTCGTCGTCTTGCCGGCCCCGTTGGGCCCGACGAAGCCGAAGATCTCCCCCTCGGGCACCTCGAATGAGACGTTGTCCAGCGCCGTCCTTTGGCCATAGACCTTGGTCAGGTTTTCGGCGGTGATCATTGGACGGTCCCGGTCAGCGAGATCGCTCCGAGCAGGGCTTGCCCGTTGACGGTGATCCGGACCCGCACCTCGCCCGTCGATGGATTGACGGCTCCGGCAGGCAGGGTGGTGGTGCCGAGAGGTGTATAAGCCACATGCACCCAGGCCGATTGTGACCAGTCCCAGGCCTCGGCCGAAAGGCTCTGGCCTGGAAACGCGCCGCCCTTCGGGCTCTGACTCGTCGAGTCCAGGGTCGCCCCGGTCAGGTGGGTACCAGGTGCGAGCTGAGGCGTGAAGTCGTAGGTCGCCGTTCCGCTCTGCATAAAAACAGCGCCTGGGGGTCCAGCCTGGGTGGTGCCTTCGATGTCTATAAAGCGGCTCACGACCAGGCCGGCCGGTAGGGACCCTGCGCCGATGGCGCCAATCGCCAGCGGGATGACCACGGCTGATTCAGCTGTCGACCGCGGCTGGGTGCCGTCCACTGTGATGTGCTCATTAGGTTGCCGGGTCCAGGCCACGACCATCGGGACGATGGTCGGGGTGATGCCGTTGAAACCTCCGCCGGCGACCAATGAAAGGATCGAGGACTTCTCCAGGTTCTCGCGGTCAATGTCGGTGATCTGGCTGGGCTGGGGACCGTTGAAGTAGTTGCCGTAGATGGTGCTGTACGCAGGCGGCCCCGCATATGGATTTGAAGCCTTGGGCGTCACACTGAACGTCGCGACGCCGCCTGGCGCCAACCCCAACAAAACTTGGTAACCGTCGCCGGCCAGAACGACGAGGTCGGTGAACCGTATTGTGGAGTTGTTCTCGATGGTGCCGGTCAGCTTGCCATTGACGAGCTTGGCCGTGGCGACGAGGTGGGGAGCGTCGACCACCCCCTCGGTTGCAAATCCGCGCAGGACGAAGGCGGTCATTCCCGGCAGCAGGATCGAATTGTTGTCGGCGTTGACCCGGATCACTGCGGAGTTCGGGCCGTACCCGCCGCTGAACGAGCTGATGGGTCCAACCCACGGCCGCGTGCCGGCCACGTTGACCTGATAGTCACCACGTGTCGGGACCAGGATGCCCGTGTAGGACTCGGCATAGGCGCGGTCCCATCCAGCCTGCAGATGGACAATCGAGACCTGGTTGGTCTGGACCGACTGCCCCTTCGTGAAGAGCCCGGCGCCGAATGCACCGACCGACGCGAGGATTGCGATCAGCGGCAAGGTGCCCCAGGCCAGGGCGCGCCGATGGAGAGCGCGAAGGGCGAGGTAGTTGACCGGACCGACCAACAGGACGTAGGCGACCACCAGCATCCCGATCACCAGCAGCGATGGCAGGTCGAGCGCCGGCAGGTTGCCGAGCACCTGCGAGAGGGCAGTGCTCCGCATACTGATCGACCCACCAGACGGTCCGAACTGGCCGTTGAATCCCGACGTTTGAGCCGACGCCGAGGAGAACAGCGTGCGCACGAGAATCTGGCGAAGCAGCACGTTGGCGCCGCTCCAGCCGGCGATCGGTTCCTGGTTCCAATCGAATGTCGCGAGAGTCACCAACCCGCCGCCGACGAACTTCTCCGCCAGCAGGGGCCTGCCGCCCTCAGACAGCCAGGCGCTCGCGCCAGGGTTGAGAGCGCCGCCACCGACCTCCACGCCCGATAGCTCTCCGAGCGCCGCCACGGAGTTTAGGGTCATGGTGTCGCCGATGGTCATCGGCAGGAGGGTCGGAGAGATCCCAGCCAGCGTCTTGCGCCACGACGCGCCGGTGCCGAGAATGAGCGAGCCGCCGTTCTGCACATAGTCAGAGATGGCGCTGCGCTGCGAGGCGGTCAGGGTGTCTGTCGCGAAGTCGTCTATCGCGAGCAGGTCGAATGCGCGCAGGAGAAGGGCCGAGTCGCCCAGGTCCTCGAGTGACAGGTGAACGACGCTGGCCGAGATGCTTCCCGGATGTACGGCCGCAAAGCTGTCCAGCGCGGTCAGCTGGTCGGAAAGCACGCCGATTAGGGTTGTCGCTGCGGCGCCCGCAACGGAGTCGGCCGATGCGACCACGCGCTCGTTTTCGACCAGGTGGACCGATACCGGCGTGGGTCCCTGGTCCTCGACCACAAAGGTCTTGAGACGCTTGGTCGCTCCGGAGGCGAGGCTCACGTGGGTCGTGTAGATCGCCGGGCCAATGGGCTGCCCGTTCGCTGAGGCAGTCGCGCTGACCTCAAGGGTGCCATCAAAATCCTGGCCCGCGTTGGTGACGTCAATGGTCACCGGCATCCACTGCCCGGCCTTGACGAAACCCGAATAACCGACCTTGACGGCGACCGAAATGGGGTTGGTGGCCGCTTCGGCCGTCGAGGCGCCAAGGGAGGCTAGCGCCGCCGCCGCTAGGGCGAGGGTCGCGAACGAGACGCGGCGGCAGCCGGCTGGCATCTCTTTATTCCTCTATACGGCCCCGTGGAGCGAATAGTAACGGTCTACTTAATGCATTCGGAATTCAAAGAGTCCCAGCCGCAGCGGTTGTGAGTTGGAGCGAACGATAAGCGCCTCTTCTGCCGAAGCCGTCGCCGCGGGTTTGAACTTTGTGGATCAGTTCCGGCGCCCGTTGCTATCTGGCTGCTATCCGGTTGCTGTCAACCATGCTCCAATCGGGCTCGACCGACTCGCATCAGCCGACGTCAGCCGGCGGCGCCCTAAAGGCCTCATCGAAGAGGCATGGCGCATTGTTGACCAACTGGGTTGGGCAAAGACTTACGACGCTGAGTATCTCGCCCTAGCGCGATTGTTGAGAAGCCGTCCGCTGACGACCGATGCGAAGCTGAAGGCTTCTGGGTCAGATTTCGTCGAAGTCATCGGGCCCGCCGACCTCTTCTAGCAACACTTGCGCCGTCTTGGCCGCCTCAAGCCGCCAGGCACATTAGTAGGGGACGCGCGCGAGGTCTACTCCCACGCCGTTCTGATACGAGGGCTTGGGGGCTTGGGTTCGCGAAGCCCGCAAACGGTTTTGAAGACCGCGGGGCTACTGTCCGTAATCATCCATAACTGACCGCCCACGTTCGGTTATGTGCCTTAGAATTCCGCGCTCGTCCGCTGCCGGCCACCTCCGTCCGCCGAGTTGGCTGTCATCTTGGCTGTCATGGTTTGTGTAGCCCTGCTAAGGACAAGGCGTTCGAGTCCATTGCGGTGGGCCGCGGTTTCCGTAACGCGAACCAGCCCTTGGTCGAGGGCAACGCGATCAGCCTCCCGAAGCGCCTGCGGTGACGGCCGACTGCGCTCTGCGCAACCTCCACTGCTCCATCAAGTCGAGTAACGCACCGCCCCGTACGGGAAGGTTCTGAGGCAAGCTTCCATCGAACGTTCCCAGGATTCCCCGCGTCCGCTGGAGACCATGCACTCAGCCATGCCGCGGTACTTGAACACTGATGCAGGGCTGGTTCGCGTTCATCTTGGCCCGGTAGTGCGATCAGTCGTGGGGCGACGGCGGCTAAAGCTGCCTTCGCCTCGGATGCATGAGCGCCAGAACCAGCAGCGTTGGTCCCAAAGTGAGAACTCCACCCACTAACAGGACACCGGCTCCCAGCTCATCCTGCCGCGACGTCGTCAACGAGGGCGTAGGACTCTGTGGACCCGACGAGGTCATCGTGATTTCGGAATGTCAGCGTCACGTAGTGTCCCGCATGCGAGGACAGGTTCACGGTGACCTTGGTCCAGCCGCCCTGCTTCACGCAAACTGGTGGGAGCACTGTGATCACTCCGCCCGTCACGCCATCCTGCAATGTGACTGTGAACCAGTCGTTCTTCACCTTGTCATTGCAGAAGTCCCAGTACCAGAAGGCGAGCTTGCCAGCCGAGGCGGGGACGTCAAACGTCTGGGTCAGGACGCTGTCGCCCACCGTCGGCGTCGGGAAGCCCGGCGTCCCGACCTCGGCGCTGTAAATGCCCGAGTGGGGGTAATTGATGACCATCACGGGACCGGTCGCCGACCAGCCGGTCAGATCTCCGGTCTCGAATCCCCCGTTCACGAGACCCTTTCTCGTGACAGTGACAACGACGGTGGTCGAGTGCGTTATCGACCCTGCTATGCCAGTCACCGTCACGGTGTACTGGCCTGGCGCCACCCCGAAGCCGGCGCCGATGGTCAGGATCCCCACCCCGCCGGCGGTGATAAATGGCTGACTGAACGAAAGCGTCGGTCCGGCAGGCGACGCGCTGGCCGACGGGCTGATACTCAGCACGCCGTTGATCGCCGTCGTGTCGATCGCCACCTGAACGCTCGATCCGTGCGCGACCGCAACAGCGGACGGGTCAGCGGCGATGCTGAAGTCGGGCACCGGGAAGATCTGGATCGATATCTCCGCGTAGCGGCTGATGGCCCCCTCCGCGCCGAAGAGCCGGATGGCGTAGAAACCGGGGATGACGCTCGACGCGATCGTGATCGTCGCGGTCGAGCCTGCGCCCGCAACGATGGATGGAGGGTTGAAGGACGCCGCGATTCCGGGGTCGTTCGACAGCCCGGATAGGAGGATCGTCCCGGCGTCCCCGATCTGCGTGGTGGTCACCGCTAAATTGACCTGCTGAGAACCGGCCTCGACGTTGATGGTGTTCGGGCTGGCCGAGATCGTGAAGTCGCGGTCGATGCCGAAGCCGTGCAGAGGAATCACGAGCGAGCCGGCAGCCAGGTTGCCCGTGAAAGTCATGGTGCCGTTGCGGTCCCCAGGCGCGGTAGGCGAGAACGTCAGGAACACGAGGCAGGTCGAGCCGGTGGCCAGCGGGTTGGGATCGCTTGGGCAGTCAGTGCTCACGATCGCAAAGTCACCGGTGGTCGACGTCTGGGTCACCGCCGGCCCCGTTCCCGAGCTCGTCACGTAGAAGACGCCCGCCGCGCTGGTCGCGCCGACGTCCACCGAGCCGAACTCCCCGCTGGTGGGGCTCAGCGACAGCTGCGGGTTACCGGAGAGCGTCACCACGCCGGCACCGAGCTCCCACGTGTCGTTGGCGTAGGTGTTGGGCGAAACGCCCGCGTTGAAGCCGCCGAACAGCACCATTCGACCGAGCGCCGAGTCGTAGACCATCGACTGTCCGGCCCGAACGCTCGGTGCGGCGTCAGTCCAGTCGCGCGCCCACGTTGTGCCGTCCCATTCCCAGGTGTCGTTCTCCTCTCCGAGCGCGTAAGGCTGAATATGGTCGCCGCCGAACAGCACGGTTCGCTGGCGGACTGGGTCGTAGGCCATTGAGTGCCAGAAGCGCGCATACGGCCCCACGGAGGTCGCGACCTGGGTCCAGTTGGTCCCATCCCACTCCCAGGTGTCCGCCGTGCGACCACTGTTCGGGTCGCGTCCCCCAAAGAGGACCGCACGCGCGCGGCCTGAGTCAAAGGCGAGGCCCAGGCCCGTCCGCGGAGACGGTGAGGTCGCCGGATGTTCTTGTATCCAGGAAGCTCCGTCGTACTCCCAGGTCTCAGGAAGTATTAGTCCGAACTGGTTGAAAGCGCCGAAGAGCAGCATCCGCGCGCGAGCGGAGTCATAGACCATCGCCGCGTCCGACATCGGCGGCGGAGAGGTCGCAGGGCTGCGGTGATTCCACACGGCACCGTCCCACTCCCAGGTGTCGGCGCTCACGGCGGTGTCGGTCGATCCACCGTAGAGCACGGATACCTCCCGCACCGGGTCATAGGCAATCGCCGCATTCGATGCGGCAGGAGGCGCGACCGCGGGTGCGAGGTTCGTCCAGGTCGTGCCGTCGAACTGCCACGTGTCAGCGAGGGGCCCGATGCCGTTCCTGCCCCCAAAAAGCACAACGCGGTTTTGCTTTGAGTCGTATGCGCTTGCGGCGAATGTGCGCGCTGGAGGCGACTGGAGGGGCGACTCCGGCTCCCAGTTCACCGCGGAGGTTGCGGCCTGCACGTGTGTCGGAAGGACAATCGCGAGGACGGCGGCAGCACTTGCGAGCAGTGCCGTGGAACGCCTGGCGGTGCCCATGGAGTGCACGACCCTAACTTGTCGGTGCGGCTAAGTCAAGCAATTAGTTAACGACTGTGGGAGTAAAGCGAGCAGACGTCCGCAGCCGAGCCTCGCGCGATGGCTTGCCGGCGTCCCTGGCGCAACTGAAACTAGATCGGAATAGACGTAGAAGTACCGCTCTTTGGAGGAGACCCAAGCTCCTGAACACGGAATTGCGTCCCACGGCGGGTTTCAAATCCAACGTCCACACTAAGTCGCCGTTTTCCGCATCCGTCCGCCCGTGTGGCCGTCATCTTGGCTGTCATTGCGGCCAAAAAATGGCGGGGATGGATGGGAATCGAACCCACCCAGGACGCCTCAGCAGCGCCCCGCAAACGGTCTTGAAGACCGCGGGGCTACAGTCCGTAGTCGTCCGTGGCTGACGGCCCACGTTCGGTTGTATGCCTTAGGTTTCCACGCTCGTCCGCTCCTGGCCAGCTTCGTCCGCCGAGTTGGCTGTCACCTTGGCTGTCAGCGGACCGAATCGACGAGATTCACACGACCTTGATGAGAGCTAGAAGGACCTGCATCCCTTGCTCGGGATGGGATAACTCGGCGATCCGAAGTTGGCACATCCCTAGCCGGTCAAGAAGACTGGCCAGCCCACTTCCGTACGAAGGTCTGCCAGTTGCTTGGTCTCAAAGGGTGTGACTTTGTAGTACTCGCGGATTGGGCCGTCGAGTCCGATGGCGCGTTCGGCAACGTAGGCTCCCAGAGCTGCATACGCTTGGTCCAAGTCCTCAAACGCCCCCTCATGCAGTGCAACAGCAAGCTCTGCGCCAGGAATGTCGAGAAGCTCGACACGCGCACTCGGCTTCGCGTTTCCTTGGACCGGGATGAAGGCCACGACCTCACCTACTTCTTCTTCGTAGAATTCGCCAGAATAGAGCGCTGCGTCAGGGCCGGCCCGTATCAGCCCACTTGACTTCAGGGACGCCCTCAGTTCGCGGAAAGCACTCGCCCACCACGCCACAAACTCAGCAACCGATACCTCTTCGCGGATCGCTAGCGCACGTGCCGGCAGCACATCCACGTATAGGACCTGTCCGGTTACGTAGCGCAATCCGCCGTCCCTCCGACATCGCGGGACACGGCAAGCTGGCTGCGCCCAAGTCCCGGCAGCTCTCTAATGCGATAGCCGGCTAATTCCGAACCCGACCATCTGTGCCCGAATGGCGGTGGATGGCTGGATGGGACAAATGTCCTATTGCGGCTGCTGACGCCCAGGCCTAGGTTCCGCAGGTCGGCGGCCGCCTTTGCGGGCATGTCGTTTTTCGGTCGTTTTTCGGGTTCTTCGGTGGTTCGTCGCTGAGGAAATGATTAGGGGAAGCTTGGCGCGACGTTTCGCGCGTATCAAGGTCTCCGCGTCATCTCGGCCGCGCACTCACCGTCGAGCGAAGGGGTTGGTAGAGATGCGAGCCTGGCTTCACCGCAATGCAGCGGACAGGTTTCTTCCGCTTTCGCAAGTCGTGGTCATCCTCGGGCAGATCAACGTCTGCCTTTCCGTAAGAGCAGGAGGAGAGGGGTAATGAAGCTTCGACGAACGCGGCTTTTCTTGATCGCGGCGGTGCTGGGGGTGCTGCTCATACCAGCCTACGCGGCATTCGCGGCGACGATCATCCAGGATGTGAACGGGTTCGGTATCTTCGAGCTGGACGGCAACGTCGCGCATGACTCGACCACGATCCCGCCCTACGACTGGGCTGGCGGCACGGGTCTCTCCGCCGGGGGCGGCATCTTCAACAACGATGGGACCCCGGCCCTGACGGCGGGGACCGCGACGACGATCACCATCGGGGGCAACGTCGGCACAGCCACGTACCTCGCCTCGATCTTCCTGGACGACTCGGTCGGCTCCGACCTCGCCTTCATCACCGGGGGCTCCAAGGACATCTTCAACCCGCAGGGAAACTGGCAGTGCACGGTCAAGCCCGTGACCCCGAAGGATGAGATCGGACACGCTTATGTGGCGGCCTTCCAGCTCACCTCTAGCGCCAATCCGGCCCCGGCCTGGAACAACCACGTCGTGCTCTACTTTGCTCTCGAGCGAGGCATTGTCAACGGCACCTCGAACGCGGGCTTCTGGCTGTTCAGCAACCCAGTGACCTGCGACGGCTCGACGGGGCTCTTCACCGGCAACCACAGCAACCAGGACGCGCTGCTCTTTGCGACTTTCAACGGCGGCGCCGCCACCATCAACGCGTTCAACTGGATCGGGGGTGCCAGCGGCAGCCTGAACTCGACTCCGACCCTGAGCAGTGGCACCTGTGTGGCGGGCGCCTACACGACGCCGAACCCCCCGAACCCAGGCCTCTGTGCGATCACCAACACGAGCGCTATCTCTCCGCCCTGGGACGGCGGATCGGCAATCCTGCCCAATGGCTTCTTCGAGGGCGGCATCGACCTGACGGACTTCTACGTCACCAAGCTCGGCCTCTCCAGCGTGCCATGCCTCTCCTCGATCCTGGCCGACACCAGGTCCTCCGGCTCGCAGGGCAACGCCATCAGTTCCGATCTCCACGACTACATCCAGGGGCCATTCACGCTCTGCCAGTCCCACATCGCGACGACGCCATCTGCGACCGTTCAGAACGGGATCACGCTGGGCGGAACAGCGACTGACACAGCGAACATCAGCAGCAGTTTGGCCGGCGCGCCGGCGCCGACTGGAACAGTCACCTTCCAGATTTGTGGGCCGCTGACCTCAGCGGCCGGCTGCGCCGCCACCGACTCCACGCTCCAAACGGTCGGCCCCGACACCACCGGACCACCCGAACCTGCGGAGCCTCTCGTCAACGGGACCGCCACCTCGGATAGCTTCTTGCCGACGGCGACCGGCTACTGGTGCTTCCGCAGCACCTACAACCCGGACGCTACGGCGACTACCAATGGGTACACGACAGCCAGCGAGGGCGCAGTCGATGAATGCTTCCTCGTCAACAAGGGACCCACGACGACTGTGACCACACCGAAGGACGGCTCGGGAACCAACCTGAACACCAGCGGGCCGCTGACCCTGGGCGGGTCGGTCACCGACACCGCCGTGGTCTCGACCACGGTGTCCGGTGCCGGGATACCGGCTCCCACCGGCAACGTCAACTTCTTCGTCTGCTACTCAGCAACGGTCATAACGGGGTGCAGCACGGGAACCCAGGTCGGCGCCTCCGATACTGGAGCGCCGGAGCCTGCCGAGCCGCTTATCAGTGGTATGGCGACGTCCGACTCCTACCTTCCCGCCAACTCCGGCTTCTACTGCTTCAGGGGGGTCTACTCGGGAGACTCTAACTACATCGGGTCAAGCGACACCACCAACGAGGAGTGTTTCCAGGTCATCGGCCCGCCCGGCCTGAAGACGACGATGTTCGTGGCCGACGAGGTCACGGTGACGTCGCTGACCAATGGGGGGGCAGTGACACCGGGGTCTGTGGTCTTCAAACTCTACGGACCGTTCGCCAGCGCACCGACCGACACGGCCTGCACCGCCAGCACGCCTCTCTACACGTCACCCGCGACTGATCTCACAGCCTCGAATGTCAACGACGGGACCGCCCACACCACGGTCGCCGTGGCCATACCGGCCAGCAACAGCACGACGTGGTACGCCTGGGGGGTCAGCTACTCTCCGACCTCCGCCGACGGGGCCACCACCAATCCTCGATATACGAGCGCCTCACTCGGGTGTTCGGCCGAGCAGGTCAACCCGACCTACATCTCGCCTTCGGGGTACGTACCCCTATCGAACCAGCTCACCGTTTCCTGACCTAATGGCACGGGGGAGCCCTCGCTGGGCTCCCCCAACCCGGCAAGGACCCGTGTGGGATGCAAGTATTCATGCGGCGACCAGGCTCGGCCCGCGTGAGTACTCGCGAAGCAATCCACCCCGTCGCGAGCGACAGCTGATCCAAGTGATCCTGAGAATCCGCGTCAACTCAAACATCTCCTGCACACTCGGAGGGCCCAGATCAAAAATAGACCAGCCCCTCGCGCCGGTCTAGGTCAAGTCCGAGTGACGGTGGCGGCACTTTATCGCCAGCAATCAGCAAGCTTTCGATAGCTGAGCTGAGCCTAAGTGTCCAGGCACATATATAGGAAGAGGCGAGCGAACGAAACACTCCGCACACGGTCTAGAAAACCGTTTGCGGCCAGAA
>WNFE01000966.1_pt1 | contig 20625 bp, 13 predicted proteins | sample 5400451 | NCBI WGS metagenome assembly WNFE01 (sample SAMN13153344, study PRJNA577476) | soil metagenome | isolation source: 200 cm saprolite under Douglas fir tree site 2 hole 2 | place: USA:California | collected 2015-04-18
GAAGTTGAACTCGCCAAGAACAGCGATGCAACCGGGGAGTTCGTCCTTGCCGCCAGGCTCACCCGCTGAAAGCGCCGGCCAGCGCTATCTCCTCAAGCGCCCGGCTTCGGCCCTCACCCCAGGAAGAAGGCACGGTCCAATGGACGACAAACACCAGGATCGTGCTTTCTTCTTTTTTTCTTGGCATCAGCGTTTGTGCAGCCCTCATCCCTCTTCGCCCGTTCCCCCGCACAGATTCACCATCACTCGCAGATTGATAGTGTTCATCTCCTTCACAACTTGGTCAACGTGCTCCGACTTCGGATTCCAGTGATGGCTGTGAATGTCAACGAATGGGTACTTTGCCCGCTCGATGTGGTGTTCCGGCGTGACCAGCGTCGACTTCGGTTGGTACTCGTCGATTGTTGGCACGCGCCCGTTCGCTGAGCCTTGCCCTTGCGCGCGCGTACCGGCCAGCCGATCCACTGCCAACCAATTGAACTAGATTGCGCAGCACCCAACTCCGCGATTTCACACCAGTTCTTTCTGATTGCAACAGACTTGCTGCATTCGTCTCTGCCCCAATCTCTCATTTTTTCTCCCACTGTGCACGAACTGTGCAAAATAGGCGGTAGTTCCAAGTCGCTGAAGCTTCGCGCTCTTGTTAAGCGTCATCGCTGAAATTTCACGCCACTCGAGATCCGCCATAACCACTCGGCGGCCAGCGCACGGACGTCGGTGAATGACATCAATAGTGCAGCGAGTAGAAGAGCTGCCGTTCGCCGCACGGTCTTCGACCAAACTCGAGTCCGGTGGTTCCGCATACCGTATTGAACGACTTGAACGAATGAATTGTCACATTCAGATATGCACCGCGTTTCAATTAGGCCCCGCATTCCATTCCTTATGAGCCCAGCGCCCCTAATAGAAATCCGACCTCCTGGTTTACATCTAGGCGCGCACTGAAATCTGCGCGAATCACGGCAGAGAATTGCTACCTACGTAATTCCACTGACCTCTCTCTTGAACATTCTCATTAAGATTTGTTTTTGCACACTTTTTGTGTGTATTTTTGTCGCCATTTGAGAATGCTGCTCTGCAAAGGAGGTCCTATTCGGGTGTCTCCGACTCTTGCCGGGAAATACCCGCGAAGTTTTCGCGATGTAGCTCCTCAATTTGCCGCACTTCCTCATCCGTCAGAGCCGCAAATTCGTTCGTACGTGCGCGTTTTGAAAGCTGACCCTTACCTTGATTCAGAAATCGCTGGAGAAGATTCACTTTTCTGTCAGGCATATCGACCATGGTCTGAATTCCGGCCGAAAATCGATCATAGGCTTCGAGATACGCGAGTTCTTGCGGAAGGTCTTGATCGACCGTCTGCTCTACACATTGGTACAGAAACTCCGCATGAGCCGTACCGTCGAAATACCGGTAGTAATCAGCCGTGTCGTTCAAAACCCGCACGTTGCCTTGCGGCGTCGGTTCCCACTCGATAAATTCGAGGAGTGGTTTCGAGTAGGACTCAAGCACGGCCGTGTAACGAGGGATTTCCCGATAGATGGCAGCGCTCACTGGAAAAACAACGCCGGGAGGATTGTATCCGCCCACTGCCAATACGTGATGAATCAACCATCTATGCAAGCGCCCGTTCCCGTCTTCGAATGGATGCACGTAGACGAACCCGAACGAAATCGCGGCGGCCAGAAGCACGGGATCGATGCCGGTGTTTGCAACGCGCTCGTCGTAGGCAACGATGCCCCCGACTAAACTTGGCAAATCCTCAGCGCGCGCGCTGATATGAACGGGAATCGGCTCTTGTGTGCGCCGATCGTTTGTGCCGACAAACCCGCCTTCCGTTCTCAGTCCCACGTGCACAAAGCGAGCGTCTCCGATCACTATGTGCTGCAGCAGCCTCGCAAGCTCTGCGCTCGTCAGTTTTCGCGTTCCCGCCTCGCTGATCGCTTTGGCCCAACGCTCCGCGCGCTGAGGAGACGGTTTTTCGCCTTCAATCTTGAACGATGCCTGACTGTCGTTTAGCCATAAGCAAGCGGCCGCCCGCGCCTTGATGTCGGCGTGCGTCTTCCCGGCAATTTCCTGCGCTTTCTTGTTCAGGCCTTTGCCCAAAAAAGCCTCGATGGCGTCCGTGCGCGAAACTAACGGACGTTTTTTGGGGTCAAAAAGGAAATTCCGGGCAAAATGAAGAGAGAGAGGGAAGCCCGGTTGGATTAAAAATTACCCGCGATGTGAGTTCATATGAAATTCATGCGCCTTTTGATGTTTGGGACGGTCATGTTGATGGCGAACGACGCTGGTGCGCAGAATTCAGTCAAACCATTTCATCTCGATGAGGCCACGATCAGCGATGTGCATGCGGCGTACAAGTCCGGCGCTCTCACATCCGTAAGGTTGGTGCGGGCTTATCTGGAGCGCATCCGGGCCTGCGACCAGGCGGGCCCGAAGCTCAATGTGGTGATCTTTCTCAATCCTCGGGCCTTGGAAGAGGCGGCCGCGCTAGATGAACATTTCCGCAGGACCGGGAAGTTCGTCGGCCCGCTGCATGGAATCCCAGTGCTGCTGAAAGACAATGTCAACACGAATGACATGCCGACCACGGGCGGCTCGCTCAGCCTGGCGGGATACACTCCCGTCACCGATGCGGCAATTACTCAGAAATTGCGCAGCGCGGGCGCAATCATCCTCGCTAAGGTCAACCTGCACGAGTTCGCGATCTGGGGTGAAACGGTTAGCTCGATCCAAGGGCAGACCCTCAATCCCTATGACCTAACCCGCACGCCTGGCGGGTCGAGTGGTGGTACCGGCGCGGGTGTGGCTGCCAATTTCGCGATTGCGGGCATTGGCACCGACACCGTCAACTCCATCCGATCACCAGCGTCGGCGAACAGCATCGTGGGTATTCGCCCGACGCTCGGTCTCGTCAGCCGAGCCGGTATTATCCCGTACTCATTCACCCAGGATGCCGCTGGTCCGCTCGCCCGCAGCGTTACTGACGCGGCGAAGATGTTAAACGTGCTCGTCGGCTATGACCCTAACGATCCGGCGACGGCATGGAGCGTCGGGAATACCGAGAAGGACTACACGAAATTCCTGAAGGCCAATGGTGTGCAGGGCAAGCGCATCGGCGTATTACGCAGTTTCTTCGGCATTGCACCCATCAACGACGAGGTCAATATTATCGCGAGCCAAGCGGTCGAGGATCTGAAGAGGTCCGGCGCAACGGTAGTCGAGCTGAACACCCCAGATCTCGATAGCGGAAAGCTTTCCTCTGATATCAGCGTTCATCTGTACGAATTTAAGCCGGCAATCAACGCTTATCTTGCCGCGGGCAACACGCCCGTTAAATCGCTCGAGGAGATCATCTCTTCCGGCAAGTTTCATCCGAACATCGGGGACAACATCACGAAAGCACAAGGCCTCGAGATGGACGACAGCTATCGCCTGCGTCTTCAGAAGCGCTCCGAGTTGCAGCAGCGTGTCATAAAGATCATGGCTGACGAGCGACTCGATGCGATAATGTTCCCGCATCAGAAGCGGCTTGTGGTGCCCATTGGGGAGACTCAGGTGGAGCGCAACGGCGCTCTTGGATCAGTGACCGGCTTTCCTTCCATCGTCGTACCAGGCGGATTTTCTTCCCCAACTCCGACGGCCACGCTCGGCGTCCCGGTGGGCATCGAATTCCTCGGCAGACCATGGTCCGAGAAGCTATTGGTCGAGATTGGCTACAGTTACGAACAAGCGACCAAGCACCGCCGCCCTCCGCCAACCATACCGCCACTGCTCGCCGCCCGATATCCTTAGGTGACGAGGTTAGTCTGAGGACTGAATCGGCATTATGATCGGATTGAAAATAATTCAGCCTAAGATTTACTTGGCCTGTTGGTCCCGAAGAGTTCTTAATTCGGCTTTCAGTTCGTCGATTTCTTTTTGCTGTTGTTGAAGATCGTGGATTTCTTTTTGGTGCTGGTCCTGAGCCGCCTTCACCAGAAGCGCGATAACCGCATCTTGCCGTTAGTAGCAGCGATCGCCCGTCGATTCGATTTTCAAGGCGTTGGGCTCCGTACCCCAGGTTGCAAATCCGAAAGAACGATACAGCGTTAAGTACCACAACGCGGCGATGCAGTGTTCACGGGATCCTTTGGACTATCAGGAACGCCTCGCGCAGTTCGTTTGCTGGCCAAGGCATCGCACTCCACTACTCAGCTGATATTGGACCCGCCCGGGGAGTTTCGGAAGGCGGAAAGATCACCTTACTACCCGGAATGTCGCCAGCCGAAGCCTTCGCCACGCTGGTCTACGAATGCGCCCACGAAATGCTATATCGGAAAAAAACCGAGCGGAAATCTCAAAACGTCAAAGAGAAACCGAGGCGGAAGCGGTTACCTTGTTTGCGTGCCGCGACATTGCACTCGAAACCGGAAACGCCTGCCAGAACTACATTTAGCTTTACCGTGGCAATGCCGCTCTCCTGATGGAAAGCCTCGAAAATGTTCGTCTCGCGGCGTCATGCATTCTCGTCCATATCCTTGGTAGGGATAGCCCTGAGTAATTTCACATGTATAGTCATCGAGGCGATTTCTGACTTACGCCTTGAACAAAGCCAAGCCCTCGCCGATGGTCGGCCATGGAAAGCTATCGAAGTCTGCGTTCGAGGGTCGTGACATCTCGCGAGCATGCTGCTGGTAAACCTTTGGCGAGGGCACACCTAACGCGACAGCTCGCCGGAGCCCTTACTTCTTCGGCTCGTTTCGCCGAGTTCTCTCTTCAATCAACATGAAATCCTTTTCCGTAATCCCCATGGCCACTCCCGTCACACGACCGACTACCTCGGCCTCATTGGGATGGCGGAACGTCCGTGTCTGTTGACCGGAATGGGGATGCGGAATCAGGGTCAGCACGCCATTCTTAATTTCGCACCACCCGCAGGCGTAGCCCGTTCGAATATCCAAAAAGTAGATGGGCCGTGCAAACTGCGAGTGTCCCGTTTCCTTTTGAATTGGGCCCTTTTGCACACGCGTCTGTTTCGGATCGATCTGGACGAAAGTACCTGGAGGCAGCAGTGGCCACATGGTCCAATCCGCCGCGCCAATGTACCCGAATAGAGTCTTCCCCAGAGCCAGAAGCCGCATGATCGGTGCAGGTACGTCTCCCCAAATGTCAAAAAGCCGCGTGGCCAAGTTCTCCCCTTCCGTTTGCGGCTTGGCTTCTAATCCTTCCTCGTTTCGACTGCTCTTGTCTGGAGGGCTGAGAAGTTGAGTTCTGGGTGGCCGGAAAACAGGCCGCTCCTTACTGATATCCTCGGGTTGGATGCCGTAGAATTTCTCAATCTGCGCGATAGTAAGTCCGTAAATCTCGCCGAGGCTGGCGACTCTAAATGAACCAGGTACGAACCGTCCCATTTCGATGTCCGTGAGCCAGGCCCGGGAGACGTGGAATTCCGGATTCCCACGATCCTCAACGATCTTCAGGCTCCGTCGCTGCACTTCGCGCAGGCTGAGCCCCAGACGCATTCGTATCCGCCTGAGTCTCGCACCCGCCCGCTTGAGGACGTCTGGGTCGGTCATCGCCGTGATAGGTTACTGCCGTCTGTCTTAACTGTCCAGCTATATCTAATCGAAAGTACTTATCTCACCTGGCATTAGCTACACGCTGAAGTACATTGCTTCGTCCGGATTCCCGGACGATTTCAATAATTCTGCCGAAATCCATACTTGGTCCCCCATTTTATTCGGAGTTTCGCTCGGGGCGTGCCCGCACCGCCCTGCGAACTCGATGAACCACAAACCTCACCGAGCATCTTCGGAATCTCCTGCGACTTCTGATGAGTCGGCTCGTCGAACGCTCGAAGAACGCATCCGCGGGATCCTCGCGACGAAGAGTCTCACGCTGTATAGCGTTGCCGCCCTCGCGCGACGGCGGTACCCGAAAGAAATCACCTATCATCTTCCGCACAACTTCTACTTTCAGCTCCGCTCCGCAGGATTGACGCCCACGCTCCATCAATTGTCCGCGCTCGCCGAACTATCGAACTACCGGTTTACCGATTGGCTACGAATTTTCGGATTTCGCTTGGACGACATCTCCCGTTTGCAAGCAGTTCTTCCCCGCCCGCGCACGGCGCTCCTCGACGGCAAGGTCCAAGACACCCAAATAAAGATTCTCTGGTTTCGAGACCGTCCGTCTCGTGCCCCTGTTCCGCCCGTCGCTCCCCTCAGTCAACTTCTCGAACCTTCGGGTGCAGTCCGGCTTTCCTCATTGCCCTTCCTGGGGACCTCCAACCGATTTCGCTACGCCAAGATCGGCCAGCAGGACGCCTTCGCTTTTCCTGACCTCGTGCCGGGAGGTATCGTACGCGCGGATGCGCGACTCGCCTCGCGCTATTTGCGACGGACCAGCCAGCGCAATTCAAACCGTATCTTTCTCGTCGAGCATCGCGGCGGAGTTTGCTGTTCCCGTCTTCACTTCGTAACCGGAAACCGCATTACCCTCCTACCCACCCAGCTTCCCTTCGCAAATGTCGAACTCGAATTGGGTTCCGAAGCAAGAATCTTGGGCCTCGTGGATCTCGAAATTCGTCCTCTTACCCATCCCAAGAGATCGGCGCAACCGATTTGTTCCCTGCCTGAAGTCGCTCCCGATCTCGCCCGTTTGTGGACTCCGGGCGTTCTCACCAAGCCAGCCGCACAGCCCGCTCACTTGCTCCGCGATGCACGGGTTCGCGCCGCCCTATCACTCCGCGCTGCGTCCGAAATGAGTCGCGATATTGCAAAGGCGCTCTGCAACAAACGCTATTTCACATCGCAGGGATCTCTCTCAGACTATGAAGCCAACGATACTCCGCCCCGCCATATCCAGAAACTGCTGACCCTTTCGATTCTCTATGACCTTCCTTTTGACGAACTCTTGGCTGCTTTTGCAATCGATCTCTCAACGGACGCGAACCCGATACCCGACGAGTGGATGCCTGACCGAGAACGACAGGACGATACGCTCATTGAGGCAGTACCTGTCGATGGATTCCTCTCCCGCATTATTAAACGCCTCGGCGAACTGCCCTTCTTTCTCCGTGGTTCGATCGCTTCCTTATCGGGACTACCCGATATTTCGTTACTCGACATTTTCTGGGTTGGCGGACAATCAAGAGCGTTGCACCCAGTTCTCGCCGGCGCGCTCTTTATCATCGTGAACCGCCGGAAGACCACCCCACCTGCCTTTCGCCGCAAATCGCTTTGGGAACAACCGCTCTATCTGGTACGGCGACGCGACGGATCGTACCTGCTTGCGAATTGTACCTTGGAGGACAAAACGATCGTCGCGCATCCCCATGCCCCTGGCTTCATTCCGCACGAGCGACTTCGCAATCGCGTGGACGCCGAAGTGGTGGGGCAGATTGTTGCCGTGGTTCGGTCTCTAGATCCGAACTTGGAATAGGGTAGAAACCCGAGCAGTCGATCTCGGGACTACGCGCGGAGTCACAAGGCCATCCTCTTGAATTGACGGCAGTTTTCGCGCGTAGTGTCAATTCGCGAATATTTTTTTGAATCACTGGCTTCCCTTTCTTCTTTCTGACACGCTCGCCTCGTTTACAGTCACCGCGTAACGCTCGAAACGGGGAGGTCCCCTCCGTGAAGCTATCCGCACAACTGCGTTCGACCCACAACCAGGACGGCGCCATCGTCCTCGACATCCTCCACGGAGAGATGTTCCGGTTGAACTTCGTGGGCTCGCGCATGCTCGAGCTTTTGAAACAGGGACGCACGGAAACACAGATCGTCGACGAGTTGAGCAAGGAGTTCGGAGCGCCGCAGGAAACCGTCGCAACGGATCTCCGGGAATTTCTCGCGCATCTCGAAAAACATCATCTCCTCGAACTGCGGCAAGCCGACAATCATTCGGCCTTTTGACGAGAAAATTCTATGGATACGTCCTCACGATCCGAGCACAACCTCTTCCGCATCCTCCTCTACCAGAACGAAGCCGCCGAGGTTCTCATGGAAACAACCGGCCACGGTTTACGGACTCCTGCCTTGGCGATACCCCGGCATAGCCGAATCGCGGAAGAGATAACGGCGGCGATCGAAACCCGATGGAATCTCACTGCCTATTGCCTGTTCTCGCTCCCGAGCGACGGGTGTTCGCGAGACCTAGCTCGTTATCAGGTTGCGGAGGTAAGCCAGCCCGAGCGACCCCCGGCCGGAATGCACTGGTTCCCTGCCGACTCCCTGAGCGCGGGACAATTCGCAGAACCATCAGACTTCGCGGCAATTCAAGAGTCGCTGACAACGCTGAACCAGTACGGCCTCGGCCAACTTCCAGGCTTCTTCGGAAAATCCGGTTGGCTGCGCCCGGTTACGGAATGGGTCGCAGCCTGTGCTACGACGTCGGGGCTCCGGCTTACAGGAAAGTTCCACCAGTTCAATGCCACTCCAACATTCAGTTTGCTTCGCTTTGAAACAGATGGTCCTGCGTTGTGGTTTAAGGCCGTGGGCGAGCCCAATCTTCACGAGCACCGTATCACACTAAAACTCTTTTCCATTTTTCCCGCTTTTCTCCCGAGTATCCTCGCATCACGTCCCGAATGGAACGCTTGGCTGGCGCTCGACTCTGGCGGCTCTCCCCTCGACGCTGACTCAACAGCGCTCGCGTGGGCCACGACCGCGACAAATCTTGCCTCACTCCAGATTTCGTCTCTCGGCAGAAGGTTCGAGCTTATTAATGCCGGATGCAAAGACCTCAGACCATGTGCCCTTGCGGACCTTGTCGACTCGTTTCTAAACACTATGACGGAGCTCATGGAGCAGCAAACGAAGCTGTCTCCCGCGCGTCTTTCGCGGCACGACCTCCATTCGCTTGGGGATGACATCACCTCGGCGCTCCAAGAGCTTGGCGAATACGCGATCCCAAATGCTCTGGGGCACCTCGACATGAACCCCGGCAATCTCATGGTGTCAGGCAAGCGTTGTATTTTTCTCGACTGGGCGGAAGCCTACGTCGGTCCGCCCTTTTTCAGCTTTCAGTATCTGCGGGAACATTTGCGCCGACTGCATGGCGCGGATTCGCGCCACGAAAGATCGCTCCTGTCCTCGTACGTGAGACATTGGACTCGCTTTGCTTCGCCAAGCGAGATCGCGACCACTTTCCGGCTGATCCCTCTTCTCGCCGCCTTCGCCTACGCTGGGCGCGCAAGCTGGCGAAATCCTGAAGCTATTCGGCCCGAAACCGCAGCACGCCTGAGAAGTCTGACGCGCCGCATGAAGCGTGAAGCAGACGCAATCAGACAATCGAGGCCTACATGTGTCCCGTGACCTCGCCTCCGTTTTCGCTCGTCGAACCCGTTGTTGATGTTCTTCACGGCGTTCCGATCACCGATCCCTATCGGTGGCTCGAAGACCAGAACTCACTCCGGACCCGTGCCTGGGTCGAGGAGCAAATGCGTCACGCACGCACCTACCTCGATGCCATTCCAGGACGTGAAAAGATCCGCGAACGCATTCGGGAATTTCTCGACGTCGAAACGTATGATTCGTTTTTGGTTTGTGGATCCCGGTATTTTTTCCGTAAGCGCCTGCCGGGGGAAGAACAGCCCGCGATCTATTTGCGCGATGGAGCAGAAGGAAGCGACCGGCGACTCGTCGACCCCGCCGAACGCGGAACAGGGTGCTACACCTCCGTAAAGCCTCTCCGCATCTCGCCCAACGGGAATCTCCTGCTTTACGAAGTCAAACAAGGAGGCGAGCGCACCGGAATTTTCGAAATCTTCGACGTCGAGTGTGGCGAAAAGCTTTCGGACGGCCTCCCGCACGGCTACCTTCGAGGATTCGAGTTTGCTCCTGACAGTCAAAGTTTCTATTTCGTCCACGAGCCGGGGACGCGGAACGCTCCGCTCCATCGAGCAGGCTATCAGCACGTACTCGGCTCACCTTCTTCTGAAGACCGCCAAGTCTTTACCGCAGGCAGCGATCCCAACGTCAGACTGAGTCTTGCTTCGAGCGGCAGAGAGCTTGTGTTTTACGTATACCACTTGTTCGAAAAAACTCTTATGGACGTTTACGTGAAATCATTCGCGCACGAAGCGCAAATCCGGAAAATCTTTTCTGGAATCGCTTATGGCCTTGATCTGAGATTTGTTGGCGACATGCTTCTCGCTCTTACCGACCGCGCCGCACCAAACCGGCGCATCGTTCAGATTCGGCTGAATGACTCTGGCGAGCATGGGTGGATTGAAATCGTTCCCGAGACTGCCATGCGTATCGAGAGCTGGCTGGTTGGAGGTGAGAGTATTGTCGTCTCCTACCGGGAACATACCACGCACAGGCTCTCCGTCTTCGATTTATGTGGCCGAACGAGAGTCCAATTGTCTGTTCCCGGCAACGAAACTGTCCGTCCCATTCGAGGCTCCCTCGAAGGTGAAGAGTTCTTGGCCGAGGTAGAGTCTTTCACAGAGCCGTCCAGCGTCTTCCGTTACTCGATAGCGAACAGCGAACGAACGGTATTTGCGAAAAAGACCGCTCGCTTTGCGGGCAGCCAGTACGCCTGTCTTCAAGTCTCGTATGCGTCCAAAGACGGTACGCAGATTCCCATGTTCGTCGTTGGCCGCCGGGAAGTTCTCAACAAGCAGCGTTGCCCCACAATCATGACTTCCTATGGCGGTTATGGTGTGCCGATGACGCCCCAGTTCAGTGTCTTTGTGGCGTTTCTTCTGGAATACGGCTGCCTCTTCGCGCTCCCCAACATTCGCGGCGGAGGTGAATTCGGAAGTGTCTGGCGGGACGCGGCGAGGCGCAGAAATCGCCAAACTGCTTATGACGACTTTATTTCTGCCACGGAGTGGCTCGTACAAACTGGATGGACCGACCACCGGAGGACGGCTATTTTCGGAGGTTCGAACTCCGGGTTACTCGTCGGAGCCGCACTTACGCAGCGGCCCGATTTGTTTCGGGCCGTGGTCTGCATGGTTCCGATTCTCGATATGCTCCGCTATCACCTTTTCGACGATGCCTGCGTTTGGAAAGCTGAGTTTGGCACGGCCGATGATCCTGACGACTTTAGGGTTCTCGCGAACTACTCTCCTTATCAAAACGTTCATGACGGGACGGCCTACCCGGCGATCCTGATCGTATCGGGTGATGCCGATCAGAACTGTAATCCACTCCACGCGCGAAAGATGACGGCACGCCTGCAGGCTGCGAATGCGTCGAAGAATCCGGTGTTGCTCGACTACAGCCCGCATCGTGGACACTCGCCGGTGCTCCCCTTAAACCACAGGATTGCAGCTCTTACAGACCGCATGGTGTTTTTGTGCGACCAGTTGCAGCTAGGAATCTGAACGGAGGTCCACCACATGTCTTTTCTTCTATTCCTGAGAGCCTATCTGGAACTGATCCGCTTCGAGCTTTATCTCAAGCGGGCCGACTTCCACCTGCTGTATTCGAAAGTGCGCAACTGCCCGGTGGGAAATACCGAAGCGAACCGTGAGAACGTGGAACGGATATGCGCGGCGTTCGATCGAGCGTGCATCTGGTATCCGAAACAAGTGCTCTGTCTGCAGCGCTCCGCGGCCACCGCATTCTTGCTAAAAAAATACGGCGCGATGGCTCATTTGGTAATCGGGGCTCAACAAATTCCCTTCAAGGCCCATGCCTGGGTGGAAGTGGATGGATGTGTGGTGAACGACAAGCCGTATGTGCCGGAAATCTACGGGGTTTTGCATCGCTGCTAGTTACGAGGAAGGGGCTGATCGAGGCCAAAGGCCACACTATGAGCGCACAATTTGGCTGGTATCGTTTTGATGGAAAGCCCGTTGAGCAGGCTGAGATCGCGGGAGTTTCCGGAGGGATCGCCGCCTATGGCCCAGATGGCATCCACTCCTACAGCAAGGACTATGTCCGTATATTGTACGCTGCGTTTGAGACGCACGGGTCTTCGCACGAGTTACAGCCGTTCGTTCTGCCTTCCGGCGCAATCCTGACATTCGACGGCCGCCTCGATAATGGTGAGGACCTCGTACGCGACCTCCGAGGTCTCCGATCTAGCCCCGTCGCCGATGTCGAGATTGTTGCAGCTGCGTTCGACAACTGGGGAACGGACGCCCTCAACAGGTTAGTTGGCGACTGGGCTCTGTCGGTGTGGACGCCCGAAACAGCTTCACTCCTTCTCGCTAAAGACACGATCGGTACGCGTCCACTCTATTATTTCTTTGATCGTAATGAGATCCGTTGGAGCAGCGCGCTCGAACTGTTACTCCGCTATGCGGGCAGAACCTTTGCGCTCGACAAAGAGTACGTCGCTGGCTGCTTGTCTTTCTATCCGGCAAGCCACCTGACACCTTATCTCGGCGTTCACTCCGTCCCACCGTCCTCTTACGTACTGCTGCGCAACTCCAACGCTGTAGTCCGTGAGTATTGGCGGTTTGATCCGGACAAGAGAATTCGTTATCGCAGCGACAGCGAATACGAAGAACATTTCCGTACTGTTTTCGCGAGTTCCGTCGCGCGGCGGCTTCGCTCGAACTATCCGGTGCTCGCAGAACTCAGCGGCGGCATGGACTCCGCTTCGATTGTTTGCTTGGCGGATACGCTCATGTCGAACGGAATAGGTTGCACGCCTCGGCTCGACACCATTTCCTACTACGACGACTCGGAACCAAACTGGAATGAACTCCCCTATATTGCGAAGGTCGAAGCAAAGCGCGGGAGGACGGGGTGCCACATCAACGTTGGCTCATCGCCCAAACTGCCTTGGATGTATGACCGGGATTCTTTTGCCCCCATCCCAGGGTCTGCCGGCAATCCCGCACTAAGAACCGAGTTTGCCTCTTGTTTGGCCAAGCATGGAAACCGCGTAGTACTTTCCGGCGTCGGAGGCGACGAAGTTCTCGGTGGAGTGCCAGATTACGTGCCGGAGCTCTCGGATCTGTTGACCGCGGCAGAGCTGAAGCACTTCTGGCAACAGCTCACGGAGTGGGCCCTGACCAGGAGAAAACCCGTTTTCCATTTGGCATTGGACACGATCAGAGCGTTCTTGCCCCGGAATCTTGGCGGTCTTGAGAAGGTGAAACGTCCCGTCAGTTGGCTCAAGCCAGCATTCGTTCGCAAACATCATCACGCACTTCGCGGTTATGACCAGCGACTCAGGCTGTTCGGGCCTTTACCCAGCTTTCAGGACAATGTCCAGACGCTCGAGGCACTACGCCGGCAACTCGCGTGGTCTTCGGCATCAGTGTCGCCGCCTTATGAGAAATGCTATCCCTACCTTGACAGAGATCTTCTTGAGTTTCTCTATGCGGTTCCCCGTGACCAGATCGTGCGCGCCAACCAGCGGCGGTCTCTCATGCGGCGAGCCCTCGCAGGCATTGTTCCGGCCGACATTCTCGGTCGAAGAAGAAAAGCGTTCGTCGTGCGTTCGCCGGTTGTCAGCATAATCGCGGAATGGCCCTCGCTCATGAACATGGTCGCCGACATGGTGAGCGATACTGTTGGAGTTGTTCACGCTGACTGTTTCGCACAAGCCCTACGAGAGACCCGTGACGGAAGACCCGTTTCGCTTGCGCGCATGATGCGAACACTCGATCTAGAGAATTGGCTCCGACACGCCCGCGAATTTGGAATCTTGCATGTGCCCGATAGTTGTCGGTCGCAGATTATGTCGGGCATTCAAACAGCAAAAGCAGGCTCAATGAAAGCATGATAGCGCTAAGTAAAGCTGTGTATGCATAAAACCATCGACAGAATTCTCAGCTGGGAAAATATAAAGGAAAGGAGGTAACGCACATGAAATACGAGAAACCCGTGGTTGTTCTGGCGGCTTCCGCGTCTGATGCGATACAAGGCGCTGGAAAACAAGACGATGAACTTGACTCCAACCAACCTACGAGCGCGGCGTATCAGGCTGATGAATAGTACGGGTTGCCGGAGTATCTGCTAATCACGTGCTCCGGCATCTCAAAGAAATACTTGTTCATCAACAACTCTTCGTCACCCGCAGGGCGCTTTCTGCTCTATGGCGCCTCGTGGCACGCAAAGCGAAAGGAGGTGACGGGAATGAGATACGAAAAACCCACAGTAGTGCTGGCCGCATCTGCAGTCGATGCTGTCCAAGGCACTGGAAAGATCGACGACCCGATGGACTCAAGCCAGCCAACCAACGCAGCATATCAAGCGGATGAGTAGCCATCACGCCGGAGCACAGACTGCTTTCTGCGCTCCGGTTTCTCTATTTGGATCCTGGTATTGTCGGTTCACTGAGTGGACTAAATTCTTTTGTGCGCTCCCGCATTTCGTGCCACCGAGTATATTGTTCAGACCGCTCCAGGCCCGACATCTCTTCATCCTTCAGCCAGAAAAGAAACCACTCCAGATTCCGCTGATAGACCCACCATTTGGCCGAAGGGCTGCGCTTGACGTGACCTTCGTCCGGGTATTCATACCACTCGACAGGAGCATCCACGCGGCGAAGCCGAAACCAGGTTTCTGCGCTACCGAAATACTCCTCTCGGTCCGAGGATTGCAGCAGCAGTGGCGGCAAGTCCCTTCGTACATTTAGACCTGCAGAAAGTTCGTTCCAGGTGCCATAAGTACCATCGGCGGGAATCCTGAAACCTCGAGAAGCGAGAAACTCCGCGTACCGCACGCCGCCTAAAACGTAGTTCATTGGCTCCCAACTTCCGGACGCCGCACTCACCGCGCGAAAGACCTTTGACTTCCAGTACCCATACATAGCGATCTCGGCACCGTAGCTTAGCCCCGTCAGGCCGCACCGCTCAGGATCAATGACTCCTTCGTTCGCGAGCTCTTGGCGCACCCATTCCATTGCGCGCAGCGGCCTCTCCACACGATTGATCTCCGACTGAAAATTGCCCGTCCGCGATGAAACATTGGAGTCGCGCGAATTCATCGCAAAGACGGCTACGCCATGTGCAGTCAAAGCCAGGATCGGAACTTCGTCTCCGACCGAGGCGTAGAATCCGGGAGATGATAGATAGTTCGTGAAGACGAGGGGATATCTCAATCCCCTCTTGTAGCCCGGCGGCAGATACAGCCTCCCGTAGAAATCTGCATCGCAGCACGCGATTTGCATCAACCGAACGGTTGGAAGAGATTTCTCGCGAAAGCTTTCGTTCGGTGAGAAGAGACGAGTTGATTTACCAGATTTCAAATCAATCTTCACAAGTTCATCCGGGGTCACGTTCGTACTACGGACCACCACAAGAATCCCACCCTCGAAGCTGATTTCTGAAGAAGGGTTCGGCAGGGCGAGACCTGATTCCTCACGGTAGATCTCCCGAATATGCCCGCCGATATCGACGACATTCACAGAAGAGCTTAATGTGCCGACGCTGACGTAATACAGTTCCCTGCTGTCCGGACTCCAACCTAGCACGGTGTGGACAACGGACGACCCTCTTCCAACAAGAGCCAGAGTCTTCTCCGTGTCACCTTTCGTCGACTTGAGGAGAATTTCTGAGGTTCTGCGTGGAAGCGGCCCGTCGGCTAAATCGCTGCTCGTGTTCTCCACCGTGGCAATCACGTTTCCGTCGGGAGACGAGAACTCCGCCACGCGGACCGTGCGAAGCGCCCGAGCGTTCTTGGCCGAAACTTCTGACGTACTGCTGCCGGGACGCCATTCCTCTGGGAAGCCAACGTAGGAAGGAGCATCCGACTGTGTCATCACCGCAGCTCGCGAACTCCACACGTATGTCCAATGCTCAACTTGGTATTTCCCTTTGGGTTTCGGATTCTTCATCGGAGCGTAGAAGCGGTAGCCATCTTTAACCAGAAGGCTGAGATCCTCAGGTTCTGTCCGCGGTTCCGCTTCCGTGATAGATGCCTTGACCACCGAGATCTCGAGTTGGCCGTTTTTAGTAGAAATCTCGATCTTCTCAAACCCTCTAAGGAGTATTTTGTCGACCGCGGTGTGAATTGAGTGAATTCTCAGTTCCATTCCGCGGCTGTGGTGAATCGTATAGGCGAGCTCCTGACTGTCGGGGCTCCATGCGAACTGCGCCACGGACTTTTGAATGTTTCCGCTGTCCGCTTCAAAAGCACCATCCGGGGACAATACGTAAAGCGCTAAAGAGAGTGCTGTTCCTAGCTGGTCGGTTCGAAGAACGCCGAGCTTCGCCTCGTATTCGTTTTCAAGCGGCATTGCTCGGATCGTTAGATACGCCACCCTGCTTCCATCTGGCGACAGGCAAACTAACGGTATCTGAACCCTGGCCATCAGATCGTCAACAGTCACAAGCGGGCGAATCTCTTGTGCTCGCAAACCCTCGCTCAGAGCAGCACAAAGCAAGAACATTCGTGCACAGGGCCGATACTTCGTCAAACTCAAAACCTCCTCGCAATCAGCTCACCTATTTGTACCGCGCTTCTCCGAAGAACATTTCCCACAATGAGTTGCGTAGCAAACCCATGGCGCTTATTGAAATCTTTATAAGCACTTCTCGATCTTGCCCACGCGGACGCTGTCAATGATGCCTTGGGGTTAGGAAAAATCATCAAGGTTATCGCAAGCGTCAGAAAAACAGCTTTAAGGCCAACTGAAGCGATCGTGGCCCGCCGATCTGGTAGAGCGAGCTGAAGCTCCCGCCGCCGACGTTCTGGTCGAGGCTCCGGCCAAGCATCTGCGTTGCTTGACCGAATTGAGTCGGATTGCTCAGGTCATTCACGGGAGGTCCAAAATTCGGATGATTGAGGAGATTGAACACTTCCGCGCGAAGCTGCAGTTTGACAGACTCCCCGATCGGGAAATCTCGATGCACTGCGAAATCCCACTGCGTGGCGGCAAAACCTCTGAGCGCATTCCGCCCCAGGTTTCCCTGCCGGAGTGCATTTCCGCTGGCATCCGTGGGAGGCGGACAGAATGGACCGATACTTTGCGAACCGTCCGGGCACCCGCCCGCCACTGCTCCAAGCGTACCGTTCAAAATTTTTCCGCCTGGATATTGCGATCCATAAAGATAGAGAGGGATGCCCTGAAGGACATCGGGCCGCACGTTTGCTTGCCCTTTAAAAATCGAACTAAAGTTTCCGTTGAAGACATCTACCGGTGGCGCGGAACGCGCCTGAAGGATGGTTTCAACGGACCAGTGATGCAGAATGATGTTCCCCATCCGGTTGGTCTTCGGTGCCGGAACGTCGTAGGTGACTCCGGCTGAGAATGCATGTCGGATGTCAAAATCCGATGGCCCGCGGCTCGAAGCACTGCTGACCAGCAAATTCGAGCCGTTCCCATACGAACCGGCGGAAGCGGTATCGAGGGAATGCGAAAAAGTGTAGGAAGCCAGCGCCTGCAGCCCCGAAGTGAGTCTCCTCTGAAACTGGACCTGCATTGCATGGTAGTCCGACGTTGCCGAGTTTCCGATAAGCCTTGCGTCAAAGAAAGTCGGGTTCGCGTTGACGATGTCGGCAGTCTGCAAGAGGCGCCGACCGGCAGAACCGAGATAGGTGATGGTCAAAGTCTGCTGATTATCGATCGCCTGCTCAAGTGCGACGTTCCACTCGAGGACGTAAGGCAGCCGAAGATGAGGATCAAACGCTAAGACCGATACATGCGTTGGCGTGATTGGTGGAGGCGCTGCAACGGCCGCACTCAAGGGGAATGTTCCGCCGAGATTGAAACTCGTCGCCCCGAACGGGTACTGAAATTCGAAGTTGATGTTGCCGACTTCGGAGCTGACGAGATCAAAGAAGGTTCCGAAACCACCCCGGAGAACCGTCTGCCATTTTTGATCCGGTCTGAATTGATACGCCAGACCGATGCGGGGTGCCACATTTCCATACGTAGTCTTGAAGATGGACGTCCCCGCCGGTGCTAGCGCCAAGTGTGACAAATCCTTTAAGTCGTACCCCGTTATCGCGGGCAAAGCTGGGCCGTTCGCTGTGGATGGCGTCAAGTCAAGATCCCAGCGCAACCCATAGGTCATCGTTAACCGAGGAGAGATCTTCCAGGTGTCTTGGGCAAATGAACCGAGATTGCGAAAGAGCAGCGTTGTGGAATGCCCGGCCGTGAGGAAGCTGAATGACAGGCTGCCTGTTTCGGCGGAAAGAACGTCCTCAAATGTGGCGTCTTGTGAATACAACCGGTTGCTCACCATAGGCGACAGGCGCCTGAAATCCACGCCGAATTTCAAGCTATGCGACCCTTTCTGAATCGAGAGACTATCGACAAGGTTTACCTGGCGCTGAATCTGCCTACCATTAATGCCGTCATCCAAAAAACCATGAGCAAGGGAATTGACACCCAACTGAAAGAGAGCATTTTGGTTTGAGAAAGGCTCAGGAAACGGCAGGATGGCCAGCGGAACCGCGCCGCCAAAGGTATCGGAGTACAAATGACTGTATGCGTTCGATCGGCTGTAATTGAAGCGCAGATCATTCGCTGCCATCGGTGTGAGAAACCATCCGGTTCCTACCGTCGCCGTTTGCGTCGTGATGTTTGTCGGAGAAACCGTGTTCAAGGCAGCTGATGCGCCGCGTTGAATTGTTTCAGAAGGAGAATAGTTGTAGCGCCCAAATAGATTAAATTTCTTATTGAACCTGTGGTCGATCCGAAGACTGTAAGCATCGAGAGTCGACCGGTTGGCGTAGCTTGCATTCAATTGCGCAATCCCGGTCGCCAAATCGTCTGCTCCATTGGGCAATGGAAAGGCATTGAAGAAGGGTTGCATCGCCGGAACGGCGTTTTGTCGTGCCATACGATCAGGGACGTCCGTTAAAGCGACTTGAGGCAACGCTAGACGTAGCCCCTCATACGAAAAGAAAAAGAACGTGCTGTTTCGCCGGATCGGACCACCAATGGTGCCGCCAAAATCATTCTGCCGCTCTGCAGGCTTGGCCAAACTGAGACTGTCCGCAAACCAGTCGTTCGCGTCCAGCGCTTCATTGCGAAAATAGTCGAATGCGGTACCATGAAACTGGTTCGTGCCGGACCGCGTCACGATGGAAATCTGGCCGCCGGGAGTTCTTCCGAATTCGGGCGCATAGGTGGAAGTCTGAATCCGGAATTCCTGCATCGCATCTACAGATACAAGACTGTTGGTTCCACCCTGAGCATTGAACGATCCAAGTGCTCCCCCTAGTCCGTTTCCGGGAGTTCCTAGCAAACTGACTCCCACTCCGACATTGCCGCTCACACCATCCACCGTCCAATAGTTCGATACGGCCCGCTGGCCGTTCACACTGAATTGGCCTCCATCCGCGAACGTGCTCGCGGTAGGAACGACACCCGGCGTTAGGTAGATCAGCGTCTGAAAACTCCTGCCGTTCATCGGGAGGTTTTCGGCAAACTGGCGGTCCACGACTGTGCTCACGCTCGCGTCCGTCGTATTGATCAGTGGCGCGCCGCCTTCTACGGTCACGGTGACCGAAGATGCGCCGAGGGGCAGAGTAAAGTTGAGGCTCAGAGAGTCTTGGACGTTCAAGATGAGGTCGGGTTTGATGATGCCTTTGAATCCGAATTTCGATACTTGAATGCGATATGGTCCAGGCGGGAGATTTTCGACCGCATAGAGACCTTCGGCATTCGTCGAAGTCACGTACTTCGCGCCCGTCGCGTCGTTCACGACGATCACTTCGGCACCCGCGATCGACTTCGAGTCGGGATCGAACACAATTCCACGGATCGAGCCGTTCGGGGATTGAGCAAACACGCAACAACTCGAAACCAAAAAGAACAAGCCCACCAAAATCACGCGCACGAAAGTCTCCTCACTCCGAGAGATGTGCAGACTTGTCATGCTTCCGCTGCAACCCCGCACTTTCGTACCACGCAAAATGCAAACGACCTCGGAGACACCCCTCCTCCGGGTTGCGGCGACTAGACTACGTGCTGGTTTTTCTTTTTCGGGATTCTTCTTTTTTTGTCCGGATTTCCGGACATTGGCGACAAACTATTTTGTGCTCTTACGGATGATTCGCGTTCACTTTGAGGTAGGCGTACATGAGAGGAGCACCGCTCGGTTTGTTGCTTCCGCCAGGGGGCTCGACAGTGATAAATACGGCATCGATCTGATCGAGGGTTTTCTTGTCGTTGAACTTCATCACCCAACGTTTCTTAGAAACATTGTCTTCATAGAACATTCCGAGCTTCAAAACCTGCGCACGGTCCGGTCCCCGGCTGCCCCATGCCTGAAATGTGCTCGCATTTTTGGGTCCCGGTAGGTCGTTCAAGTCGTAGGCGTAAAAGATGAGCGACTTCCCTTTCGTGTAGAACACCCGGCCAAATGCCTTCTGTGTTTTCCCGCTGCTCAGGACATCGTGGACCTCCGTTATATAGAGGTCCCGCGCGCCCATCAGTTCCCGGATGTCGCGATCCTTGGCGAGCAGTTCCTGCTGCTCTTCCGTAATCCGTTCGCGATCATTCAGAGCGCGAGAAAGTTCCGCAACCTTCGCCTCGAGACTTGCTGCGCGGATTACCTCTTCGGGCCTTCCCTGTTCCAAACTTTTTAGCTTCTTGTCCGTGGCTTCGAGCGCTTCACGGCTTAACGCAGCCTGCTGCGCGTTGCGGTCACGCTCTTGCGCCAACTCCTCTTTGCTTTTTTCGGTCGTGTCGAGTGCCAGTTGTTTCTCGGATTCAGAGGCTTTGAGCTTTGCGTTTTCGCTCAATTTCTGTGCAATTTCTCGCCGAAGTTCG
>WNFE01000968.1_pt1 | contig 20622 bp, 20 predicted proteins | sample 5400451 | NCBI WGS metagenome assembly WNFE01 (sample SAMN13153344, study PRJNA577476) | soil metagenome | isolation source: 200 cm saprolite under Douglas fir tree site 2 hole 2 | place: USA:California | collected 2015-04-18
CACGTCATCACGTTGGCTCCAATTTAGTCTCAGCGAAGCCAACACCTACGTTGCCGCCAATCCGCTGCGCTCTGGCAGACGCAACCGCACCAAAGAGAGCATTGACACGGTGTGTCATCGGCACCTTGATTCCGATATCGGGGAGCCCGACCTCAATTCGCTCCCGGCCTCCGGTACAGTTCCCACGTCAACCGCCATCCTCTCGACATCGCCCGGCAAATATCCGATCCTCCGGCGCGTTGTCGGTTTTACCTTCACCCACCGGGAAAGCACGCTTAAACTGCGCACCATCGTCTTAGGCAGCTATCTCGATTGCACCGGCTGCAACCGGATTCTCCACCTGCAAGGATTGCCGAATTGCGAGTACGATCCGGCGTATCCATTTACCGTCGAACACCCTTGCGATTCCACTTGGAATCCCGCTGGCCGTCGGTTGGATATTTCAGCAACGAACACCATGCTTTCGCCTCGCGCAATCCCATTGCGAAAGCGTCTCGGTGAGTACACGAATTCCGAACACGATTGGGCGTGGATTCTGCACGCGCTTGCCCATGTAAATGGTGTGGTGGAGTGGTGACCAAAGGAGCCTGCAGCGGGGGTGTCGTGCACGGGTTTTACGCAGGTATTGAGGGCATGCTCCTGCATTCGATTTCGTGGTGGTGCGAAAACGGTGCTTCGCACCGGATGTATGTTGACACTCCACCCCTTCGAGGGTGCTGCAGAGCGTTCCGGGGCGCTCCAGAGCGACCGGTTCCGAATGAATGACTTGCGGTTTTGAAGGCGCTGCAGAGCGCCCCAAGTTTACTTGCGAAAAGAGGTAACTATGGCCGAAGAAATCACATCTGCGAAGAAGAACGGGTCGCAGAATTTCCGGATTCACACTGCCAGCACGAAGGTGACTCAATCGGAGTTGAATGAGCTCGAACGCGCGGCGACGGAGCGCGGCATCCGGCTTGGCGAATGGATCCGCGAGGTGCTCTTTCGAGAGCTTCGCGGCAGCGATCAGATGAACTCCGGTAGCCACATCAACTACGGATATCGACTCCTAGCAGAGGTGGTTGGTATGCGAGTTTTCCTGAACCACGTACTTTCTATCATGTCACGCGGGGAGTGGCTGGACGCTGAACAATACCAGGAAATCCTGCGGCAGGTGAAGGCGAAGAAACATGGATGGGCTCAAGAGCTTTTGGCGGAGCAACCACCAGATACGCACGGATAAGACTCATCGCGACCATTCCCTGGATGCGCGAGCGTAGCCGAGGCGCGGCCTGTGTCAAGGCTCTGCGACCGCTACGCGGCGGACGTTGTCCGGCCTTGACACAGACCGCTACAGCCTCGGCTTTCTGTCTCCGACTATCCGGGAATGGCAGCATGAGATGAAGCTGCGCGCACCCCGACGGCACTTCAGTATCCCGCGACGTGCAACCAGCGAAACTGCCATTTGTGTGTGGGGGAATGTGCTTCCCTAGAAACGAACATTCCGTGCGAAGATTTACACAGTTAGCATGGAAGAAAATGTGTGTAGGTACTGCATCCATGAATTCCGACCTTCTAGGTACCACCCGGATCAAAAAGTCTGCAGCTCACGAGATTGTCAGCGCCGCCGCCGCACAGAGTACCATCGGAAAAAGCTTGTTGAAGATGCCGCTTATCGAGAGCAATGCCGCGACAGTCAACAAAAGTGGCGCGAGAAAAACCCCCACTATATGAAGCGCTATTGGGCAGACCGGCGATCCGGCGACCGTCTCAATACAAAACAATCCCTAACGTCCGAACTAAACCGGCTCCTGAAATTGGTAAAGAACAACTCGGCTGTCGATCTTCGTTCGCTGGATGCAAGCATTTGGCTTGTCTCTACAGATGGGTTCTGTGAAAAGAACAACCTTGCTTCCGCCAAAATCATCATTGTGCAAGGTATTCCACACTCCACGGGCTAGGATCGGGTCAGTAAAGAACATCTCTTTGAACCTAGCTTCGCACCCGTCATATAACTATTACTGTTCGGAGAATCCAGCATTGGGCGTTAAGGCAGTCGCCTTCCGGGTGGCCACGCCGGCCAGCGGTCCGCAAGAGCAGCCATGACTCTTACAGGGCGCGCCCCAGCTCCCATCGCGGGACATCCGCGCATTCGGACGACTGACAGCCATGGAAGAAACAGGACAACAGAAGCCTTCAGCGTCGGAACAAGGTCATGGCGCAACCCGCGTCGTGGAATACGTCCGCATGTCAACCGAGCACCAACAATACTCAACTGATAATCAACGGAAAGTCATCCAGCAATATGCCGAAGGCCGAGGAATGATCATCACGCGGACATACACGGATGCCGGCAAAAGCGGCCTTCGAATTGACGGTCGAGATGCGTTGAAAGAGTTGATTCGCGATGTGGAGAATGGCCAAGCGAATTTCAGTGCAATTCTTGTCTACGATGTCAGCCGTTGGGGACGATTCCAGGATGCCGACGAGAGCGCCTATTACGAGTACATTTGCCGACGCGCGAAGATTGATGTGCACTATTGCGCCGAGCAATTTGAGAATGATGGCAGCCCCATTTCGACAATCGTTAAGGGCGTGAAGCGGGCCATGGCCGGTGAGTACAGCCGCGAGCTTTCCGCCAAGGTCTTTATCGGGCAATGTCGCCTTATCGAACTCGGATTTCGCCAGGGCGGCTCAGCAGGGTTTGGGCTTCGTCGGATGCTGCGTGACGTGACCGGCCAACACAAGGGAGTGCTCAACCGGGGAGAACAAAAGAGCATACAGACCGACCGAGTCATTCTTGTTCCAGGGCCGCCCGAGGAAATGGAGATCGTTCGTTGGATGTACCGCATGTTCGTGGAAGAAAGAATGCTCGAATCAAGACTCCCCAAGATGTTGAACGAACGCGGCATTACCACAGATTTCGGGCAGGCCTGGACTCAAGGAACGATTCACCAGATCTTGACGAACGAGAAGTATGTTGGCAACAACATTTACAACAGAATGTCCTTCAAGCTGAAGAAAAAACGCGTTCTAAATCCGCCCGAGATGTGGATTCGTAGCGATGCGGTATTTGAATCGATTGTGCCAGCCGAACTATTCACGAGGGCGCATAACATCATTCGCGAACGTAGCCGCAAATACAGCAATGACGAATTGCTCGGCCAACCTCGCAGCTTGTTGGAGCGCGAAGGGCGTCTCTCTGGTCTTCTGATCGACGAGACTGACGGCAATGGCTTCCAGTTCGGTCTATCGCGGCCCGGTTTCGCAGCCTGATCCGGGCATATGGATTGATTGGGTATGCGGCACGCGCATTACAGGCGCTGAGCAACTGCGCCCAGCGCCCGGTTACTCAAGCGAACTTCGCTCGACTGCATAAGGGCTGGCGGTCCGCCGGCTCGTGAAAAATTGGCAATTACCAAAAACTGGTTAAGCCAGCCGGTGCGAGGTCCCAAGCGGCGCATTTAGTTAACGCCGGGCGTTCCCTTCCAATCGATAATGTCAACCAGGTTCCAGGGGTTCCCAATGAGATTCATTTGCAACTCTCCCTGCTTATCGATCACGAACTCGGCTGCAGGATACAACACGCCTGTGCTCTTACTCTTATCGGTGTCGTTCAAGTCGAATTCGCCAGCCGTCAAGTTATAAGCACTAGATCGGGTGTCCCAGTACACCTCACCGAACTTCAGGAGCCTGTTAGTGACAAAATGAATCTTCCGCCCAGTTGGAGTTGGAATCACTTGGATATAACTGCAGTCATATCCCAGAGTGCCCGTGGCCTCGATGTGACCCGCCGCTTTCATCTTGCTGAGCGCGTTGACCAACCCTTGATCCCCGCCCTTCTGAAACGCGTCGACGAGAATTTGCTTGTCTGTCTGGCTAGAGTAGTCATAGATGTTTAGGGTGATGCTGAATTGAGATCCCATCTGGGTGCTTGTGCCCATGGCAGTGGCATCAATCGTTTCTGACTTGTTAGCCGAGAAACCGGGAGTACTTCCTGCGATGAGCAGGCCGGTAATCAGCAAACTACCGAGGGTAAGTTTGAGCGTTCTTTGAACCGCATTCTTGTTTTGTAACATTTTCATTCCTCCTTATATGAAATATGAACTTCATCGACAAATAATCTGGTCTACTGATGGGCCAACCGAAAAGAGTTGGCTCGGCCACATGAACCATGGTTTTGGAAGACGTGGCCGGACTGCATCAACTCCATCAATCCCCTACGACTTGTGCTTGGGGGTTTTCGAACCCAGAGTCGAGATCAACGGCTCGGCTGCTGGAGGCACAGCGACAGCTTTGGACAGAACAATATCCCTCGCCGAAACCTTTTCGCCGTACACGCGGCGGTTGTCGCCATTGTCCGGACGAATTGTCGAGCCTTCGAGGGAGACGCCGGCAAACAGGCCACGTGCCCTGGAGTAGCTCAAGATTTCTGCTCGCAGGGTCGCATCCGTGTCGGCAGACGCATCGCGGCCGACCGGGCCCGCGGCCACGGAAGCATCCGCTCCCAGCTTCACCTTGCTGGCGAGGATACCGCTCGCGCCGCTTTCATTCATCACCAGCAACACAAAGTCTGTAGCTTGCCCACCGATCTGAAAGCCGAAGCTTCCACCCTCGAGGGCCATCATCGTGGGAGCGCCCCAAGGTCCCCGAAAATCTTGCCCCTGGCGGCATGACATTGCGCCCCGCCCGTAACTTCCGCCAACGATGAACGCGGCTTTTAGGACGGAGGGAAAGACAACGACGCAATCTGCCTTGTCGAGTAACTCCTGCGGAATGCTGTCAGGAACGTCGAGAATCTCTTTCAATACCCTGCCGCTATCTTTCAATCTGTCGTCAACTTTGGTTTGGGCCGATGCGCTCGCCAGCGCAGCAAAGAGTGGTACAGCGGCCAATAGAATACTGCTCAGATAAGTCAGCAACTTTCGCATATTATTGTTCTCCTGTCAGTTGTGTGAAATCGTTCGCTACTTGTTTGTCGTCCCGGGGATCGCCTCGGGTTATTGCGCTTCGCCGGTATCGTTGGTTGACGGCGATTGTTTTTCGGCGACCGCAACTTTGGTCGCATTTTGTTCGGCATTGGACGGCACTACCTGCATGCCGGAACCCTGTCCCTCAACCCAGACTTGGCTTAGAAACTCAGTCTCGCCGTACTTGTTGAAAGTGACATCGCTCTGGGCATGAGGAGTTTCTGAGGTGGTAACTGCAAACTCCACGAAGACCGAGTGTGAGCGACTGGCGTCTTCGATCAACAACAAGTTGTCGTCTTCGTTCGGCACGCTCACCGTGTAACTACCTGCAGGCAGCTTCGTATTCCCCGCATAAAACGCCGACGGTGCCACAAATGTCACCCTGTTGGTGATCTGCGCCATCGCTGGAATTGCACACAGGATTGATAGCAAGCCCATGAGCACAATCAGTTTCTTTACAGCGTTCATTTTTGTTTCTCCCTCTGTCGGCTGTATTTAGGCTCGGCCTAGTCATTCTTGACAAGGATGCTGTGCCCTTAACGAGTAAATGCATTAGGCATGCCAAAGTTGTGTGGTGCAGGAGATCGTGGCAAGTGATTGAATGTAGGAGAAGATCAGGACGGCACCTATCGCAATCCCGAGTCCCACCGATAAACTCTGCGTCACTCTGTCGACAGGTGTCGCCCGGTGGTCACTTAAAGACTGGATCATCTTAGGCGTCTGCTCTATGTTCACGGAGTAGTGCAGATAGACACGCGGACAAGACCTGCTTCGCGGAAGTAACGCAATGGCTATTTCGGAGTTCAATCCATCTCGAAGGCGAGATATTGCAGTTTCCCGTTACGTTCTACTTGGAGGACGACCGGATCACCAGGATTGAGTGCGCGAACGATCGTCTGCAACTGGCTCACCGTCTGCAGCGGGGTGCGATCGATTGCACGAATGATGTCCCCGGTTTTTAGTCCCGTATCCGGGGTTTTTGACTCAGCGGCTTGAGCTAACACTACAATCCCAGACTCGCTGCGTACGCCAGCCAGCGCTGACCTCACGCTCCCGTCCAGGTCCGTGACAAAAACGCTCAGCTCCCGGAGCAAGCTCTTCTGCAGGTCAGGAACATCAGCTAACTCCTCGAGCTTGTCGTGATACACCTTCACGGGAATGTTGAAGGACATCCGGCTCATGCCTCGAAGCACATCGATTTTTATAATCTGATCAGCTGGGTGCAGATAGAGTGCAGCCATGAAGTCGGGAAGACCCAGGATTGGGTGATCGTCGATGGCAAGCACGATGTCCTGTACCTGCAGACCCGCTGCTTCCGCCATTCCTCCAGGAAGCGTGTCGGAAATGATAGTTCCCCAGCTCCTCGCCAACCCCAGGCCATCCGCTAGTGTAGGTGTGATGGTCTGCGCTTTCGCGCCGATTGCGACCCGCTGCACATGGCCGTACTTGCGAAGATTCTGATAATCGAAATTGACGATGGCCGCGGGAATCGCAAAGCCCAGCCCTTCGCTGCCGCCACCTGTGCTTAACATTAACGTGTTAATACCAACAACATTGCCATCAATATCCACCAGCGGCCCACCGCTGTTTCCCGGATTCATCGCTGCGTCAGTCTGGATATAGACCATGGGCTCATCGGGATCGGGTTGCCGCGCGACCGAGCTGACCACGCCCATCGTGACTGAATCCCGGAGTCCCTCGGGACTGCCGATCGCAAGCACAAGTTCTCCCTGGCGGACTCGCTTCTCACTGCCTAGAGTAAGCGTGGGCAAGTGCGATGCCTCCACTTTAAGGAGCGCCAAATCCGACGCTTTGTGTGTACCTAACAGTTTGGCGTCGAAGATCTGCGTGGCGCGAACGGCCTGGGGTTCGAGCGGGGAATTTGTCGGCGGTGGTGGAAGGATCACGCGGATGCGTTGCGCGCCTTCCACCACGTGGGCGTTGGTCATGATGTATCCGTCAGGATCAACGATGACCCCCGACCCAATAGCATGCTCCCGGACGATGACTGCCGTATTTGCGTGTCCGTGATCCTCCACGGGCCGTAGCCGGTGACCACGATCTGGACCACCGCGGGCGAAACCTTCGCCACCACTGCTTCGAGAGAGCTGTCCAGCTCTCGCAGGAAGTTCGATGGCCTGGCCGTTACCGATATGTCAGTGGCAACTCCGGTGTGCCGCGTTTGCGCGTGCGCGAAAGTAGCTAGCAGCAAACAAGCCATACCGCGTTTGATGTGCAGTCTTGTCATCGCTTCAACCAATCTGGAACAGACTCAATATCGTATGTCTGTCTTCTCCAGGTTAATTGCAGTTGGAGTTCCATCGGGTGCGAGTCTCCTCGATGGGGGTGGACAGCGACGCCCGGTCTCTACACGGCATTTATCAGCGTACGCTTCTGACCCGCAAGTGCGAACGGCGTCGAAATGCCGACATCGCCATCCCCCTGTCGACACCATGGGCGTTTCATATTCTCTGCTTGCTGATCACACAAACCTTGGAAAAGCATTGTGTTAACGGCAACCGGAAGGTTTGGAGAGCTGCATGCAATCAGATGGAGTTGAAAAGGAGAAATGACAATGGCAAATCAAGAGACTAGAAAGTGCGCACACATACCTTGTCTGTGCGATGTCCCACGTGGACAAAAGTACTGCGGAGACTCGTGCCGCGACGCAGGAAGCGACGACATGGAGATCGCGTGTCACTGCGACCATGCATTATGTCCGCTCACGATTCGGGAGTTTGTATCTCGCCTTGCCGCTCAGACGGCCAACTGATTCATGACAGAACTGGCGGTGACCATCAATGCGTCCCGCCGCAGGAGAATTGATATGTTCTTAAAACAAAGTTTGTCTTTTTTTCTTTCCTTGTGCCTCTTGCTAACCACCGCCCCGGGGGTGTTCGCCGATCAGGCCCCCCAATCCGAGGCAACACCACCGGTTCAGGCCGCACAACAGACTCCGGCACAGCTGCAGCAGCTCGTAGCGCCGATTGCATTGTATCCGGATGCATTGGTTGCGCAGATTCTGGCGGCCGCTACCTATCCCGACCAGATTGTGGAAGCGGACCGCTGGCTCCAGCAACATACCGATCTAAAGGGAGCACAACTCGGCCAGGAGGTCGACAAGCAACCTTGGGATCCAAGCGTGAAGGCCCTTACCGAATTTCCCTCGGTGCTCGCCAACATGGACAAGAACCTCTCGTGGACCTCGTCGCTCGGCGACTCTTACGTCAACCAGCAGCAGGAAGTAATGAACGCCGTTCAGGCGATGCGTGATCGTGCGCAGAAAGCGGGAAACTTAAAGAGCACATCACAGGAGAACGTGACGACGCAAGGACAAACCATTGTGATCGAACCTGCCGACCCTGAGATTGTTTACGTTCCTGAGTATGACCCTTGGCTCGTGTACGGAGAGCCCATCGGGATTTGGCCAGGTTGGTATTCGTATCCAGGACTGTACCTTGGCGGCCCTGGAATTGCGTTTGGGTTGGGCTTTGGAATTGGTTATTTCGGCGGGTTTGGTTGGGGATGGCACCACTGGGGATCTGACTGGCATCACCACGATGTCATTTATAACCACAACACTTACGTATCCCACAGTAGAATCTTCGCCAATCACAACACCTTCAATCGCGGGCGTTCCAACTTTAATCATGGAGGCGGATTTCATGGTGGAAACGGATTTCAGGGTCGCGGCCCTGGTGGAAATCCGGGGTTCCGAAATCCGGGCGGCCATGGATCAGCCCCGCAGCATGGATTCGTAGCTCCGCAACACGGATCTGCGGCGCCGCATGTTCAGCCCGGTGGTCATTCCGGGGCGTTCGGCGGCTTTAATCATGGAGGAGTTGCTAGAGGATTCTCCTCTCGCGGGCAGTCGAGCTTCGGCGGCTTTCACGGCGGCGGAGGTTTCCACGGCGGTGGCGGTGGGGGTTTTCACGGTGGCGGAGGTCGCCGGTAACCCGGTTCATTCATAGAAAACCAACTTACATAGGGAGAATGAAATCATGCACACGACGAATTTGATTACCGCGACAGCTTCCAAACCGAGGCTCAACTGGGTAGGTGCCCTAAGCGCTCTTGCATTGTTAATTGCGAGTTGCTCTCAAACGAGTCACGCTCAGAAATCGGGACTCGAAACCTTTTCGTCCCCGGGGAAAGCGACGAGCGCTCTGTTCCAGGCTGTTCAGAATAGCGATGAGGAGGCTCTGGAAAGGATCCTCAGAGCCGGCAAGGAAGTGACTTCGTCAAATGACGAGATCGAGGACAAACTCGAACGCGAGCGGTTCAGCCAGAAATATCAGGAGATGCACCGTCTGGTTCGAGAACCCGACGGAAGCACGGTACTGTATATCGGCGCGGAAAACTGGCCCTTCCCCATTCCGCTGGTCTCAAAGAACGGCGCCTGGTACTTCGATTCCGATTCCGGTCAACGGGAAATTCTGTATCGGACTATCGGCGAGAATGAGACCACCGCAATTGAGGTCTGCCGCGTACTGTCAAAAGCAAATCACAGCGAGACAGAAGCCACCGTCGACGACCAAGTCAAACGATATGCGCAAAGCCTCGAGCGTGGCGCTACTGGGAATGCTGATGCTCAAAATGCTGATGCTCAAAACGCTGACAGACAGCCGTCTCCTTTCCACGGTTACTACTTTCGAGTGGTGGCAGGGAATGCTCCGGCCGCGACAACCGTCACCCGCAGCACGAAGACTGGCGCCGTGGCGCTGGTAGCTTATCCAGTGGATTACCCGTCGTCAGGGGTCATGACTTTCATAGTTACCAAGACCGGTACTCTGTACGAAAAGGACCTGGGATCTAAAACGACGACGGTCGCAAAAAACTTAGTACGCAGCCCGGATTCGAGCTGGCATATCGCCGCAGTGAAGTAACGAGGTCATAGAGAAAGGTCTGTGGAAAATGAAAACGAGCGAGAAAACTGCAAGTCGGTCGGCCGCTGGCAGCGGAACAATTGCTCTAGGTGGCGAACTCACCGTCAACCGTCTGGGCTTCGGGGCCATGCGCCTTACGGGCGACGGAATCTGGGGGCCACCTAAGGATCCCGCGACAGCAATTGCCGTTCTTCGCCGCGCCATCGAGTTCGGAGTCAACTTCATAGATACGGCTGATTCTTATGGCCCCTATGTCAACGAAGAATTGATCGCCGAGGCGCTGGCGCCTTATCCCAAGCATCTTGTCATCGCGACCAAGGGTGGATGGAATCGGCCCGGGCCGAATCAGTGGACACACGACGCTACACCGGCACACTTGCGCAAAGCGGTGGAAGGTAGCCTGAAGAGACTGCGTCTCGACCGGATCGACGTCTACCAGTTGCACATTCCCGATCCGGTGGTGCCTTTCGACGCGTCGATCGAAACCCTTGCTAACATGCAATCCGAAGGAAAGATCCGGTTCGTCGCATTGTCGAATGTCACCGTGGAGCACGTCGAGCGAGCGCGGAAAATCGTACCGATCGTGTCGGTCCAGAACCGGTACAGTTTCGCTGATCGCGAATGGGACAATGTCGTCGATTATTGCGAGCGCAATGGGATCGCGTTCATCCCCTGGTTTCCGCTGGGAGGGGGGACGGTGGCCGGCAGGTTGCTGGAGAAGGTTGCGAAAGCGGGCCAAGTGAAACCTATCCAGATCGCGTTGGCGTGGTTGCTGAAGCGGTCCCCGATTATGTTGCCCATCCCTGGGACGTCCTCGATTGCACATCTCGAGGAAAACATGCAGGCGGCAGCATTGCAATTGACTGACGAAGAATACATGGGCTTATCTGGCGTTATCGAACTGGCGTCCTGATCACGCCGGCCGCGACTGTTCCTTTGAATGTTGGGGCTGCGGGCCAGGTCACAAATGGAGGGTTAAACGCAATGGAGAAAGCTGGCACTAAAGACAAATTTTCGCGTCGCGGATTTCTTGGAGTCGGCTCGGCAGCCTTGGCAGCCGCGGCTGGAAGTTTAGCGGTAAGCGCCGCTATGGCGCAGGAAAATCAGCCACGAACTGACCGGAGCGCAACCGATCCTGGTCCCGCAAATACGCCCCTTGACGCGCAGAACCCCGATTCCGCGTGGCCACCCGCAACGGATTCCAAGAGCTTGGTTCAAAACTTCAAATATCCGTTCTCTCTTGCGAACAAGCGCACTTACGAAGGCGGATGGTCGCGGGAAGTGACCGTTCGGGAACTGCCTGTCTCGAAGACCATGGCAGGCGTAAACATGAGACTCACTGCCGGGGGTGTTCGCGAACTGCACTGGCACACGGCAGACGAATGGGCAATCGTATTCTACGGGTCCGCGCGTATCACAGCCATTGATCGGGACGGCAAGAGTTTTGTGGCCGATGTAAAGAAAAATGATCTGTGGTATTTCCCCAGCGGGATTCCCCATTCGATTCAAGGACTCGATCCGGACGGTACAGAATTCATGTTGGTATTCGACGAGGGAGATTTCTCTGAGTCAGATACGGTCCTGCTGAGCGACGCGATGGCGCACCTGCCGCGCGAGATCCTGTCAAAGAACTTTGGTGTTGTCGAACCAGCTTTGAAGAATCTTCCCAAGCAAGAGTTATTCATTTTCCAGGCTGAAGTTCCTGGATCACTCGACGCCGACCAGAAATCAGCTGCAGGAGCGCCTGGGAAGTCGGTCAGCGATTTCGCTTTTCGCACGATGGAAATGCCGCCGACCAAGCGCACGAAAGGCGGAGAGGTGCGCATCGTTGATTCGAGCACGTTCAAGGCCTCAACTAACGTTGCGATGGCCATGGTCACGGTCCACCCGGGAGGGATGCGCGAACTGCACTGGCACCCCAACGCCGACGAATGGCAGTATTACATCTCGGGCAAGGGAAGAATGACTGTAGTCTCGACAGGGAACCGCGCTCGCACGATGGACTTTCAGGCGGGAGACGTCGGGTACGTTGAAAAAACTCTGCTGCATTACATAGAGAATACCGGGGACACAGACCTGGTCTTCCTGGAGATGTTCAAAAGCAGCTTCTACCAGGATCTGTCGCTTTCACAGTGGTTGTCCCACACGCCGCCCGAACTGGTGATGGCGCATCTCAATATCGACAAGGCAACCATGGACACGATACCGAGAGACGAACTCGTGATCGTGCCGCGTTAGTACGAACGCTCGGGCTGTCCTGCGGCGGATGGAAGCAACTCAATCGACATCGCCGCGTTGGTTTCTAGAGTCGTCGCGTCGATGCCAATGGCCATGCCTTTTATGCGAGAACACTGACACGAAACCAATTCTAATAATTATTTCGTATGTAGCTCGACGGTAATGTCGTTGTCACTCGGCGAGTTCTGTCCGGGCGAGGTCATCCTAGACGACAACTCTCGTCGCCGGTGGTGTGATCACTTACTGGTTCGTACCGTTATCGCGCAGCAATCGTCAGCTTATCGACCACGTGGCTGTGGACCGCAAAGGACTTCGCGATCTCCCGAACTTTTTCGCGCTGCTCTTTCGTTGCGACGGTGCCTCTCAGCTCGATGCGGTCGCCCGCAACCGTCACGTTTACTCGACTTCGTGCGAGGGTTGGCTCGCTCTCCAAGGCCACTGCAATTTCGTTGGCCACTTCGGCGGCCTTAGACGTCGTCGAGTCCGCGGTGGCATTCGAGCTTGTGTAGGTGGTGGCGGTCGCACCTTCAACAGCCGGAGCATTGATCGTCAAACGGTCCTCGATCCGGGTGACATGGGGAAGGGCCTTGACCGAGTTGACGGCACGCCACCTGTCTCTTTTCGATGCGACCGGCCCTTTGAGGACAACCACTCCGTTACTGACATTGACCTCGATGCTCTGAAAGGCCGCGTCAGCCGCGAACTGCTGTTGGATTTCGCGCCGTAGATCTTGGTCGCGCCGCTGTGCCGCGCTCAGCGTTTGCGTCTCGCTTGGCGCAGACGCTGTGTCCGGTTCCGCTGTCACGGCCTGGGCCGACTGTTGCGCAAAGAGAATACCCTGCCCCTGCCCGCAGAGTAGAGCAGAGAGTACTGCTGCTGTTCTGCAAACGCTCATTCCAAAATGTTCTTTCATCATTTGTGTTACCTCCGCCCGGTAATTGAGCAACTCGTATGCCATACGTCTCGCGGGAAACAGACCGCCTAGAGGAACATCTGCGTCGGCGCTCAATCGCGAAAGCCAACCGGGTGTCGATATTTCGACACCGCCGTCAGACAGTTCGTAGTCGCGCGCCTGTTTTAGACGGCTGCGCTTGGCACTTGGATTGCACTCGGAAAGTGGAAGAGGCAGTTACAACATAGTGCTGGCGGACGATTGATGTTCCTCGGCGCAGCATAGGAGAAAACAGCATGAACACCGACTATATCTTTCTGTGCGGAGTGATGTGGTGCAGGTTCGGAGAACAAGACGCCGGCAGGGAGCTAATGAGGGCTGCCGATTCTATGGATCCGGACATGAGCGCACTTGCCTCGGCGATGTTGGTGAAAGGTGCGAGTCGCTTGATGGAGTTTGGAAAAACGGGCACAGCTTGAGACCTGCGAATTCACAACTCTTCAGAGACAGCGTTCGCGTCTAAAGACAAATTAGAGCAATGAATCACATCCTCCTTATTGATGACGATGACGTCCTGGTCAACCTTCTCCGGGAGTTCCTCGAACGGGAAGGTTTTGCTGTAGATGCCGCTTACGACTATGATTCCGGCCTAACCCGTGCTTTAAGCAGCGATCACGAACTGGTCGTAGTTGATGTCATGCTCCCCGGTGGATCGGGATTAGACCTTCTGAAAACAGTGCGTGCGTCATCCAAAATTCCGGTCGTCCTTCTCAGTGCGATGGGAGACGCGGTAGATCGCATTATCGGTCTGCAAATTGGAGCAGACGACTATCTTGCGAAACCGTTTGAACCTCGTGAACTGGTAGCCCGCATACATGCGATTCTGCGACGCACCCGCGATATACCCACGGATGGCAACGAAATCAAAGTCGGCGACGTAGCGCTCTCGGCCAGCCGAAGAGCGGTCGTCTGTTCCGAAAGATCGGTCGAACTAACAGCTGTCGAATTCAACGTGCTGGAATGTCTGCTGCGTAACGCGGGCAGTATTGTCAGCAGACAAACTCTCGCCGAGAGGGCGCTGGGTAGGCCGCTGGCCCCGTTTGACCGCAGTGTCGACGTACACGTCCACAACTTGCGGAAAAAGTTTCCAATAATGCCCTACGAGCGGATCAAAACCATTCGCGGTGCCGGTTATGTCTACACTCCACCGCTCATAAAGGATCCTGAATAGGCGGGCGCCTGTTCTGGACAATTCTTTCTTGGTGTCGAATCAGTTTTCAATATTCAGCAGCATGGGCTCGCTCACACAGATTTACCATTCTTAACCATCTCTTAACCGTCCGCTTCCTGGCGCCGGAATCTAACTAGATATGACAGCTGGTATTCAGCCGTCTAAAGGAGAAAAACAAATGAAATTGTCAAAGCTTAGTATGATCGCTGGTTTTATCATCGCATTTACTCTCATTTTCGAATTGGCCGCTCACGCGGACGAAATCAATCAGTCCACGAAGATTTCGTTCAGCGAAGCGGTGCAGGTGCCAGGGAGGGTCTTGCCGGCGGGTAACTATGAGTTCGTGCTGGCAAGGACTGACGCCAGCCGCAATATTGTGCAAATTTTCAATGCGGACGGCACCGAGCTCTATGCGACCGTTCAAACGATCCCCACCGAGCGTGCGCGGGAGACCGACGGCACTTCCATCACTCTAGCCCAGCGCCCAGATGGCAAACCTGATGCTATCGTGACCTGGTTCTATCCTGGCATGGGTACTGGACACGAATTCGTGTACTCCAAGCCGGAGGAAACGGAACTAACTCAGGATGCGAAGCAAACCTTCGTAGGCGACCATGGAATGATGGTCAGCTCCGGCACGAGCGAAGCGGGCAACTAACACAATGCCTGACGCCCGGCATTCACTCCTGTCAACATCAACGCGAGTGAATGCCAGGCCCCGGCAGAACATAGACGCCAAACTGTCGACGCTCCGACACAACTTTGTTCTTAGCGTTTTGCTTGCGGCTGGAACTAGACTTGCTATGAATTGAGCGGAGGACAAGACTGTGGCTAAGGCTGCGATTGACGGCATTGTTCAAGAAGCCCGGCCCGACGAACTTCTCATCGATCTGATCAACCGTACTGGTGCTTCGGTCCCCCACGTCTGTTACCACCCCCAACTCGGCCCGGTTCAGACGTGTGACACGTGCATGGTTGAAGTGAATGGCCGCCTGGTTCGGGCCTGTGCAACCGAAGTCGCCGATGGAATGAAGGTATCCACCAAGTCAGCGAAGGCGTCGGCCGCCCAGGTGGAGGCATTTGATCGGATTCTCAGTAACCACCTGCTCTACTGCACAGTCTGCGACAACAACAACGGCAATTGCACTGTCCACAACACGACGAAGATGCTGGCCATCGAGCATCAGCGAATCCCCTTTCGATCGAAGCCCTACGAGGTCGATAACACGAATCCGTTCTATCGCTATGATCCTGATCAATGCATTCTCTGCGGCCGCTGCGTAGAGGCTTGTCAAAATGTCGAGGTTAACGAAACGCTTTCCATCAACTGGGAAGATCCCAATCCCCGCGTGCTCTGGGATGGCGGCTCAACCATTGGGGAGTCGAGCTGCGTTTCGTGCGGCCACTGCGTCACCGTCTGTCCCTGCAATGCCCTGATGGAAAAAAGCATGTTGGGTCATGCCGGCTTCTTAACTTCTCTGAAGAAGTCTGCTTTAAGCGGCATGATCGACGTCGTCAAGGGTGTTGAACCGGAAACCGGCTATGGAAGCATTCTTCAGGTCTCCGAGGCCGAATCCGCAATGCGAGAGCACCGCATCCGCAAAACGAAGACAGTTTGCACGTACTGCGGCGTCGGTTGCACCTTCGATGTGTGGACCAAGGATCGTCACATTCTCAAAGTGGCGCCGGAACATGGCCCAGCCAACGGGATATCGACTTGCGTAAAGGGAAAGTTCGGCTGGGGTCACATCAACAGCGAGGATCGCCTCACAACCCCGCTGATTCGCGAAGGCGACAAGTTTCGCCAGGCCAGCTGGGACGAGGCACTCAGCCTGGTTGCCAGCAAATTGTCGGTGCTCAAGACGAAGAACGGTCCAGATTCGATTGCGTTCATCTCTTCGTCCAAGTGTACGAACGAAGAAAGCTACCTGATGCAAAAGTTGGCGCGAGCCGTGATGGGTACGAACAACGTCGACAATTGTTCCCGCTACTGCCAGTCGCCGGCGACCCAGGGTTTGTTCCGCACGGTCGGCTACGGCGGCGATTCGGGTTCCATCTCCGACATGGAGAAGGCTGACCTGGTTCTCATCATTGGCAGCAACACGGCGGAGAGTCATCCGGTCATTGCCACGCGGGTGAAGAGCGCTCACAAACTGGACGGGCAGAAGCTCATTGTCTCGGACCTGCGTGAACATGAAATGGCAAGGCGAGCAGACCTCTTCCTGCATCCCAAGCCAGGTACGGACCTTTTCTGGCTGAATGCGATCAGCCGCTATCTGCTTGATAACGGCCTTGCGCACACCAAGTTCCTCGATCAGTGGGTAAACGGTTTAGACGAATATCGAAAGAGTCTGGAGCCTTTCACCATGCAAGCCGCCTCCCGCATTTGTGGCGTGCCCGAGGAGACTCTGAATACGGTGGCACACATCATCGCCGACGCGAAGGCCATGTGCATACTCTGGGCGATGGGAGTAACTCAGCACACCCAGGGTTCCGATACCTCTACAGCCATTTCGAACCTGCTACTCGTCAGCGGCAATTACATGCGGCCGGGAACGGGTGCTTATCCGCTGCGCGGGCACAACAATGTACAAGGAGCCAGTGATCACGGCTCCATGCCAAATATGCTTCCCGGCTACCAATCGGTGACTGATCCCGACGTGCGCTCGCGATTTGAGACTGGTTGGAAGGTCAAGCTGCCTTCCACCAAGGGACTCGACAACCACCAGATGGTGGAAGCCATTCATGGCGGCAAGCTCAAAGCCATGTATCTAATCGGCGAGGAGATGAGCATCGTCGACTCCAATGCCAACTATGTCGGAGATGCATTCGCCAAGCTTGACTTCTTTGTTGTGCAGGACATCTTCTTCAGCAACACATGCCGCTACGCCGATGTTGTGCTGCCGGGAGCACCGAGCCTGGAAAAGGAAGGCACTTTCACCAGCACTGAAAGACGGATTCAGCGACTCTATGAGGTGTTACCGCCGCTCGAAGGTTGTCGGCCCGATTGGAAGATCGTCCAGGATGTTGCCAACCAACTGGGAGCGAGTTGGCAGTATCAACATCCTTCCGAGGTCATGGATGAGATTGCTTCCCTCACGCCGATGTTCGCGGGCGTCAATTACGAGAGACTAGCCGGCTACAAGTCCCTCCAATGGCCGGTCGCGGCCGATGGAACCGACGAGCCCCTGCTCTATACCAAACGCTTTGCCTTTCCTGACGGAAAAGCGAGGCTATTTCCCGTCTCCTGGATTGGCCCCACCGATCAACCGGACGCTCAATTCGACTTGCACCTGAACAACGGGCGGCTTCTCGAACACTTCCACGAGGGCAACCTGACCTACCGCACCGAAGGAATTCGGGAGAAGACTCCTGACACCTTCGTGGAAGTTTCCCCCGAACTCGCCGAAGAACGCGGAATTCAAAGTGGCACTTGGGTGCAGCTAGTCTCGCGGTACGGACAGGTCCGAGTGCGCGCGGTAGTTACCGATCGCGTGCATGGGCGGGAACTATACATGCCGATGAACTCGGTTGAGAGTCCTGTGAACCGGTTGACCAGCAGCCACACTGATCCAGTGACCAACACTCCTGCCTACAAGGAAACCAGCGTTCACATGAATGTGTTGGCCGAAGTCGGTGAGAATCCATTGCCCCGGAAGAATTCTCGTTTCGGTCATCCGACGCCGCAAAACGGAGTGGAAGTCGAACGTAAGTGGAAGCGACCGGACTATGCCCCTCCAGGAAATGGTCTGGTGCAGATACAGACGAACAAATAACGCGAGGAGAACTCAATGGCTCAACCGATTCCTCTGGAAATTCCGCCACGCAACCCACGTGCAGAGTTGCGCTCTCGATTGGAGCAAGCGCCCGAAGAGCACGCAGAAGCGATCTTGGCCGCGTACGAAGTGCTCCAGGAGTTGCACAAGCATGGCGTGCTGGAGATCATGCGTGGCGCCTTGGCGGCGAGTGACGAGCTCCTGGAGAAGGTAGTCGACAATGTCAAAACGCCCGAGGCCATCCGGGCTATCAGGAATCTCCTTTTTTGGCGCCGCATTCTTGGAAGCATCGAGCCGGAATGGTTCCAGGGGATCTTCCAGGCAATTCCAGAAGGAATCGCCCAAGCGACCGCCGAGCGAGATCAACCGGTCAGCCTTTTCGGGCTGCTTCGGCGCGCCGTCAGCAAAGATAGTCTCCGCGGTCTATTCGCAGCCGTTGACTTCTTGCAAGTTTTTGGACGTCACCTCCATTTATCAGAGGGTCAGACTCCCCAAACTTAAAGCAACCCATGGAAAGTAGAATTATGACGAATCGATGGAGTATTGCCGCCGCTGGTTTTCTTCTGCAAGTCGCCTTGGGCGCCGTTTACGCGTGGAGCGTTTTCCGCCTGCCGCTCACGAAGCAATTCGGCTGGAGTATTTCCGAAGTCACACTGACCTTTACGATCAGTATTTTTGTGCTGGGCGTTGCAGCCTTTTTTGGTGGTCTCTGGCTCAATCGCAGAGGACCCAGAATTGTTGCCCTCACGGGCGGCTTTCTGTACGGCTTGGGAGTCTTCCTTGCGAGTTTCTCCGACCACAAACTGTGGTGGCTATACCTCAGCTACGGGGTAATCGGCGGCGCCGGAGTTGGTTTGAGTTACATAGTGCCGGTCGCCGTCTTGGTCAAATGGTTCCCTGACCGCCGAGGCCTGATCACCGGTGTTGCCGTAGGCGGGTTCGGAGCGGGAGCACTCGTGACGGCACCTGTGGCCACACACCTCATTCAGAGCGTGGGCGTTCTTTCAACATTTGCTTACCTCGGTATCGGGCTTCTCATCGTCACAGTAGTCGCCGGCTATTTCATGCAAAATCCACCATCGGGTTGGACGCCTAAGGGTTGGGCACCAACGGCCTTGCAAGCCTCCCAGCGTTCCGGCCATGACTACACACTCAGGGAGGCGCTGGGAACCTGGCAATGGTGGGCACTGTGGTTGCTTTTATTCCTTAATACTTCCGCCGGAATTTCCGTGATTTCGCAGGAAGTCCCGCTATTTCAAGGATTGGCAGGTGTGAACGCGGCGGTGGCGGCCAGCATGGTGGGAGTGGCCAGCATCGGGAACGCTCTTGGAAGGGTGTTCTGGGCTTGGGCGTCCGATTCGATTACCAGAAGAGCAACGTTCATCGTGATGTTTCTTGCGCAGGCGATACTTTTTTGGACTCTGCCCAACATCAATTCCCCTAGTTTATTGACGATCGTCGCCTTCTTCGTGCTTATGTGCTATGGCGGAGGATTTGGGACCATGCCTGCCTTTGCGGCTGATTACTTTGGATCGAAGAATGTCGGTCCTATTTATGGACTCATGCTCACCGCCTGGGGTTTCGCGAGCGCCTTTGGACCGCTGCTCATTGCTTACATGCAGCAGATCAGTGGCACCTATCGTGGAGCACTCCATGTGATCGCTGGGGTGATGGCAGCGTCGATGATTCTCCCTCTTATCGTTTCCCCACCCCGGCGGGCGGAGGACAAAGCTCGTGCTCAAGCCCCACAATGCAGTCGACTTCCAGCGGCCTAGCTTTCTTGCGAATGCGGAAACCTCGGGCCGTTTCGTTCTTCACCTGCTGTGTATTAGCCGATTAACAAGCTATTGCCAGACTGCAAAAGTGTTTTCTCGGTGATCCTGATTTTCGGGATGCTTCTAGCGTCACCCTCGACCTCGACCACCCATCTTCACCGAATACGAAAAAGAGGAGACACCATGCGCCGGACCACGCTTATGCTACTGTCCACATTTTGCTTCTGCTTAATAGTGCTGGGGGCCACGATGATCACCCGAGGCGTTTCAGGACGTTCAGTAGGAAAGATCGGGGGACGCCGACCGACGCTACTATTGCGGCAGCCATTCCGGCGACTGCGGTGCTCGCCCCATAACATCCTGGTTGCTTTGCAGACTAGGCCGGGAAATCCCCAACTTATGCATCTTGTGGATCAGCGTAGTGCGCTTCAAGCCAAGTTTGGCGGCTGCTCCCTTCGGGCCGCCAATCACCCAACCGACGCCTTCGAGCGTGCGCAAGATTAAAGTGTGTTCGGAGTCCCTCAGCGTTGTTGCCCCCCCAGACGTGGATACGCCCGGAGACATGGATGTGCCCTGGGTCCCTGTCGTCGGCAATGAATTGGGAAGCACGCCATCGTCGGAAAGGATCACGGCGCGTTCAATCAGGTTCTGCAGTTCGCGGATATTCCCCGGCCACGGATACGAGATGAGCGCAGCCATCGTTTCCGCAGGAATATGTTCAATTTGCTTACCCATCCGGCGACAACAAACCTCGACAAAATGTGTCACCAGTGCCGGAATATCTTCTGGGCGCGCCCGCAATGGTGGCAGCAGCACCGGAAAAACATTCAGCCGATAGTAGAGATCGCTGCGAAATTCGCCCCGGTTCACCATCTGCA